>Ga0210057_1000356_pt1 | contig 76392 bp, 87 predicted proteins | sample CryGeyCG2114_010_2_FD_183968 | JGI IMG/M metagenome (GOLD analysis project Ga0210057, IMG submission 183968) | Groundwater microbial communities from aquifer - Crystal Geyser CG10_big_fil_rev_8/21/14_0.10 (SPAdes) (version 2) | ecosystem: Environmental > Aquatic > Deep subsurface > Groundwater ... | reverse complement strand
CGAAGCAATGGTTATTACTTATGCAGGCAACGTCGGCATAGCCCAAACCTCCCCCTCATACACCCTGGACGTAACAGGAACAGGAAGATTCACCCAACCAGTATTAGTAGGAACCCCAACAGCAGATAGCCATGCAACAACTAAATCATATGTAGACTCATCTATATCAGGAGGATCAGGATCAACAGTAGGATACTGGACAGCATCAAGTACTGATATCTATAACTCTAACTCTGGGAATGTAGGGATTGGGACGACAGCGCCCGCGCTAAAATTTCAAGTTAATGATAGCTGGACTGACAATCCAGCAAACGCGAAGAATCTTTACTTAGGGGCTTCGGGCTTCACCGCAACAAGCATATTGCCAATAGGAGGGATAACAACAAGCGACAGTGCAACAACTCCAGGCAGCTCTGCCTTTGTTCTACATAACGATAGTGCTGTAGCTAATACTTATGCTCCACTCCTTGTATTTTCCAAGAGAGAAACTGGAGCTACCTCTTATAAATCAGCTGTAGCAGCAATAGGAGCAAGGACGGTAACTGGTTCTGGCTCTGGGGGCGGCTGGATTGATGGAGACCTTATGTTTTATACAGCTCCAACCGCTGGGGCCGGTCTTCTTGAAAGATTAAGGATTGACCAGGCTGGGAATATCGGAATCGGGACAACAAGTCCTGTAGGCAAATTGGATATTTATGCAGGAGGGAGTGATGGTATTAATGTATTGTCATTTAGTGAAGGAGTGGGGTCAAACCCTCCAACATTTAACTTCGAAGCTAATTATGCAGGGACAGGCACAACTGGGAATTGGTTAACATTAAAAGATTGGTCAGGTCATAATGTGATGACTTGGAGAGGAGACGGCCTCGTCGGCATTGGCACCACTTCGCCAGGGGCGAAGTTGGATGTTGCTGGTTTGACAAATATTGGCAACTCTGGAGCGGATGGGGCATTGGGCGAGGTCTTAAGATTTACATTGCCTGGATATTCAGGGCAGTGGATGAACTCAATCTATAGCTCAGTTAATGCTGGAACAGGAAGTATTTTGAAATTCTCATTAGCAAACGGTGCAGGCACCTCGCAGTTAGATGTAATGACATTAAAAAGTTCCGGCAACGTTGGTATTGGCACCACTAACCCGTCGCAGAAACTAGATGTCGTTGGAAGCATAAATCTTCCGACAGGTAACTTTCTTCAGTGGCAAGGCGGCAATGCGAGAGTTGGAGAAACAGGCTATAACTTATATTTTAGCACTTGGACAGGAGCTGCTTTAACAGAGAAGATGAGAATTTTGGGTAATGGCAACGTCGGCATCGGGACAACAAGTCCTGCCAACAAACTTCATGTGGTTGGCACTACAATGATCCAGCAGGCGAGTGCAGGTGATGTTAACCTTTCATTGAAGCAGGCCGCTTCTGGTAGAGCGCAGATTGGCTATTATAATTCGTCTAACGTAGAGATGTGGCGAGAGGGGATAACAGGAGCTGGAGGAACCACTTGGGCTCTGTATGATGGTACTCAAAATGTTATCTTGGCGAATCGTAGCGGTGATCTGATTTTTTCTCCTGCTGGCAACGTCGGCATTGGAACTGCGAGCCCTACGGCTGGCCTAAAACTTGATGTTGAGGGTAAAGTTGGTGCAACTGAATATTGTGATGAGACAGGAACAAATTGTTTTGATCCAGTAGAGAACCAAAGATTCTATCGACACATTATTGATATAGAAGGATCATGTGGTAACTACTATCAAGTTGTAATGGCGAATGGGACACAGTACGACAAGAGAAAAGTAAGCATATCTCGTGGATATAGTCTGGACCCAGATGGTCATGTTTGTTATGACAATGACGCAAGCCCAGGTAGTCACGTTAATGCACTAACCTTAGATATTGTTGAGAACAATGGAGGGTGGGGTGGTCAAAGCTATGGATGGGAGATTCAGCAGCTAGAGACTCTCTATCACAACGGATTCGCAGACGCGGGCCATACAGGTAATGGGAATGATTTCTATGTCATGCTTCTTGGTGGTAATGGAGTAACAGATCCTATGAGGTATTATGTCGACTTATATGAATATGATTCAGTTGTATCAGTTAAGTATTCTTCAGCTGAGACTGTTACTTATGGCGTCGCTGCTCGTGACCCCATAACAGCTATTAATACAGCTAATATTAATGCACACAGATCTTTGACTGGTAGAGGAATTTATAGTGATGGAGCTAATATTGGGATAGGAGACAGCACTCCAACGGGTGGTCTTCAAGTTGCTAACGATTATGTCCACATTGGTTTATCTGGAACACCGGGAGTTGCTGCAGGAGCAGGAGACTTATACGTCCAAGGGACTATAGAGGTTGATAACGGAATGAATGTTGTCGGAGCCACAACCTTCACCAGCCCAATAACAGTAGGAACCCCAACTGCCACAGGCCATGCCGCAACCAAGAGTTATGTTGATTCGGCTGCTTCTGGGAATGTGGGTAATGCAGATACGCTAGATAGTATAGACTCAACAGGATTTATTCAAACTTCAGGAACCCAAACTCGAAGTGGTAACCTTGAGCTATATAGTACAGATACGACAGGCGGATATGGCGCTGCTGGGCTTGAGATTAGAGAGGTTAACGTAGTTACTACAGGCCAATCATCTTGGGCATATGCACCATCTCTCGCATTCCATTGGGGTGGAAGGACTCAAACGCAACTAAAATTACTATCTGATGGCTCTTTGGCTTTGGGGCAAACAGATGGCGGCTATTCTACCTTCAGGGCAGGCGCTGGCGTCTTCACCACTCTTGATACCGGCAATGGAGCCATGGAAGTTAACTCTATAGCAGCATATTTAGGTAATCAGAATCTAAGAACAACAGATAACCCAACCTTTAATAACCTAACAGTCTCTGGGACCCTTACAGCAACATCTACAAATTCAGGAGCCCTTGATGGAATTGATTCGGGGTCCTTCTTGAGAAGTGATACATCTGATGCCTTCACATCAGGAACCCTAACTATGAACTCTGGAACAACCCTCGATGTCGAAGGAACATTGAATCTTTCTTCTTTATCTCAAACAGATGCAAATGAAACTCAACCAGGCATCATTCTTGATTCTACAGGCACTGCTGACTGGGCTAGTGGAGGCGCATATGTAGCCATAGGAAGCGATGCAAGCAGTTTCCCAAGTGGAGCGAACACTATGAATATGACCTTCAGGGGGGATGGGTTTGGATTCATTGGTTATGGATCAGTCTCTAACGCTGAGCCATCAGGTAGCTATCTCAGGTTTTCAAGTACCGACATATATACACCAGATAATGTGAGTATAGCTGGTAGTGTTGGTATAGGCACGACGAGTCCGGGGCAGATCTTGGATGTCTCAGCAGCAGCAGGCGGAGTTATAAGAATCACAAGAGCAGATGCTGGAGTGGTGGCAGAAGATACTATTGGAGACATTGAGTTTTATACTACCGACACAAGTACATCCAATACTCCAGTTGGTGCAAGGATAAGGGCAGTGGCAGATACCGCATTCAATCAGATTAACGCTGATGCGCGTCTTGAATTTGCTACTGCTGGCGGAGGTTCTACCTTATCTACAGGAATGGTTCTAAGCCCTGATGGCAACGTCGGCATCGGCACATCGACACCGGCGAGAAAATTACACATCGACGTAGGTACAGGTTCAACGGGCACGTTTCGTATTGAAGCAGGTCGCACAGGTAATGGCAACGCCATTGGAACTTTTGATTTCTACAATACAGATGTTACGGGCTATGTATCAGCTGCTATAGAATCATGGAACACAGGTCAAACAGATGATGGAGATCTCCGTTTCTACACAACTGACGGGGGTACACTAACAGAAAATGTAAGAATTCAAGAAAACGGCAACGTCGGGATTGGGACGACGGGACCAGCACAAAAACTTGATGTAAACGGAATTGTAAAAGCAAATCATTTTTATACGGGTTATAACTGGCCAACAAAAACTTCTGGGTTAAATCTAGGAGTTGATGGTGTTAGTGGTGGAATAGGTTTTTACAATGGGGTAACAGCAACTTCTGCTTCAATATATAGAGATACTGATAGTAAGTTCTATGTTGGGGTACGAGGAGGAGTTGCTTCCAGTGGTCTGACGATAGATACAACTGGCCTCGTTGGCATCGGGACGACAGCTCCAGCATATCAACTCGATGTAAGTGGTAACATTAGGTCAACTGGAACAATCTATGCAAATGCAAATGGAGCAGCGTATCTGAGAGGAGGAGATGATGCCACCCTCAATGATGTAAACGTTGCGAATACAGTCGGAATTTATGGACAACAGAATAGTGCATTAGGCTGTATTCGGCTTGGAAGCGGAGCGTCTGATATATGTGGAAGTGGAGGGCTTGTCGGTATCGGGAAGACGAATCCGGGGGCCAAGTTGGATGTTGCGGGTAATGTTAATATCGCTAATGCGGGAAATTCGTCGATTGAGATTGGGCGAACTGATGGTGTAGCCAGCTTATCCTTCATTGATTTTCATACTGGCGCAACAGCGGTTGACCGTGATGTGCGCATGATAGCATCGGGTGGCACAGGAGCAGAAGAGGGTGGGTCACTAGCTATTGGGGCAGCCACCGTTGAATTCTATGGTACTGCTGTCAGGATGAAAGGTTCTGCTAATGCCTTCCACGTCGGGACGGACCGCGCATCAGGTTCAGGATTGTTTATCGGTCGCAACTTTAGTAACGTCGGTAATGTTGAGGTCCTTCGTGCTGTTCGTACTGCTTCAACTGGAGAAACAGAGGTTGGTTATTACCCATCTATACGTGAAATCAAGGAAAATATTCAGACGCTCGATCCGATGTGGGATTTGAAAACCTCACCTGTATCCTTCGACTTTAAAACTGGGGGTGGAGCATGGGGTTTCATAGTAGATACCGGAGGAGAAGAAGGTCCAGCTCTTCAAGAACTATCTCCATACCTCACAACTATAAGTGGCAGTGAGCCAGACGAACGTGCCATTCTCAGTTTGCATGATGCCCGTATTTGGGACCTGTATAATCTAATCGCCGCTATTGAAATACCAGAGGATCAAGCACCTTCTCTCGGAGATGAGATGGGTGGTAATTCAAGAATAGCAACACTCCTTGCTCAAATTAAAGGGAATATAAAGGATGGCATCTTAAACCTAAAAGAGCTTGTTGTAAGCAGGTTTGAGGCAGAAGAGGTCAAAGTGTCAGGAAATGCTATCTTTGAAAGTGGTGTCATCCTCAAATCAGAAGGAGGGAACTGTTTCAGAGTTGAGGTAAGTGATTCTGGTAAGCTTGAAACAGTTGCCGTGGAGTGTGATGGCTCAGAAAAGGATTTCAATGTCGAAACAGCCAACGTATCAAGTACGGGAGGTGGCAATATGTTAGACTTCCTTTCTAATCTGTTTAGCCTATAAAGAACTTCTAAATGGTTTTAAGAAAACTCGAACTACAAGGGTTTAAGTCTTTTGCCGAGAAAACATCCATAGACCTTAATCACCAAATAACTGGTGTAGTGGGGCCAAATGGTTCTGGTAAAAGTAATGTAACTGATGGAATCAGGTGGCTTTTAGGCGAGCGTGATGCCAGAAATCTAAGGGGAGGGAAAGGGGAAGATCTAATCTTTGCGGGAAGCAAGACAAAACCAAGAATGGGCCTTGCTCAAGCAACTCTTTATTTAGACAACTCAGAGGGGAAGCTCCCTGTGAAATATTCTGAGGTAACAGTTTCCAGAAAGTTAACCAGAGATGGCGTGTCGAGCTTCTATTTAAATAAAACTGAGGTTCGATTGAAAGACATAATAGATTTCTTTGCCAAGGCAAAATTGGGGGCCAGGGGTCTCACTGTCATAAACCAAGGAGAGAGTGATAGCTTCCTTAAGGCATCACTTTCCGAAAGAAGAGAGATGGTAGAAGAGATTCTCGGCCTTAAGGAGTACCAATTAAAAAAATATGAGGCAGAGAAAAGACTTAAAAACACTGGCTTCAATTTAGAAAAAGCTAATGCCATGTTAGAGGAGCTTAAACCTCATCTCCGTCTCCTTAGAAAACAGGCTAAGAAATATGAAGGAAGAGAAGATATAGAGAGTGAGCTTAAGTCGCTTGAGAATTTTTTTTATGGCGCAGAGCTAAAAGATCTTGAGCAAGCTATTATGAAAAGCAAATCAGAGGAAGTGGAGCTAAATAAGCAATATGATCTTCTCCAAAAAGAGTTGGGATCTCTAACAGAAGAATTAAACAAAGTCAGAAGAGCTGAACCTCAATCGGCAGAGAGCCTTAAGCGCTTAAAAGAAAATGATGTAGAGCTTTCTTCAAAGAAATCAAAACTTCAGGTTGAGCTGGGTAAGATTGAGGTGCGTCTCGAGATGGCAGGGGATTCTGGGGAACTGACATACGAGGAAACCAAGAAGATAGTGGGGGAGACTAAAGAAGTGCTAAGTAAGCTTTCTTCCGAGAATAGTATCCAGAAGATAAGAGATGCACTAGACAAGCTCAAAGGATACATCCTAAAACTTGAGAAAAAAGATGGAGGACAAAATGAAAAAATAGATTATAAATCAGAGAAGGATACTCTTCTCAAAGAGCTTGAGAAAATATCTATAGAAATGGCAGAGCTTGCTAAGCAGGAGGCCGTCTTGAGGGAGAGCCTAGCGAGCTTCAATCAAAATTTTCAGTCTGCATATGAGAAGGTTGATAAGAAGAGGAAAGAATTAGAATTACTCCAAGAAAAGAAAAGCACCATTCTTATATCCAAAGAGCGCGCAGAGACAAAACTTGAAAGCCTCGAGCAGGAACTTAATCAAATAGGAAGAAGTAAGGATTCTTTTGAATCTTCTCCTAAAGCAGATATCAATCTTAGTGATTATGAGATAAGGGATAGAATGCTTAAATTAAGAGGCCATCTTTCTAGTATCGGAGAGATGGATGAGGGTGTATTAAAAGAGGCCAAAGAAACAGAAGAAAGATTTTCTTTCCTTCTGAAACAGACTGAAGATTTAGAGAAAGCCACATCAGACTTGAAAATCCTCATCAAAGAACTTGATCAAAAAATTCATGATGAGTTTGAGTCTGCAATGGCTAAGATAAATGAAGAATTTAATAAGCTTATCAAAATCGTTTTTGGTGGAGGGAAGGGGAGATTTAAGCTAGTTAAACCAAAAATAAAAAAGAAAACAGATGAGGAAAGTGAAGAGTTTAGGGAAAATGAAGAAGATGTGGCTAAAGGCATAGAAATAGAGATATCTCTACCCAAAAAACGCCTCAAGGGCCTAGATGTCCTATCCGGTGGAGAAAGGGCCCTAGTCTCCATAGCAGCCCTCTTTTCGCTAATTTCGGTCAGTTCTCCTCCATTTCTCTTTCTTGATGAGGTGGATGCAGCCCTAGATGAGAGTAATGCTAGAAAGTTTGGAGATATTCTCAAAGAGTTTTCCAAAGAGACTCAATTTGTAATTGTCACCCATAATAGAGCCACCATGGAATCCGCTGATGCTTTATACGGTGTGACTATGGATAAAGATGGCACTTCAAAACTAGTTTCAATTAAACTGGCAAATTAGATACAGATATATATAATAGCCCTTAGTAACTTTCCATATAAAAAGGGAGTGGGATATGACGTATACAGATAGCAGTGTTTTGACGAGAAAGAACCTCTTGGAGCACTCCAGGAGGGCTCTTGATGTTTGTGGTGGGGACATGTTCTCTGCCGAAAATCGAGAAAGCCTGAGAATCCTTCAGGATTTCCTGAACAGGCTCTACGAAATTCAAACTGCAGCAGAAGAGGGCCAGGAAGTTGATGCGGAAACCGCACACTTCTTCGGGCCAATGGATGTTGTGGTTTCAAGGATGAATGTCAGCCATCCGGGCTGGGTTCCAAAAGATACGCCGCACATTCTGAGGAATGCCATTGGCACCCTCCTCGGCCAGGTGGATCACAGCGGAAAAGCGAGAGAAGTGGTTTGTGAATATTTCACAATCCTTGTTGATTTTCTCGACAGACCTCTGTAGGGGGCGTCATGACTGTCATAATGAGTGTTTCAAAAGGAGAACTTCTAAGGATCCTCAACAACATTGAGACAAGAGTCCTTAGGGCCCTAAAGGCAGTGTCTGGGCCAGTTGAAGAGCTGAGCGAATTCGATATTCGTGAGCTCATGAACACCTTGGATCTTCTGAGGGGAAAGGGGTATCCAACCCTCTATCTGTATCGGAACAGTCCCTCTGGTTGCGTCAGGTTTACCCCGGCCAACCAAAAGGTTCAGAGAATGATGGAGGCCTATATCTGCCTTGTTGAGGCAGCAGAATCCATTGGATCTGAGTTCGATCCCAAGCAGGAAACAGGTGTGGTCTTCAATTACATCGTTTGCTCCGTGAGCGATCTGATTGCAGGCCTCGGAACACAGGCACAAAGTGATCAAGTAAGCGTCTATCTGAGAAACCTTCTCGAGAAGGCGCGAGAAAGAAGGCGATATATCAAGAGTGCTTGAATAAGCCCTACACGCGAAAGTCTCGCGCATGTGGGGCTTTTGCACGTCTAGACTTGCTTAATAGCCATTCTTAATCTATTATCTTATTCGCAATGCTTGCAATAAAACTTAAACTAATCGGTAAAAAGGGACAGCACTCATTTAGAGTGATTATCCAAGAAAAGAGATCCAAACTACAGGGGAAATTTACCGATGATCTTGGGTGGTACAACCCACATACCAATGAAATAAAGATAAACCAAGAAAGGCTTAAATACTGGCTTGATAGTGGTGCTCAGCCAACAGAAACAGTTAATAAACTTATTAAACAAACAAAAACTTCTGAAATAGAAAGTTTTGCAGGAAGAACAAGACCAAAGAAGAAAAAGAAAGAAAGAGCTAAAGAGGGCCAAGCCGTTGAAGCACCAACAGTAGAAACTCCAGTAGTAGAGGTTAAAGAAGAAGCTCCAGTAGAAGAAGTTAAAGAGTTAGAAGAGACTCCTGTTGAAGAGGCCCCTAAAGAAGAAGAGGTCTCAACAGATGAGAGTAAGGAAGAATAGTTTTGATATACTCAAAATAACGATAGAAAGGTCGTAAATCAGATTTGATTGAAAGAAATGGCAGAAACTCATAATGATCAGGAATTCCTAGAATTCTTAGTTAAATCAATCGTTGATAAGCCAGAAGAGGTCCGTGTAGATCGTCAGGTCGATGAGATGGGTGTACTTCTAACTCTCCACGTGAGTGCTCAAGATATGGGTCAAGTTGTTGGAAGGCAGGGAGGCACAGCTAAATCCATTAGATCTCTACTTAAGATAATCGGCATGAAGAACAATGCTAGGGTTAACCTTAAGATAGAAGAGCCTGAGGGTGGTAGAAGACACCAATCTCCTGAAAGAAGAGGTAGAGAGGAATCTCTTCCAGAGGCCCCAGATAATCTTGGCACAACCGAAACAGTTGATAAGGTTATAAATGATATTAAAGAGGATCTTTAGCTAGATCCCAAAGTGACTAGAGCCGCCCATAATGGGCGGTTTTAGTTTAAGATATAAGAGAATGATTAACTTCCACATACTCACAATCTTCCCCGAACTGTTTAAGCCATATCTAAATGAGTCTATCCTGGGCAAAGCTATATATAAAGAACTCCTCTCTGTAGATCTTTATGACATCAGAAAATATACAACTGATAAGCATAACAATGTTGATGACAAGCCATATGGAGGAGGTCCAGGTATGGTCATGGCCCCTCAACCGATAGTCTCAGCTCTAGAAGACGCTCTAAAGAGAAAGTCTAAAGAAAAAACCTTAGTAATTTTTCTTTCACCAGGGGGAAAGGATTTTAATGACAAGAGAGCAATAGAGCTATCAAAGAAGTATAAGGATATAGTTATTCTAGCTGGTAGATACGAGGGAATAGATGAAAGAGTTAAAAAAGTAGTTAAGGACAGGGGATTTAGGCTAATAGAGCTCTCCACAGGGCCATATATCCTTTCGGGAGGGGAATTACCATCCCTGACCATAATAGATGCTATCTCTCGCAAGATAGAAGGAGTTTTGGGTAAGACAGAAAGTCTTGAAGAGAACAGATATGGTCCAGGTCTGCCTTCATATACAAGACCAGAAAACTTTAAGCATAAAGGCAGAGAATACAAAGTCCCTAAGGTTTTAATTTCAGGCAATCATAAGAAAATTGATGAATGGAGAAGGGATCATACTAAAAAGTAGTTTTTCCCTTGTCACTCACTATTTTTAATGCTATTCTAGCAATCGCTAAATGGATGATAAGAATGTAGCTGAAGCTACAGCTAAAACTGAGGAAAAATCAGTTCAAAAAGCCCAAAAAGATGAGGCTTCTTCTTTGAACGCTAAGGATACAAAGGCCATCGAAGAGATGATGGAATTTGGCATGTTCTATGGCCGCTCAAAATCAAGAACCAATCCTAAAATGAAGCCGTTTATTATGGCCAACAGGAGTGGTTTTGAGGTTATAGACCTCGAGAAGACTATTTTTGGTATAGATAGAGTAGTTAAAGCAATTAAGGATATATATGAAAAAGGAGGGGAGATTGTGCTTGTTGGAACAAGCCCTGCTTCGAAGAGGAAGATTAGAGAGGTTGGTGAAGCAACCAACACACCATATGTTAATGAAAGGTGGCTTGGAGGAACCCTTACTAACTTCGAGACAATCTCAAAAAGGATCAAGCACCTCAGAAAGCTTAAGGAACAAAAAGCTAGTGGTGGTTGGGAGAAATATACTAAGAAAGAAGAGCTAAGCTTCAAAAAGGAACTTCTCAAGTTGGAAAAGCTTTTGGGAGGAATAGAGCACTTGAACAAGATCCCTCAAATGGTTCTAATAGCAGACATATATCAGAACGAGATTCCATCACGTGAAGCAAGGCAGATGGGGGTTGATGTTGCCGCAATTATCAACACAGATTCAGATCCAGATAAGACAGACTATATAATCCCAGCAAACGACAGAAGTATTCAGAGTGTCGAATATATTTTGGATATAATTAAAGAAGCTATTGTAGAGGCAAAAACAAAAGCCCCTAAGCAAGAAGCTGTAGAAGATATAAAGAAAAATGGTTAGTGCAGAAGAAATTAAGAAATTAAGAGAAGAAACTGGCGCTGGCGTAATGGACGCTAAAAAGGCTCTAGAAGAAGTTGATGGAGACTTCGATAAGGCTGTAAAAATCATAAAAGAAAAGGGTCTTGCTAAAGCTGAGAAAAGATCAGAAAGAGAGGCTAAGGCAGGACTAATCAAGTCATATGTTCACAACGACAGAGTTGGAACAATCCTTAAATTAAACTGCGAAACTGATTTTGTAGCTAAGTCAGATCCATTCCTAGATCTAGCTCATGAATTAACGCTCCAGATCGTTTCCATGAACCCCGAGAGTGTAGAAGAGCTTCTAGAGCAAGACTATGTCAAAGATACAAGCCAGAAGGTTAAAGACTTAGTAACCGAAGCTATTAGGAAAACGGGGGAGAACATTGTAGTGGATACCTTTTATCGTTTAGAATTATAGTATGCTTGATTTAATCTTAGAGTTTTTGTTAATGGTCTCACTCGCCATAATTGTCTATGTTATGGCTCTTGCTGTTCCAAGGGTGCAGGAAGAGAGGAGGGATGGAGACCTTGCTCCTAAAGGAGCACACGCATTCGAGAAGTTGGATGAAGCCCTTCTTAAGAGCAAAGACAAGTTTCTTAGAAGAGCAAAGGTTGTGGTGATGAAGGCAGATAACCTTATTAGCAAACAGTTAAGATCTAGGAAGGATAGGGAGTAATTGTAGTGGTGTATAGCGCCTAGTCCACATAAGATATCACGGTAAAAAGCTGTTATTATTGATAAAAGAGTGGATAGATGATTATATAGAGCAGTCGCATGGGTAGTCCCGTAGGGTGCGGGGGCGGACTGTAAATCCGTTGTCCTTGTTGGCCCAGTGAGTTCGACTCTCACCCCATGCACAAGTAGGCCACCTTAGCTCAGCTGGTTAGAGCAACAGTTTTGTAAACTGTAGGTCCCCGGTTCGAATCCGGGAGGTGGCTCAAGAGAAAACCACATAGCGCCCCAACTAGATGAACGAGTTGTGCCAAAATGGTATAATTTAGTTCTATTATAGGCAAAAAGGTACTAGAAAGGCTATATATAATAGACAGAAAGTCTATGGCGGAAATAGCAGAGATCCTTAACTGTTCTGTCAATAAAGTTAGATACTGGATGGATAAGAGTGAAATACCAAGGAGGCCTATATCAGAAGCTGTGTATATAAAGTATAATCCAGATGGAGATCCGTTTAAGTTCGAGGCGCCAAGGACGCTAGAAGAAGCTCAATTATTTGGATTAGGGATTGGGCTCTATTGGGGTGAGGGAACTAAGGCAAATAAGAATGCAGTGCGTCTAGGGAACTCAGATCCAGTACTTATAAAGTCTTTTATAGATTTTCTAGTCAGGATATTTAGTGTCGATAAAAGTAGTCTAAAATTCGAACTTCAGATTTTTGACGATGTTGATATTAGAGAAGTCGAGAGAAAATGGATTGAGGAACTGGACATAAGCGAAAAACAAATGTATAAAACTAGGGTTACTCCAAGAAGAGGCGTGGGCACATATAGGAAGAGAAACACAAATGGAGTTATGACTGTCAGCTACGGAAATACTAAATTAAGGAACAGGCTAGTTGAGATGTTGCCGATGTAGCTCAGACGGTTAGAGCGCGTGCTTGGTAAGTACGAGGTCGGCGGTTCAAATCCGCCCATCGGCTCCAGTTTTTAATCAAGAACACACAAACATGGCAGGAAAATCAAAATTCACAGAACATCTAATAACACTTAAGTGCTCTGTTTGTAATCGTAAGAACTATCACACTACTAAGAATAAAAAGAGCGTAGAAAGAAAGCTCAATCTTAAGAAATACTGTAAGTGGTGTAAAAAGCATATTCCTCACGTAGAAAGCAAAATGAGGGGTAAGTAGTTGACAGTAGATAGAGATTAATTAATAATAGTTAGGCAAATCCGCAGACAGTAGGCACGTCCATAAGACCTACCCAGGAAATTCAAAGTTATAAAACTGCGGGTTTCCGCAGCTTTTTGTTTATATGGCAATAACAAGGGCAAAAAAAGAAGAGGTAATAAAGGAAGGCGTTGAAGCCGTAAAGGCATCTAAGGCGCTAGTTTTTGCCGATTTTAGCGGTACTAGTGTCTCCGACATGAGAGCTCTTAGGAAAGAGTTAATAGAAGTCGATTCAAAGATGACCGTCATCAAAAAGAGTCTTCTTGATCTAATCCTTAAAGAAGCTGGTGTAAAGTTGGATCCAGCCAGGTTTGAGGGTCAGGTAGGAACATTCTTTGTTGGAGACGAACTATCCGCACCAACAGGTCTGATCTATAGATTCTCAAAGAATCACGAAGATTTTAAGCTTTTGGGTGGATATGACATCGAGCGTGATATGGCAATAAACGAAGATGCGATTGTAGTAATTGGTCAGCTGCCAACAAGAGAAGTTCTCTTGGCTCAGGTTGTTGGTTCAATTGCAGCACCAATCAGAGGATTGCTATATGTTCTTAGCCAAAAGGCTGAGATGACAAATTAATTTCAATTAGAAGGTCGAGATAAAAATATAATCAATAATCATGGCAGAAGAAGAAAAGAAAGAAGAGGTAGTCGAGGAAACTCCTGAAGAGAAGGAAGAGGAGACATCTGAGGAAGCTAAGGAAGAAGCTCCTGCAGACGATGCCCCTAAAGATGATTCTTCCGATGATACTCCTAAAAAAGATGAGGCTAAAGAGGAGGTAAAAGAAGAAGAGCCAGAAATGAGTGCAGACATGGAGGAGTTAGCAAAGAAGTATGAGGGATTAATCTCAGAGATCGAAAAGCTAACAGCTCTTGAGCTAGCAGACTTAGTTAAAGTTCTTGAGGCAAAATTTGGTGTTAGTGCCGCCGGCCCTGCAGCTGCAGCCGCCGCTGGACCTGGAGAAGAAAAGACTGAGTTCAATGTTTTACTTAAGGCATCCGGAGAGCAGAAGATTAATGCTATTAAGGCAGTTAGAGAGATCACTGGTCTTGGTCTTAAGGAAGCCAAAGACCTCGTTGAGGCAGCCCCTAAGGTAATTAAGGAATCAGTTAAGAAAGCAGAGGCAGAAGAGATGGTTGCTAAGCTTAAGGAGGCAGGCGCCATAGCAGAGCTAGAGTAGAGTTAAACTACTTAAATAATAGATTAAAAAGAGGCCCCACTGGGGTCTCTTTTTATACACAACCATATTGTTGTTATTTAGGGAATTGTGGGTTAGACTAATACTCAAGTGGGGAATTGTGGATAAATGTGTGGATAACCCACCTCTTCTGGGGATAACTTTTCCCTCCAAGTTAGAAAAACCCAATGTTTATCGGAGAATTCAAACATAGTGTAGATGAAAAGGGCAGGGTAGCAGTACCGGCCAAATTCAGAAAGAAGGTCCAAGGTGGGGCCATCGTTACACGAGGATTAGATAAGTGTCTATTCGTATTTGATAAAAAAGATTGGCAAGAGTTAGCTGAGAAGCTTGTTAAACTTCCTCTTTCTCAAGCAAATTCAAGAGCTTTTGTAAGACTGATGCTCTCGGGGGCAAGCGACGTTAAATTAGATTCTCAGGGAAGAATTTTAATACCAGATTATCTGCGTAAGTACGCAGGACTTAAAAAAAGTACCCAGGTTATCGGTGTATACAACCGAATGGAGATATGGGATGAGAAAACCTGGGATACGTATAAACAGAAAACCGAAGGATCCTCAGAGGAAATTGCCGAAAAGATGGCCGATTTGGGGATATAGCGGTTTATGGAAAAGTCGAAACATATTCCAGTTCTTTTAAACGAAGTTTTAGATCTACTTGAATTATCTCAAGGAGATTTTGCAATTGATGGAACTGCTGGTGATGGGGGGCACTCAATAGAGCTTGCCAAAAGGGTATCGCCAGGTGGAGTATTTCTCGGCATCGATTGGGATAGTGCGAGAGTAAAAGCTCTTAAGGAGCGATTCGATAAAGAGGACTTTGATCTTAAAGGGCTTGAGCTAAGACAAGCCAACTACAAAGATCTTCCCTCTCTCATAGAAGAGAATGATCTAGGTTTGGCTAATGGGTTCCTATTAGACCTAGGATTCTCTTCAGATCAACTTGAAGGAGGAAAAGGTTTTAGTTTCAGGGGAAGAAAGGAGAAGCTATCAATGACCTATTCCGAAAAAGAGACACCTCTTTATGAAGCTCTCCACTATATCAACGAGAAAGACCTTATGTCTATCATCAAAGATTTGAGTGATGAGCGATATGCAAGACAAATCGCTAGTGCAATTGTTTCAGCAAGATACGACCAACCGATTGTCACTAACAGACAGCTCGCAGATGTTGTTAAAAGTGCAGTCCCAAGAGATTACGAAAAGGGGAGGATTCATCCAGCAACCAGAACCTTTATGGCTCTAAGGATGTATATCAATCGAGAGCTGGAGAATCTTGGAACCGTTTTGGGCTCGCTTGAGAGAATAGTCGCTCCCGGAGGAAGGGTCGCAATCATCTCGTACCACTCAAAAGAGGATTTGATGGTTAAAGAAGGCTTTGGACAACTAGAGGAATCCGGCAAGGGGACAGTTGTTACTAAGAATTCAATTACGCCAACAGAGAAAGAGGTCGAAAACAATCCAAGAAGTAGAAGTGCAAAACTTCGCGTTATAGAAATCAATGACCATAATCAAACCAAATAAAGAGAAGAAAGAATCAAGGTCCTTTGTTTATGCAGGGATAATCTGTGGTTCTATGCTCGTGGTTACTGTCATTAGCTACATTGGGCTTGTTAATACAAGACATGACTTATCAAGCATGAGAAATGATGTAGAAGACCTTAAGGTAGAGAACGCTGAGCTTAAAAATGATTATTACAATTTAGTAAAGAGTGATAACCTAGAGAGGCTAGCTGAAGAAAGAGGTCTAGTTAAAGACAGAAATCCAAAATGGGCTCTCGCATCACAATATTAGTAGGTTTATTTGCCCTTCTTTATGCCGTCTTAGGGTTTCGTTTCTATGATGTTCAAATAAGAGAAGGGTCCTATTACGAGGCTCAAGCCTCCTCAATCCACACTTTAGGTGGTTTTTTAATACCTAAAAGGGGAGATATATATTTCACGGATAAAGACGGAGGCAAGATACACGCTGCTATTAATAAGGACTATCCAGTAGTTTATGCCGTTCCTGATGAAGTCGAGGATCCAGAAAGTGCGGCCTCTCTTCTTTTTGAAATTCTCGGAGAGAGCAAAGAAGTTCTTCTGGAGAGACTAGAAAAGGAGAATGATCCATATGAACCTCTACACAAAGAGCCAACGGATGAGATGGCAGAAAAAGTAGAAAGTTTGGGTATAGAAGGTGTTTATGTAGGTAGTGCTAAGAGTAGATTCTATCCAAGAGAAACAACTGGATCGCATATTGTAGGATATGTTTCAGAGAATGAATCTGTGTGGCTCGGAAAATATGGAATTGAGAGCTATTACAACCAACTCCTTGGAGGTATTGCGGGAGAAAGCGAAGGGGACAAGCTTATTAATCCAAAAAACGGAAAGAATATTCAGCTGACTATAGATACACATATTCAAAACAGAGCTGAAACCATTATTAAGGATCTTGTTGAAGATTGGAATGGATCGGGAGGGCTCGCTATGGTCTCTGATCCAGAGACAGGGAAGATTTTGGCTATGGCTAGCTATCCGACCTTCGATCCCAATAACTATGGGCAATATGATGTTGGAGTTTTTCTAAATCCAGCAGTCCAGGCTATATACGAACCTGGTTCAATCTTTAAGGTTATAACTATGGTTTCCGCCCTAGATGATGGAGCCGTTCATCCAGAAGATACATTTTATGACTCTGGAGAGCTAACTCTGAATGCTCACACCATTCACAACTGGGATCTGAAGAGTCACGGGACAGTTACTATGAGTAACATTCTTGAAAAATCACTAAACACGGGTGCTGCATATGTCCAAAGGCAATTGGGAAATGAAAAGTTCTACAATTATCTGAACAAGTTTGGACTTAACGATAAAACGGATATAGATCTTCCAGGAGAAGTCCAAGGAAGCCTTTTACCTCTAGAAGTTGATATTAGAGATATTAACTACGCCACAGCTAGCTTCGGTCAAGGAATATCAGTTACTCCAATTGGTCTTCTTCAAGCTCTTGGTGCTGTTGCTAATGGGGGTGAGCTTATGCGGCCATACGTTAATGCAGATAATAAGCCGCAAAAGATCCGAAGAGTAATTTCAGAAAAGGCTAGTGAACAAGTTACTGAAATGCTTATTTCTGCTGTGGATAAGGCGTATGTTGCAAAAATAGAGGGATATTCAGTTGCTGGTAAGACTGGGACAGCTCAAGTTCCAGATATAAATGGAAGGGGAGGGTATACGGATGATGTTATTAATACATATATAGGTTATGCACCAGCAAAAGATCCCAAGTTTGTTATTTTCATTAGATTAGAGAAACCTGCAGGGGCTCCTCTCGCTGGGTTAACTGTTGTTCCAGCTTTTAGAGAGCTTGCCGAGTTTGTCATCAACTACTATCAAATTCCACCAGATAGAATTGATATAGAATAAGGATATAGCTATAATCGGTTGTTGATGGCCCCATCGTCTAACGGTCAGGACGCTAGCCTCTCACGCTGGAAATGGGGGTTCGATTCCCCCTGGGGTCACAAATTGAAACTTTTTCTTTAGAAAATAATTGGCACGTCTCTCTCCTCAACCACTTGATTCATTGGCGCCCCTCCACATTCGTGGTGGAGGTGGAGCCCTGAGCCTTTTGTTTTTATAAAACAGTCAAAAAGTATAAAATTGAGTTAAGGATAGTATATGAAAGATAAAATGAGAGAAGCTATAGAAAGCTTCCAAGAGCAATTTAGATACGAGCCTAAGATTAGTAATCTAGTTGGTTCACTAGCCAAGTTCGATAAGTTCGCAATCTTTGGCATGGGTGGATCTGGCCTAATAGGGGATGCCCTTAACTTTCTTAAGCCAGAGCTAGACCTTCTTACACATAAGGGATATGGCCTTCCCAAAATAGATCTCTCAGGAAGGTTACTTATTTTCATCTCATACTCTGGGAATACAGAAGAGGTGTTAGATGCTTTTGAGAAGGCATTGGAGAAAGGTCACCACATTGCCGTTATCTCAACTGGAGGGGAGCTAATCAAAAGAGCCAAGAAGGTGGGGGCTCTATATATCGAAATTCCCAAAACTGGTATTCAACCACGAATGGCAACTGGATATATGATTCTTGCCGCACTTGAGTTCTTCTCAGAGGGTTCTTTAAAGAAGGAATTGTCCTCTGCTGCTGCAAGGCTTAAGAATATAGAGAGTGGAGGAGAACTTATGGCAAAGAATCTTATTGGTAAAGTTCCTGTTATATATTCATCAAGAGAAAATAGTGCTCTGGCGTACAACTGGAAAACTAAATTCAATGAGACTGGAAAAATTCCAGCATTCTTTAATACATTCTCAGAGCTCAATCACAATGAAATTTCAGGATTCGATTCCATCAGCACAACTAAGGATCTAACATCAAAATTCGCTTTCATTTTTATAAAAGACAAGGAAGATCATCCTAGAGTAACTAAGAGAATGAAGGTACTCGAAGATATGTATAAAAAAAGAGATTTACTTACCCTAACAGTTAATCTTGAGGGAAAGAACAGATCGGAAAAACTGATTAATGCAATATCTTTAATAGACTGGTCCGCATATCATTTAGCCAAGCTTTATATAGTAGAATCAAACGAGGTGCCATTGATAGAAGAGTTTAAAAAGAAACTGTAATGTTCAAGGATAAGATAATTTTATCACTATTTGTTGGGAGTATACTTCTAATTATTCTCTCATCAATTGTTATATCCTTAGGTCTTCCGGTTGGAACTGGAGCTCTAATTATTAGATTTGATAACTATCACAACCAAGTAGACTTAGTTGGGGGATTAAGCGTTCTCGGCCTCATTTTGGGCCTAATGATAGCTATTCTAGTCATTAATCTCTTTTTAAGTCACCAGGTATATGAGAGAGATAAGACAATTTCATATATAATAGCCTTAGGTAATTTAGTTGTATCTATTTTTTTCTTTTTTGCATCTATTGCAATAACCCTGATTAACTAACTTGACCATATTGATAGATACCCATATCATATCTCCGCAACTATGTACGCAGTAATTGAAGCTGGAGGAAAACAATACAGAGTTTCCGAAGGAGAAAAAGTGAGAATAGAAAAAGTAGAAGCCGAAGAAGGAAAGGCCTTTGTTTTTGATAAAGTGCTTCTTTTGGGAGAAGGAGAGAGTGTTAAGGTTGGCACCCCTTATGTCTCTGGCGCCAAAGTAGAAGGAGAGGTATTAAGGCAGGCAAGAAACAGAAAGATCATTATATTCAAATATAAACCTAAAAAGAGGCAAAGGACTAAGGGTGGACACAGACAACCTTTCACCGAAATAAAGATAACAAAGATAAGCGGCTAGAAGAGCCGCTTTTCTTATCAAAATAAACTTTCTTTTGCCTGTAAGAAGAGGTCTCGTGATGATATAATCTAAGGATAGGAATGCTAAAGATATACAACACATTAACTAAGAAAAAAGAGGTTTTTAAACCCATTAAAAAGGGTCAGGTCAGTTTGTATACATGTGGACCAACGGTTTATGACACCGCCCATATTGGAAATCTCAGGACATACATCTTTGAAGATCTATTAAGAAGAACACTTAAATATCTTGGATACTCTGTTAAGCAGGTTATGAATATAACTGATATTGAGGACAAGATAATTAAAAAAGCTAAAAGTCAGAAAAAGGATATCAGAGAGATAACCAGACCATACATAAAACTTTTTTTCAAAGATCTTAAAAAGCTCAATGTAGAACCAGCTGAGAAATATCCTCTTGCGACCGATCACATAAAGGGGATGATCGATCTGATAAAGAAGTTGGTTGAGGGTGGATATGCATATGTCGGAAAAGATAATTCTGTATATTTTGATATATCTAAATTTAAGGATTATGGACAACTAGTTGGTATTAAGAATATAGACATCAAAGATGGGGCAAGAGTTCTTGCAGACGAATATGATAAAGATGAAGCCCAAGATTTCGTTTTATGGAAGGCAAAGAAAGAAGGTGAGCCAAGCTGGAAAAGTCCTTGGGGAGAAGGTAGGCCAGGTTGGCATGTAGAGTGTTCTGTAATGAGCATGGCAGCCTTGGGCGAAACTATAGATATTCACACTGGGGGAGTGGATAACATATTTCCTCATCACGACAACGAAATTGCTCAATCAGAAGCTGCCACCGGTAAAAAATTTGTGAACTACTGGATGCATGGAGAGCATCTTTTGGTAGATGAAGAAAAGATGGCTAAGAGCAAAAAGAACTTTTTTGTTCTCAAAGATATAGAGAAAAAAGGAATGATGCCTCTATCATTCAGATATCTTGTTGCGGAAGCTCACTATAAGACCAGGCTCAACTTTACCTGGAAAGCGCTAGAGGGTGCAGAGAATGCAATTTGGAACTTGTGGCATGAACTGGGGAGGTTGAAGTTCATTGGTAGCAAGGACGAGTTTAAGGACAATGCCAAACTTTATAAAAAATACTTTAAAGATGTAAAAACAGTGGTTAGCGAAGACCTAAACATTCCAGGAGTTCTTTCTTTAATGAGAAGAGGAATAACTGATCCAGATCTTTCACCATCCCAAAAGAGATCTTTAGCTTTTGAATTTGATAAGATTTTAGGCTTTAACCTAAAACATGCAGATAAGCTATATAAGATGCCAATTCACATAATGACTCTAGCAACCGGTAGAGAACTATTAAGACGTAATCAACAGTTTGTTAAGGCCGACACTTTAAGAAGAAAGATAGAATCCTTAGGATATAGTGTAGAGGACACATCATACGGACCCTTCCTATGGCCAACCAAACAGCAAAAATTCCACCCCAAGACCTAGACGCAGAGAAGTCTGTCTTAGGGGCACTCATGTTAGATAAGGATGCTGTAGCTGCAGTAGCCGATTTGTTGCGTGAAGGAGATTTCTATAAAAAGGCTCACAGCCTTATTTACAAAACAATCGAAGAGCTTTGGGACAAAAGAGAACCCATCGATATTCTAAGTGTCACAGCCATTCTTAAAACAAAAAAGAAACTTGATGAAGTTGGTGGATCTGCATACTTAACAGAATTAGTTAACTCTGTTCCAACAGCGGCCCATGTTCTTCACTACGGAAAGATTGTAAAGGAGAAAAAAACATTGAGAGATCTTATTAACGTGTCGGCTTCTATTAGTGAAGGAGCTTTTAATCCAGCGAGCGATATAGAGGACTTCCTAGACATAGTTGAGCAGAAGATTTTTGCCATATCCCAACAATCAGTTTCAAAAAACTTTGCTTCTATAGGAGATGATCTAAGTAAGGCATATGACAGGATAGAAAAGCTTCACGAAGGAGAGGGGGAAACACTAAGGGGTACGCCAACAGGCTTTATCCAACTAGACAATATTCTTTCAGGTCTTCAGAGGTCAGATCTAGTTGTGGTTGGAGCTAGGCCTTCATACGGAAAGACCTCTTTTGCTTTAGATATAGCTCGTTACGTTGCAGTCGATGCAAAAATGCCAGTTGGAGTTTTCTCTTTAGAAATGAGTAGGGAGCAGGTCACAGATAGGCTTATAGCAGCTGAGGCTCAGGTAGACCTATGGAAGTTGAGAACGGGCAGACTAAAAGACGAATTAGATTTTCAGATGATCCAATCTGCACTCGATAAATTGAGTGATGCCCCTCTCTTTATAGATGACACTCCATCTCCAAACATTATTCAGATGAGATCAATGGCCAGAAGACTTCAGGCTGAGAATAAGGGGCTTTCTTTGATAGTTGTAGACTATCTCCAATTGATTCAACCTCGTTCAGGCTCAGATAATTCTGTGCAACAGGTTACCGAAATATCAAGAGGGCTTAAGGGAATTGCAAGAGAATTAGATGTTCCGATTCTTGCTCTTTCACAGCTTTCTCGTGGAGTTGAGCAGAGAGAAGTTAAGGTCCCAAGACTCTCTGACTTGAGGGAGTCTGGATCAATCGAACAAGATGCTGATATTGTAATGTTCGTTCATCCTCGAGATAGAGCTAGGGTAGAAGTCCCTCCTGAAGATGAGAATATCGTTGATATCATAATCGCCAAACATAGAAATGGACCATTGGGAACAGTTCCACTTTTCTTCGACAGGGAAAAGGCAAGTTTTAGGAATCTAGAGACAAGACATGAGAATACCCAAGGAAATTAGAAAACTTGCTGACGCTCTTTCCAGTCTTCCTGGAATTGGACCAAGGCAGGGTATTAGACTTGCCTTCCATCTAATCAAAAAAGGTGAGGGTTTTCAGAAATCTTTAGCAGATGATATTAAAGACCTTTCTGCGGTTAAGATCTGTTCAGATTGTTTCTATATCCACTCCAATCCAGGGGAGCTCTGTGAGATATGCAGTGATCCAGATAGGGATAAAAGTATAATCGCCATTGTAGAAAAGGATACAGACCTAACCTCAATGGAAAATGCCAGTAAGTTTAATGGAACATACCTTGTCCTTGGAGAATTCGGCAGAGGAGGATCTCTTGAGCCAGATCAGAAGCTAAAAATAAAGAGTCTCAGGAGTCGTATTAAAAGAGATGGGTTTAGTAAGGCAAAAGAGATAGTCATCGCCCTCAACCCAAACCCTCAAAATAACTTTCTATCTGCTCAAATAGAGAAAGAGCTCGATGAATTGGCTGAAAGAATCACCAGACTTGGAGTTGGAATTCCTTCGGGAGGAGAAATAGAATTTGCTGACGAAGATACTCTAGGTGGGGCGATTGAACACAGGAGATAGGTTTGACACCCAAGTCACAATTTTGTAACTTCTTAACTGCCAAGAGGCTTATACATGTCAGAAAAGGACAACCAAAAAGAGAATAAGGATTTAAATTCCCTCAAGAAGGAACGCGATGAGTATCTAGATGGCTGGAAGAGGGCTAAAGCTGATCTAATCAACTACAAAAAGGAGGAATTGAGCAGGTTGGAGCAGATCGCTAAATTCTCAAATGAAGATCTGGTTATAGAGTTAATTCAGGTTCTTGATAATTTTGAACTCGCTCTCTCAACTCTCGAAAAAGATGGCAAGGTAGATAAGGGTGTGTATATGATAAAGAGTCAGATAGAAGAGATTCTGAAAAGGAGAGGGCTTGAATCAATGGAAGTAGAAGAGGGAGAAGAGTTCGATCCGACAATTCACGATGCGATAGCTAACATAAGCACGGAAGAGGATTTGGATAATAAGATCGCCGAGCAGGTTGAAAGGGGATACGTCCTTCACGGCAAAATTATTAGAGCAGCAAAAGTAAAGGTATATAAGAAGAAATAAATAACATGGCAAAAATATTAGGAATAGATTTAGGAACAACAAACTCTGCAATGGCAGTAATAGAAGGGGGTGAGGCTAAGATTTTGGAAAATGCAGAGGGCAATAGAACAACGCCCTCAATAGTAGCTCTCTCAAAATCAAATGAGAGATTGGTTGGTCTTTTGGCCAAGAGACAAGCCATAACTAACCCACAAAATACAATTAGTTCAGTAAAGAGACTGATCGGAAGAAATTTCTCGGACGAAGGTGTTCAAAGAGATAAGAAAAATCTTCCTTTCGAAATTAGAGAATCTTCTGATGCAGGAGTAGAAATAAAGATGGGTGATAAGTGGCACAAGCCAGAAGAAATTTCAGCAATGGTGCTCACTAAACTTAAGAAGGATGCTGAAAGCAGAATTGGAGAAGAGATTAGCGAGGCTGTAATAACAGTTCCAGCATATTTTGATGATTCACAAAGACAGGCTACCAAAAATGCTGGTGAAATTGCTGGTCTAACTGTAAAAAGAATTATCAACGAGCCAACAGCAGCAGCTCTGGCATATGGACTTGATAAAGAAAAGGATGAGAAGATAGTTGTTTTTGATTTTGGAGGAGGAACCTTCGACATATCTGTTCTCGAAGTAGGGGACAATACTGTGGAGGTTAAGGCAACTGGAGGGGATACTCACTTGGGAGGAGATGACTTCGATCAGAAGATAATCGGATATCTCTTATCTGAATATAAAAAACAGGAAGGGGTGGATATCTCAGGAGATCCTCTCGCACTCCAAAGACTTAAGGAGGCCTCAGAAAGAGCTAAGCATGAGCTATCAACAGCTATAGAAACAGAAGTTAATCTTCCATATATAACCTCAGATGCATCTGGGCCAAAACACTTCCTACTCAAATTGAGTAGAGCAAAATTAGAAGAGTTAACAGGAGATCTGGTTAAAGAGTCCATAGATTTAGTTAGAGAAGTTGTCACAGCGCCATCACCAAAAGGAGCTGGACTCAAGATAGGGGATATTAATGAGATCATCATGGTAGGTGGTCAAACTAGAATGCCTTCAGTTCAGCAGGCGGTAAAAGATTTATTTGGCAAAGAGCCACATTATGGAATCAACCCAGATGAAGTTGTTGCAGTTGGTGCGGCTATCCAGGCGGGCATTCTCCAAGGAGATGTAAAAGATGTTCTTCTTCTTGATGTCACACCACTTTCTCTCGGAATAGAGACATTAGGGGGAGTTAGCACAAAACTAATAGAGAAAAATACGACAATCCCAACCTCAAAGAGTCAAACATTCTCGACTGCTGCTGATAATCAGACATCCGTAGAGATTCACATCCTTCAGGGTGAAAGAGAGATGGCGTCAGATAATAAAGCTCTAGGAAGATTCATTCTCGATGGAATTCCTCCTGCGCCAAGAGGCGTTCCTCAAGTAGAGGTAACTTTTGACATAGATGCCAATGGAATTCTAAATGTTAAGGCGGTTGATAAGGCTAGTGGAAAGACTCAGTCTATAAGAATTGAGGCAACAACCTCTCTCAGTAAGGATGAGATAGAAAAACTTAAACATGAGGCTGCAGAGCACGCAGAGGAAGATAAAAAGAAGAGAGAGGCTATAGAAGAGAAGAATAAAGCAGAAGCTCTTGTATATACAGCCGAGAAATCACTTAAGGAGGTTGGCGAGAAAGTTGATGCAGATACAAGAAAGAGTATAGAAGACGATATAACCGATCTTAAATCCGTCTTAGAAAGTGGAGATCCAGAAAAGATTAAATCTAAATCAGAAAAACTCTCATCATCGCTTCAAAAGATAGGCGAGATAATGTATAAAGAAGCTAGTGATAAAAAGGAGGAAGGGGGTCCTGAAGAAGATAAAGATAAGGAAAAATAGCCTCCATCCGCCATACATTCTTTAATGGGAAACCTTCTTGAAAAACACGAAGAGCAAGCTTCTATTATCAGTGAAGAGAATGCCGCTACGGGTAGAATATCTCTAATAAAGACATACTCTCTAATTGGAGGAATAATTTTGTTAGCTGTTAGTACTAGTTTCTCATTTATGTCCGGGCATCCTTTTGCTGGGACTTTCTTCTTAGTGCTTTTCCTGGCTCTATACGTGGTTGAGGCTTTAATTCTGACGGGTAGTAAATATGCCCTTGTTTCTTCCGTATTCTCTGGTCTAGGGTTAGTGATGTTCTTGTTTGCCCCACCTTTTAAATTCTTCTTTATCTTCACTTTGACTCTAATAGTTTTCTTATTCTGGGCACACTATTTTGGAAGTAGAGAGTATAACAACATGGTTAAGCTTGATTTCTTCGGAGCCGCAAGAAGAACCGGATCATTAGTGATTATAGGAGTTGCCATATTCTTCAGCTATATCCTTGTTGCTAATGGAAATATTTTTCTTCAGGAGAAGAATGTTAGTAGGTTGGTTGATATAGTAATTGTGCCAGTGGCGAAGCCTTTTGTTGGCAACTTCTCTAGCAATACAAAGTTAGATGATGTGATAACCAGTCTTGCTCAAAAACAGTTAGAGGAGGATATCCGTTATCAAAGACTAACTGAGAACAATAAGAAGGCTTCTATCCAAGCAACACACGACCAGTTAGTGATAGAGCTTCAGGATAAGGTGAGCTCAAGTATTATCTTAGACCTAGAGGCATCAGTCTCAGAGAATGTTAAAAATGCTCTTGTGACAGTGTCTAGTCAGATTCCAGATGGACAAAGGGTTTTTTGGGGAGGCATTATGATTCTATTTATCCTAGTAACTGCCCTTGGGTTCAAGTTCTTCGTTTACTATCCAGTAGCCCTAATTGCATTCGTTACCTACGAGTTGCTTATAGGTTCAGGGTTTATGGAAATAAAGCTTGAGACAAGGACCAAGGAGGTTGTCGAAATAAATTGATAACCACTTAATTAATCACTATTCTTATTTAGCAATGCAGGATTATTATCAAATATTGGGAGTTCAAAAAGGAGCCTCAGAAGAGGAAATCAAAAAAGCATATAGAAAACTTGCCCACAAATATCATCCAGACAGAGGTGGAGATGAAGATAAGTTTAAGGAGGCGTCTGAGGCATATCAGGTTTTATCAAACAAAGAAAAACGTGCTCAGTACGATAAGTTCGGGAAAGTCTTTGAGGGGGGCAATCCTTTTGCTGGTGGTGCTAATGGAAACTGGGATATCAATTTTAGTGGTTTTGAAGACTTGGGGGACATCGAAGATATATTTGGTTCCATCTTCGAAGGCATGGGTATTAGAAAAAGGAAGACATATCAGAGGGGTGCTGATGTGGAGGTTGTTAAGGAAATCTCATTAGAGGACGCTCAAAAAGGGAAAGATTTAGAAGTTGAACTTAACACACACGTTAAGTGTGATTTGTGTAAGGGAGAGGGTCATGATAAAGATGTTAACTTTATCAGATGTTCATACTGCAGTGGACAAGGTCAAGTTAAGCAGACGAGGAATACTTTTTTTGGAACCTTTGCTCAAGTCTCAACATGTCCTGAGTGTAAGGGAGCCGGAGAAACCCCAGAAAAGGTTTGTAAAGAATGTAAGGGAGCGGGAAGAGTTATGAGTAAAAGAAATATTAGTGTTAGCATCAGACCAGGAGTAGAAGATGGTCAGATAGTTAAGATCCAAGGGGAGGGAGAAGCGGGAGAGAACAATACAGTAGCGGGAGATCTATATATAAGAATCAGGGTTGCCCCTCATGCTATTTTTGAGAGAAGGGGGTATGACCTATATAGAGAGATGGAAGTTGATATAACAGATCTTCTTCTTGGCAAAGAGATAGCTGCAACCGGGCTTGATGGGAAAGACCATAGAATTAAAATTCCAACCGGGTATGACATAAGAGATGAGCTGAGAGTAGGGGGTGCTGGTGTTACCAAATCAGGAGACTTAGTAATTAGACCAATATTCAAGACTCCTAAAAAGTTAAGTAAGAAGGCGAAAGATCTCCTTGAAAAACTTCAAGAAGAGCTTGAATAAGCAATCTATAAGAGTTAATTTATAGATTGACCGCCCGTAGCTCAATCGGTAGAGCAACGGCCTTTTAAGCCGGTGGTTGGAGGTTCGATTCCTCCCGGGCGGACAAGATGCAAGATATTAAGCAAAAAAGTGCATTTATATTAATTGGAATAATTCTCCTAGCTGTTTTAGGAGGCTTCTTTATATATCCAGGGAACCCTGTATCAGAAAAGCTTCCTTGGAATCTTGGGTTAGATTTAGTTGGGGGGAGTGCCTTAGTTTACGAGATTGATCTCTCTAACATAGATTCAGCCGAGCATCAGGAAGCTGTAGCTGGCCTTAAGGAGGTTATTGAGAGAAGGATTAATATGTTTGGTGTGGCTGAACCTAAGGTAGCTACAGCTCAAAAAGGAGATAGCTATCAACTTTTAGTAGAACTTGCTGGAGTTGATGTTGAAGATGCTGCTAAACAGATTGGAGAAACTCCTGTATTAGAGTTCCACGAGGTTGGATTAGATGAGAAAGTCACGCCTACAATTAACGAAGAGACAGGGGAGCCTATGGCAGAGACCAGTTTGGGCTTTAAGCCAACAGAGCTATCAGGAAGGTATCTCAATAGAGCAGCTATAGGTTTTGACAACTTAACAAACAATCCAATAGTCCTCCTAGAGTTTAATGAGAAGGGAGGAGAGATATTTGCGGAACTAACGCAAAGGAATGTTGGTAAACCAATAGCGGTGTTTCTAGATGGAGAACTTTTAACCAGCCCAGTTGTCCAACAACCTATCTTAAATGGGCAAGCTCAGATAACTGGTAATTTCACTCCTGATGAGGCAAGACAACTCGTAGAAAGATTTAATGCTGGAGCATTGTCAGCACCAATCAAACTAATTAATCAAAGAAGGGTTAGCGCATCTGCTGCTCAAGACTCTCTTAACCAAATCATCTTTGCTGGGCTGATAGGAACTGCAGTAGTTCTTCTCTTTATGATTCTTTATTACAGATCACTGGGTATCTACGCGAGTATTGCTCTTATAATCTATTCAGTTTTCACCTTAGCTTTATTTAAACTAGTCCCCAATTTTACAATGACTCTTGCTGGGATAGCTGGTTTTGTCTTGTCTATAGGAATGGCTGTTGATGCCAATATTCTAATATTCGAAAGGACAAAAGAGGAATTGAGAGAAGGGCACAGTAGGGAGGAGGCTGTTAACGAGGGGTTTAAGAGGGCTTGGCCATCTATTAGAGATTCGAATATAACCACCATTATCACTTCAATTATCCTCTATGCCTTCACCGCAAGCTTTGTTAAGGGATTTGCTCTAACCCTAGGGATGGGAGTCCTTGTTAGTATGTTCTCAGCAATCTATGTAACAAGAACCATATTAAGAGCATTTACTAAACACACATCATGATGAAAAAGATTTTAAAATTTAAAAAAGTCTTTCTTGGGTTCTCTTTGTTGCTTGCTCTCTCTAGCGGTATAGTCATATTGATTTATGGGTTTAATCCTGGGATAGATTTCACTAGTGGATCTCTTTGGCAAATAAGGGTTCCAGAAAGCTCTTCCGAAGAGGTTAGAGATTTTATTGAGACTGAATACGGAATAGATAAGATTAGTATTGCGTTTGATGAAACAGAGAATATATATACATTAACTTTCAAAGAGATCAACGACACTGAGAGGAAGGAGATTATTAGTGGTTTTGAAGAGAAGTTTGGCGAGGGTGTAGAGGATTTAGACTTTTGGTCAGTCAGTCCAACAGTCTCACAAGAGTTGAAGGATAAGGCTAAGTGGGCAATCGGTTTGGTTCTTTTGGGAATTTCTCTCTTTATAGCTTTCGCTTTCAGAAAGGTATCAAGACCAATTAGTTCATGGAAATATGGAATTATAACTCTAATCACCCTTTCTCATGATGTTCTAATCCCTGCTGGTTTGTTTTCACTGCTTGGAACATACGCTGGAGTAACTGTCGGCACGAATTTTATGGTCGCTCTTTTGGTTGTCATGGGATTCTCGGTTCATGACACCATTGTTGTCTTCGATAGAATCAGAGAAAACTTAACTCGCTATGGGAATAAGCTTGGGCTCGAAGAGATTGTTGATAAAAGTGTTATTGATACACTAGCCAGATCCATAAATACCTCAATCACATTAATCTTCGTATTAGTTGCGATATATCTTTGGGGGCCAGTTAGTCTTCAATACTTCATTCTAGCTATTTTAGTTGGGACAATTGCGGGAACTTATTCTTCCATATTTGTAGCTAGCCCACTTCTTATACTAGCTAAAGGGAAGGGGAAATAGTTCTTGACGCTTTCCCCAATTATCTGCCTCTTTGTGCTAGAATCTATAGTGTAATCAGAAGCCAAATATACTTGACGATATATGTATATTGTTGTATTCTTAACAGGCTAATATGATAGAAATAGCAGTAAAACTTGATATAGACGAGTTGATTAGAAAAGCCCTACAAGCTGAGGATAAGCGTGCTAGGGATATTTTGGTACGTAGATTTGGCTTAAAAACACCAGAAAAATATACTCTTGCCAGTCTTGGTGATGAGTATGGTCTAACCAGAGAGAGGGTTCGTCAGATCGAGGCCGCAACTCTAAAGTCTGTTAGGAATAGAATTATTGAAGAAGAAGAGGTTATTGCCTTTCTTAAGCTCGTAGAAAATTATCTAGAAGGAGTAGCTAATTTAAGGCGCAGTGATCTTCTCGCAAGAGACTTTGCGATGTTAAGTGGATATGAAGATGGATATCACACCGTTTTTGAAAATAAACTTGTCTTTTTGGCCAAGGCTTTAGGAAATCCATATATTGTTGATGAGACTCAAGATATGTATACAGTTTGGCACAATGATAAAGAGGTTCATGGTAAGGCTAAGGACTTTGTAGATAGTCTTATTAATTCCGAGAAGCACGACTTTGATCACGTTCTTAGACAGATTATAGATGAACACGAATTACCAGAGTCAACAATTCTCAATTACTTATCAATCTCGAAGAATTTCGGAATTGGTCCATATGGTCATCTAGGGGCAGATCATTGGGTGCACATTAATCCAAAGACAGTTAAGGATATGGCTTATCTGGTCCTATTACAAAATTCTGATCCAATGCACTTTAGAGAAATAGCCGAAGAAGTTAATAAAATGAGTGATAAGAAGAGGGCCCATGCCACAGTTCACAATGAATTGATAAGAGATGATAGATTCAAGCTCTTTGGTAGAGGAACCTATTCTTTAAATGAGTGATCTCTTAATTGAAACACTTAGTGGATATCTTTCCTATTGGTGGGTTGTCGTCCCTGTAATCGCCTACATACTGGGCAAAGACTGGTGGTTGGCGCACATAACTGATGAGCACATTGATGCAATCGAGTGGATCATGTGGGAAATTAGTATTCCGAAAGATAACCTTAAGTCCATCAAGGCTATGGAACAGGTTATAACCTCCCTCCATGGGATATATTCTTTTGGTATTTTAAAAAAGGATAAATGGCTCAAAGGGGTTATTGAGCCTTGGATATCTCTGGAGATGGTTGGTATGGCTAAGGGTGTTCATTTTTATGTAAGAGCTCCTAAGAAGTTTAAGAATCTTGTTGAAGCTTCATTCTTTGCTCAATTTCCAGATGCAGAGCTTCTCCAGGTAGAGGACTATACAAGTCTTATTAAAACTAAAACCTTTGCTAACTACGATATCTTTGGCACAGACTTTGTCTTAGCAGAGAAAGACTATTTGCCAATAAAGACCTATGAATACTTTGAGGACATGAAGGAGGAAAAAACTTTTGATCCTTTAGCCACCCTAACTGAAGTTATGGCTGGGCTTAAAGAGGATGAGATGATTTGGATACAGATTCTTTTGAGGGCCACTGGAGATGATTGGCGTAAAGGCGCAGAGACAGCAATCAAGGAGATAATGGGAGAGAAGGTTCAAAAGCCCAAAAGCAGTTTGGATATAGTTAAGGAGGAACTTCTACACTTAGTCAAGAATGTTCCACGTGGGGTTATCCCAGCACCTTTTGAGGCACCTAAGATGAGCGGTCTTGCAAGTGAAGAAAAAAAAGATCCTAAGTCTAACTCAAGCCCAAGAACACCTGGCGATACGGACAAGATGAAGGCCATAAGTAACAAGATGTCTAAGAAGGCCTTCAATACACTTATTAGGTTTATCTATATTGATGACAAGGATAATTTCAGCGGAGAGAATACCACCGCTGTTATGGGCGCTCTTAGACAGTTTGGAGATGCTAACCTAAATAGTCTTAGACCAAATATGAACACGATGACTCTTAAGCCAAGAAGGAGTTTTAATAAGAAGAAAGTCTTAGCTAAGAAAAAGAGAAACTTGATGATCGCATATATTGAGAGAGCCATGCCAAGGTATGTTAAAAATCCTGAGATAGACCTTAATTTGAAAACATCTATATTGGGTGCTGACGAGGTAGCCACAATTTTCCACCCACCAACAGATTATGTAAAATCTGAGAAGGTTAAAGCGATCCAATCAAGAAAAGGTAATCCCCCAACTAATCTTCCAACATTCGAATCATGAGCGAACCAGAAAACAAAGACATAACCTTAATCGGTAAGACAAACTTCAGAACGCCAACTCGTTTTGGTATTAGACAGGAAGATAGAATGAGGCACATGTATGTTATAGGTAAGACCGGCCAGGGGAAATCTGTTTTGCTTGAGAACATGATCGCAGACGACATTCGAGATGGTAGAGGAGTTGGCATTATTGACCCTCATGGTGAATTAGCTGAAAAAATCTTGGAATTAGTTCCAGAAGAGCGTCTAGATGATGTTGTCTATTTCAATCCAGCTGATACAGATTATCCAATTGGATTCAATCCACTAGAAAAAGTTGGAGATGAACACATCCACAGGGTTGCTTCAGGAGTTATGGCAGCCTTCAAGAAGGTCTGGGCCAATGTTTGGTCAGACAGAATGGAATATATCTTAAACAACACTTTACTAGCCCTACTTGAATATCCCGGGGCTACCCTCCTCGATGTTATGAGGATGCTTACAGATCCTAAGTACAGAAAAAAAGTTATTGATGAGCTAACAGATCCTGTGGTTAAGAACTTTTGGACAAAGGAGTTTAATACTTGGAGCGAGAGATATGCTGTTGAGGCTAACGCAGCAGTTCTGAATAAAATTGGTCAACTTGTGGCCAATCCTTTAGTTAGACACATCATCGGTCAACCCACTTCGACTCTAAATGTACGTCAGATCATGGATGATAAAAAGATATTTATAATGAATCTTTCGAAGGCTGCCATGGGAGAAGACAACTCTGCACTTATGGGAGCCCTTCTAATTACAAAAATTCAGATGGCTGCCATGAGTAGAGCCGACATTTCAGTGGAAGAGAGAAAGAATTTCTTCCTGTACATAGACGAGTTCCAAAATTTTTCAACAGACTCCTTCGCAGATATTCTTTCAGAGGCCAGAAAATATGGATTGAGTTTAACGCTTGCGCACCAATACATTAATCAGCTTACCGATCCAAGCAATAAGAGTCAGAAAGTTAGAGATGCCATCTTTGGAAACGTTGGGACCATGATCTGTTTCAGGGTTGGAGCAGAGGATGCAGAGTTCTTAGAAAAAGAGATGGAGCCAGAATTTGATGCTAACGATCTGGTTAATATCCCTCAGTACAATATATATATAAAATTGATGATTGATGGGGTTGCTTCACAGCCATTCTCCGCTTCAACCTTGCCTCCTATAGACGTGGATAAGGATCTCACAGAAGTCATAATAGAAAACAGTAGAGCTAGATACGGAGTGCCCGTTGGTGAGGTAGAGGCTAATATCAGCAAAGACTATCAAGGAGTAAGCGATGTGGCCGAAAAGATTAATAGAAAAGGAGAGAAGAGGCTAGATAGTCTCAGGGATAATCCTCAAAAGAAAAAAGATCTTAAAATAGACAAAAGCAAGCTGCAGAAGGCCCTCGAAGACACCCCTAGCTCTAACTAATATAAATGCTTGGAATTAATGATCTTAAAAGAGGTTTAGTTATAGTCGTTGATGGAGAGCCATTTAGAATTATGACAGTTCAGCACACCCATATTGGTAGGGGTAGTGCCAATGTCCAGACAAAGGTAAGAAGCGTTATCTCAGGAAAAATATTTGATAAGACCTTTAAGCCAGCAGACACATTCGAAGAGGCAGAAATAAGAAAGGAGGGTATTAAGTTTATATACTCTAGAAATGGAGAATTTTGGTTTCATGAAGGGGCAAATCCATCAAAGAGGTTCTCTCTTTCAGAAGATTCTGTTGGAGATCAGAAAGATTATTTGAAACCAGATCTTGAGATAAAATCACTTCTCTTCAGGGGAGAGATTATCGGTGTTGAAATTCCAGTTAAAGTAACTTACGAGGTCTCAGAAGCGCCGCCCAACATTAAGGGGAATACTGCTCAAGGTGGAAACAAACAGGTGACTATTGAAACTGGACTCAAAATAAGTACCCCTATGTTTATAGAGACAGGGGACAGGATCGTGGTTAATACAGATACGGGTGAGTACGTAGAGAGAGGTTAACTAATATTACTCTCCCTTTTTTGGTGGAGGGAGGATCGGGGTTTGTTTCCTTTTATAATATAGAGATTTGATCTCAATCTCTTGATTAAAAGGTTCTTATAAAATAGCCTATGGACAAGATGGATAAGGAAAAAGGCAGAGTCTTTGTTGGTATGTCTGGCGGAGTTGATTCGTCTGTAGCCGCATATCTTCTTAAAAAAAGGGGATATGAAGTAATTGGAGTGCATCTTAGATGTTGGAACAAAAATGGTTGTGATGAAAAGGAGGCCACAGATGCGAGACTCGTAGCAGAACACTTAAATATTCCCTTTTATGTCTTCGATATGGAAAAAGAATATAAGGAAAGGGTTGTTGATTATATGATCGACGGTTATAGAGACGGCATAACTCCCAATCCAGATGTTATGTGCAATAAAGAGATTAAGTTTGGCCTTTTCATGGAAAAGGCTCTTTCAATGGGTGCTCGATTTATCGCTACGGGCCATTATGCTCGAGTTAAAGAGATGGGTGGTATCTATTCCATCTACAGAGGGAAAGATGGCAATAAGGACCAGAGCTACTTCTTATGGACTCTTAATCAGGATCAATTATCAAAGATCCTGTTCCCACTAGGAGATTTAAAGAAAGATAAGGTTAGAAAGATTGCTAAGAAGGCGGGTCTTCACATTGCTGATAAAAAAGACTCACAAGGGATATGCTTTGTTGGTCAGGTTTCAATTGATGAATTCTTGGGAGAATACCTTTCCCAAAAGGAGGGTCAGATTATAAATATAAGGGGAGAAGTTGTTGGGACTCATAGGGGTGCTCACTTTTATACAATTGGTCAAAGACATGGTCTCGGAGTCGCACTTAGTGAGCCTTACTACGTTTCAAAAATAGATGTGAATAAGAACACCGTTATTCTCGCTCCAGAAGATGATCCCTCACTTTTTGAAAGAGAAATAAAGATATCGAAGGTTAACATGGTTCCCAATCAAGAAACTCCTCAGAAAGTTCTTGTCCAGATTAGATATAGGCAAGAACCTGTTTCTGCAATCTTATCCCAGAAGAATGGATCTTTTCATATAGATTTTGATAAGCCAGTTAAGTTTGTTGCTCCTGGTCAATCAGCAGTTTTTTATAATCCAAAGGGTCAGCTAATTGGCGGTGGCATAATCAACAGTTAAATTGACACTCTCCCAATAATGATTAGTATGTAAAGTCCACTGGAAGGTCCAGGGGGAGTACATTGGGAGGAAGCGTTGAATGACTTCGAGGAGCAGGAGCTCCGCAAGGACAAAGGCAGAAGGCATCGCCCCGCCTCAAAGGTTCTGAACCCAGATTTCTATCTGGGAGATGACACCCCAGATGATCAGGAGATGGCGCAGTCTCATTCCGAGAGCATCAGTTCTGATCTGGAATCCGCGGAGTAGTCGCTCACTTCGAAGGGCCTCGTTTTGGAATTTCCAAGGCGAGGCCTTTCTTTTTTTTGATACTATTTATTTAAGTGCTTATACACGAAAAAGTTTTTTATGGAGGGGTATTCTTTATATTAGGAGTGTTCGGGGCAGCCTTTGATATAAGCTTTTTGATATCAGTATCCCTTATGACTATTGCAGTCTTCTTATTTAAGGCAGATTTTAGATTTCGCTTAATATTAATACTTTTGTTTATCTTAGGTTCTTTTTATCTAAACTTTTATGAAAGCCTGAATAAAGTCAGAGTTGATTCTAGAGCAGAAGAATTAACGGGGACTATAATCTCAAAACCAGAATATAGATTAGAATATTCTCTCATAGAGGTTGAACTGGAAGATCCAAACAGTGGAGTAGTTAGAGTATATCTTGAGCCAGGAAAATCTTTCAGATATGGAGATAAAGTTTCTATAGGGGGAGAGCTTACAACAACCAGTAGGGGAAACACTATAATATCTTTTCCTAAAAACATAATAAAAATCGAACCAGCTCAAAGAACTGTTAGAGGAACCCTCTTTTATATTAGAGATAGTCTTGTTTATAACTTAGAAAAGGTTTTGCCTGCTTCTAAGTCATCTTTAGCTGCGGGGATTTTGATTGGAGAAAGAACGGGTTTTACAAAAGAGTTTGAGGAATCTATGAGCGGGAGTGGAACTACTCACATAGTGGCTCTCTCTGGATATAATGTTGCTGTAATTGTAGTAATACTTTCTTCCATATTCGGATATCTTTTAAATAGAAGGTGGGCTTTCTATGCTAGCCTCATGGCTGTTCCACTTTTTGTAATCATGACTGGAGCAGAGCCGTCCGTGGTCAGGGCTGCTATTATGGGTCTCGTGCTTGTGTCAGCAGAGTATCTAGGCAGACAATATAGCTTTAAGAATATCTTAGTGCTAACTGCCCTAGCTATGCTTATATACAACCCCACCTTAATTATCAGCCTTAGCTTCCAACTGTCCTTCGCTGCTCTACTGGGGATCGTATACATATATCCTTGGTTGAGCGAAAAGTTTAATATATCTCAAGAAGGCTTTCTCTCTTGGAGAAAGAATGCTCTTCAAACCTTTTCTGCTCAGCTTGCTGTTACTCCCGTAATTCTTTTAGGAGTCGGCAAGATATCCCTCACTTCTCTTTTCGCAAACACGTTAATTCTTGAATTTATCCCCCTAACCATGCTCTTGAGTTTCATGGTGGCTACTATCGGATTTATATCTTTTCCAGTTTCTCAAGTAATCGGTTGGGGACTTAATCTATTATTAAGCTATGAAGTATTCATTATTAATTTTTTTGGTTCTCTTTGGACTTAATCTATTTGCTTGGAATCAGATACTCTATCCAGAGAATACAGATAACTTGAGGATTCACATACTTGATGTGGGACAAGGGGATAGTCAGCTGATAGAGCTTCCTGGAGGAGTTCAAATATTAAGTGATGCCGGTCCGGGAAAAGAAGTTCTATTTGAGCTAGATAAAATTATTCCTCCGACAGATAGGTATATTGACCTACTCTTCATTTCACATCCTCAGGTAGACCATTTTGGAGGATTTACAGACGTTATAGATTCATATGATATCGGTCTAATAGTCTATTCAGGCATTGAGGGGAATAGTGACGCTTGGCAAGAATTTTCAGACAAGGTTGCGCAAAAAGGAATTCCTGTTGTGCACCTTAGTGCTCGGGACAAGATTCAATACAAAAATTCGCATATAGACATCCTTTCCCCTGAAGACGAGCCGTATGGTGGGTTGAATGATAACTCGTTAGTCTTCCTCTTGGATTCAGAAGGCGCTAAAGCACTTTTTACAGGAGACATCGGTTTTGATGTTGAAAATAGACTTATCGAGAATGATCTGGATATAGATATCCTCAAAGTCGCTCATCACGGATCAAGATACTCTAGTGGGTTAGAGTTTCTGAGAAAGGTCACCCCAAGGATATCTTTGATTGGAGTTGGGGATAATAATTTTGGTCACCCTCACGGGAATACTCTCGGCAGATTAGTCTCAGTCGGCTCAGAGATATATAGAACAGATATAAATGGTCTCATATCCCTAGACATAGATGACGGTATGGTTAAGATCGAAACAGAGAAAATTGAGTAATCCCAATATTTCTCATATACTTCCTATTACATAAATGAGAGTCTTAATTAAAGAGACACCCGAGCATATCGGAGAGAAAATAGAGCTAAATGGCTGGGTTGATACTAGGAGAGATCATGGCAAGCTCATTTTTATTGACCTTAGAGACAGGAGTGGGTTGGTCCAGGTTGTCTTCAACGGAAAGAACCAAGAAGCGTATAAAATAGCAGACTCCTTAAGGCCAGAGTGGGTTATTAAATTAGTTGGTGAAGTAAAAGAAAGACCGGATGGTATGAAAAACAATGATCTCCCAACAGGTGGAGTGGAGATCTCTGTTGAGAAAATAGAGGTATTAAATGAATCCGAAACCCCTCCTTTCGACATCCATTCAGATGGATTGGATATCAATGAAGCCCAAAGATTAAAGTATCGATACCTAGATCTCAGAAGGCCAAGATTACAAAGAAACATAAAGTTAAGGTCTGAGCTTATCCAAAAAGCTAGAGAGATTCTTTTTGAAATGGATTTTACTGAGATAGAGACTCCGCTATTGAGTAAGTCTACTCCAGAGGGTTCTCGAGATTTTATAGTGCCATCAAGACTATATCCAGGTAAATTCTTTGCTTTACCACAAAGCCCTCAGCAATATAAGCAACTTTTAATGACAGCTGGTTTTGAAAGATATTTCCAGATTGCCAGAGCTATCAGAGACGAAGATTTAAGAGCAGATAGGGGGTTTGAGCATACCCAAATAGATATGGAGTTGAGCTTTGTTGACAGGGATCAGTTTATGGCTATCGACGAAGAGCTTATGACCAGGGTTTTTGAGGGTCTTGGGTATAAGATCAAAGAAAAGCCATTCCCTGTTGTTACATACGAAGAGGCTATGGAAAAGCACGGGGCAGATAAATTCGATCTTCGAGGAGATAAGGATAAAGAGGACGGTGTATTGGCCTTTGCATGGGTTGTGGATTTCCCATTCTTCGAAAAAGATGATGGTGGTGGTTGGACCTTTACACACAACCCTTTCTCAATGCCAAAAGAAGAGTTTTTGGACGATTTCCTTAAAGGAAAGAATATTGAGAATATATTAACCACCCAATACGATCTTGTCTGCAATGGACTTGAGGTTGGTGGTGGAAGTATTAGGGCTCATAAACCAGAGATCCTTGAGTCAACCTTCAAGATTATGGGTTATGACAAAGAGACAATAGACGAGCAATTTGGATACATGCTTGAGGCTTTCAAATATGGAGCGCCTCCACATGGAGGAACGGCTCACGGAGTTGAGCGTCTTCTAATGGCAGCAACTGGAGAAGAGTACTTGAGAGAAGTGCAGGCTTTTCCACAGTCTGGCACTGGTCAAACATCCGTAATGAATGCACCATCAGAAATTAGCAAGAAACAGTTGGAAGAATTGGGAATAGAAATTAAAAAGAAAAAGAAATAAACATGGCAGATAAAAAAGAAAGAACACTGGTTGTTATAAAACCGGACGGAGTACAGAGAAGCTTAATAGGGGAGATTGTAAAGCGTTTTGAAAGAACCGGTCTTAAATTAGTTGGAGTTAAGATGTTTGTTCCAAAGGAAGATTTTGTTGAGGCTCATTATACCCTAGACCCAAACTGGAAAATGAATAATGGCACCAAGGTTATCCAAGCCGCTAAAGATAAGGGAATTAAACCAAGAACAGAAGATCCAATTGAACAGGCTGATTTTGTATTGGGAACACTCAAGAAGTATTTAACTTCCGGTCCAGTCATAGCAATGGTCTGGGAAGGACTTCACGCAGTTAAGATTGTTAGGAAGATTGTTGGTGGCACAGAACCACTAACATCTGATGTCGGAACAATCAGAGGAGACTTTGTTCTTGATTCATACCAGAAAGGAGATGAAGACAATAGGTCTGTTAGAAATTTGATCCACGCCTCTGGCTCAACTGAAGAAGCAGATATGGAAATAAAACACTGGTTTGAAGATTTTGAGCTCGTGAACTACAGATTAGTCCAAGAGGCAATCCTCTACGATGTAAATCTAGATGGAATTTTGGAGTAGTTTCCACAATCTATTGATAGAATAAATAAACTACTATAGATATAAAAATATGGATTTAAGAATAAATGGTCTGTTTAATTTTGTGCTCTTTACCCATCTCTTTACTAGGAGGTTAGTTTTTATCAATAGGCAAATCTAAGAAGATAAATCCAAACTAAAGCCGACCTCCGTTCAAAGAAGAGGCCAGTTTTAGTTTGGGGAAATGTCTTCCTCAAGGCAGTACATATACAACCGATAGGGAGGTGAATAACTTGGCGGTCAGAGTCAAAATTAAAAAAGATGGTGTAATGGTTCCCTGTCCAGTAAACGGACAGAAGATGATTCCCTTCGATAAGAGATGGTCTTCTGGACCAGTCACCATGATCATTATTCAGGGGAAGAAGGGCCGTCTTACGCTCCGAGTGGAACACACCAACACAGGCACCCTTATGTGTTCTGAAAAAGTACAGATCAACGAAACATACATAATCGGTCTCTGGGCCATCAATAAGAGCAGTTAGGAGGGGCAACATGAGTATCGATGAAAGGAGTAGTCGAGAGCAGCAACGGTTGTTTCTGCTCGCAACCCACTACCAAAATAGGTATGGATCAGCAGAAATCGCAAAGGCAATCAGAGCCGAACCGGGTAGCGAAGAATTCACCCATTTCATGCAGCAAGAATTGGGAGTTATCGCCCCAAGAGTGACGAAGGCGGATACTCTCGAGGTTCAGAGACAACTTCGCGAGTGGAATAATTTTGGTCAGAGATCATTTGAGAAAAAAGAAAAAGAAAGGGAGTGATATCGCTCAACAAGGGGCATCAAGATCTGGTGCCCCTTTTACATTTTCTGGTATAATAAAAATGTTCCGCTCTTGGTACCGGATCAAATACTTTTTACGGGGATTTCTATATCATTTGGTCCCTTGGGATTAAATTGCGATCTCCCACCTGGTTATCGCCGGGTTGCTAATGCGCGGAACATAAGAGAACCGCCCTTCGGGGCGGTTTTCTTATGTTTCTAATCCTACTTAACCTATCTAATTAACAGCCTTTTTGGCTAAAGTCTTAATACACTGTGTGCAGGCAACAATCTTCTTGCCCTCTAGGTCAGTGGTCTTTTGTAGGTTTGGATATTTTCTTACTTGTGGGGTTGGGTTGTAGTTGCCTCTCAACTTATGCCTCTTTCCAGCCATCTTTGATCCCTTGCCACAAATTGAACATTGCTTCATAGTATCCACATATGGATAGCATAGTGATTGCAATATTTCAACTAGTGGTTTTGTTATTTTCGGTGATAGTTCACGAAGTTTCTCATGGGTTAGCCGCTCTAAAGTTGGGAGATGATACGGCCAAGAGATTAGGGAGATTAACCCTTAATCCAATTCCTCATTTAGATCCATTCGGCTCTTTGATACTTCCAGCTCTACTCTTCTTAACCAGTTCTCCGTTTATGATCGGTTGGGCAAAACCAGTTCCATACAATCCGGGTAGGCTATATAAAGATTTTAAATATGGTCCGCTTAAGGTTGCCCTAGCTGGACCTGCTTCGAATCTTATCCTGGCTATCATCTTTGCTATCCCAGCGAGATTACTGGTTGGGGTTTTGGATCCAGTCCTAATTGGATTTATGGGAATAGTTGTATTTATCAACGTTCTACTGGCTCTATTTAACCTAGTCCCAATCCCACCTCTAGACGGGTCAAATATATTGACCATTCTTTTACCAGAGAAATACTCGAATATGATTCAAAGTGTTGGTATCTGGGGAATATTTATAGTTATATTCCTCCTATCTATGTTCTCACGCGTGCTTTTCTCAGGAGTTCTTAACCTTTCGGCCATAATGGCGGGGGAGGATGTCATCATTCAAGCATTTAGAATCCTCAGTTAGATTGACACAAATAAAGCTTGTTTGTTATATTTAGCCTCGCTAACGTTAAGTCCCGCCTATAAAAAGCGGGGGTTAGCTATGTTTATATGCCAACAATTAATCAACTAATTAAAAAGGGTAGAGATAAGGCTACTAAGAAGAATAAAACTCCTGGCCTTTCTTTGGGTTTCAATACAAATAAGAATAGACCCATGACATACAACTCTCCATTTAAGAGAGGAGTTTGTCTTAAGGTTTTTACAACCACACCTAAGAAACCTAACTCAGCCCTTCGAAAGGTAGCCAGAGTTAGGCTAACAAACGGACAGGAGGTAACTGCATATATCCCAGGAGAGGGGCACAACCTACAGGAGCACTCTGTAATTATGCTAAGGGGAGGAAGGGTAAAAGACCTTCCGGGTGTTAGATACACCATTGTAAGAGGTGTTCTTGACTCGTCGGGTGTTGAGGGCAGGAAACAGAAGAGATCGAGATATGGTGTTAAGAAGCCTAAAGGAGATAAATAATGAGAAAGAATAGAAATTATAAAAGAGATCATAAACCTGATGCTAAGTATGGAAGTGTAACCGCTGCCAGATTTATCAACTACATCATGAAAGATGGGAAGAAAACTATAGCCGAAAAAGTCTTCTATGATGCCCTTGATGAGATAACCAAGAGAACCAAGCAAGATGGAATGGAAGTCTTTGAAAAGGCTTTAGAAAACGTAACTCCAAAACAGGAAGTTTTCTCAAAGAGAGTTGGTGGTGCAAACTACCAAATTCCAAGAGATGTTCGCCCTGAGCGTCAATTCATATTGGCTAGTCGGTGGATATTAACAGCCGCTAGAAGCAAGAAGGGCAAAGCTCTTGCACAAATCTTGGCTGACGAACTTCTTGCCGCATACAACAATGAGGGAGATGCAATCAAGAAGAAACAGGATGTTCATAGAATGGCCGAAGCCAACAGAGCTTTCGCTCACTTTGCAAGATAGAACACATGGAAAGAAAATATCCTCTAGAAAAAGTTAGAAATATTGGAATTATTGCTCACATCGATGCGGGCAAGACAACCGTTACAGAACGCGTCCTTTTTTACACCGGTATCTCACACAAAATAGGTGAGGTTCACGAAGGAGCTGCGGTCATGGACTGGATGGAGCAAGAGAGAGAGCGTGGTATAACCATAACCTCTGCGGCAACCACAACTTTTTGGGTTCCAACCTATGAAGATGGAAATAAGGAGAAAGAGCACAGAATTAACATAATCGACACGCCTGGGCACATCGACTTCACAGTAGAAGTTAAAAGATCTCTAAGAGTCCTAGACGGCGCTGTGGTGGTCTTTGATGGTGTTGCGGGGGTAGAACCTCAATCAGAGACAAACTGGCACTACGCAGACGAATATAAGGTTCCTAGAATATGTTTCATTAACAAACTGGATAGAACAGGAGCAAGCTTTGAAAAAAGCCTTCAATCAATTAAAGATCGGCTAACAAGCAAAGCATATGCAATTCAGCTTCCAATAGGTCTCGAGGCAGACTTTGAGGGTGTAATTAATCTTCTTGAAAGAAGAGCCTATAAATTTGCTGGAGATATGGGTGAATTTCTTGAGCCAATGGAAATCCCCGAAGGCATGAAGGAGGAGGTTGAGAAGAGAAGAGCAGAGCTAGTTGAAGCAATAGCTGAAACAGATGATGCTTTGACTGAAAAGTTTCTTGAGGGTAAGGATATGGAGTTAGCTGAAATTAAGGAAGCTCTTAGGAAAGCAGTGCTCAATGTCTCAATCGTTCCCGTATACTGTGGATCAGCTCTTAAAAACAAGGGCGTTCAACTGGTGCTAGATGCAGTTGTTGAATACCTTCCTTCACCACTCGATATTCCTCCAGCGCCTGGGATTGATCCAAAGACAGAGGAGCCAATAACAAGAGGACCAAATGATGAACAGTTCGCCGCTTTAGCTTTTAAGGTAGCAAGCGATCCATACGTTGGAACCCTTACATACTTTAGGGTCTATTCCGGAAGTCTTGAAAAAGGAAGTTATATATACAACGCAACCAAGGAAACCCAAGAAAGAGTTGGAAGAATCCTTAGAATGCACGCAAATCACCGCGAGGAGGTTGATAAGATATTCGCTGGTGAAATTGGGGCTCTAGTTGGTCTTAAGGACACAACCACGGGAGATTCTCTAACTGACCCAGATAGCCCTGTAATTCTTGAGAAGATGACCTTCCCAGAACCAGTTATTGAGCAGAAGATCACTCCAGCTACCAAGGCAGATCAAGAAAAGATGGGTATTGCTCTCAGAAAGCTCTCTGAAGAAGATCCAACCTTTAAGGTTAGCTCAGATCAAGAAACAGGAGAAACTCTTGTTGCTGGAATGGGAGAGCTTCATCTTGAAGTTATTGTAGACAGACTAAAACGTGAATTTAATGTTGAGGCCACAGTTGGTAGGCCTAGAGTTTCATACAGAGAGACCATCACCAAAGCCGCTGAGGGAGAGGGAAAATATATCAGACAATCTGGTGGTCGTGGTCAATATGGACATGCCAAGCTCAGGATTAACCCAAGAGAGCAGGGTGAAGGTTTTGAATTCGTTAACTCGATTAAGGGTGGATCTATTCCACAAGAATTTATCCCAGCCGTTGAGAAGGGTGTTAGAGAAGCTCTTAACAAGGGTGTAATAGCTGGATATCAGCTAGTTGATATTGGAGTTGAACTATACGATGGAAGTTTCCATGAAGTTGACTCTGCGGAGGGAGCCTTTAAAATTGCCGGATCGATGGCAGTTCAAGAAGCAGTTAAGGCAGCAGACCCAATTGTGCTTGAGCCAATCATGAAGGTGCAGATTCTTACCCCTATGGAATTCTTTGGTGATGTAACCGGAGACGTATCGAGTAAGAGGGGAAGAATTGAATCTATGGAAGACAGAGATACTATTAAGGTTGTAAATGCTATGATTCCATTATCAGAGATGTTCGGATACGCAACCAACTTACGTTCCATGACTCAAGGAAGAGGATCCTTCAGTATGGAATTCGCTCACTATGAACCTTTACCTAAGAACCTTGTGCAAGAGATTGCAGAAGGCTAGGATAGGGTTGACCCAAGTTCAATGGGTCTATAGAATTTTGAAGGTCGAAAAAACAACATTCGTACGAATAAACAAATGGCAGAAAAGTTTAATAGAGAAAAACCACACGTTAACGTTGGTACCATTGGTCATGTAGACCACGGTAAAACAACTTTGACTGCAGCCATCACACATGTCCTTGCAAAGAAAGGATTGGCCAAGGAGTCTCTCGTAGACGCAATCGACAAAGCTCCTGAAGAGAGAGCTAGAGGAATTACTATTGCTCTAGCACACATGGAGTATGAGTCAGAAAAGCGCCACTACGCACACATTGATGCTCCTGGTCACGCTGACTACATTAAAAACATGATTACTGGTGCCGCCCAGATGGACGGTGCAATTCTTGTTGTATCAGCAGCGGATGGACCTATGCCACAGACAAGAGAACACATTATTCTCGCCCGTCAGATTGGAGTTCCATCAATAATCGTATTCCTTAACAAGACTGATCAGGTTGATGATCCTGAGCTTATTGATCTAGTTGAGGCAGAAGTCAGAGAGCTTCTAAGCAAATACGAATACCCGGGTGATGATGTCCCTGTAGTTAGAGGTTCAGCTCTTAAGGCTTTGGAATCAGAATCAATAGATAGTGAAGAGGCTAAGCCAATCTTAGATCTCATCAACTACATGGATGAATACATTCCAGAACCAGTCAGAGAGACTGATAAGCCATTCCTTATGCCCGTCGAAGACGTATTTACTATCGAGGGTAGGGGAACCGTTGTTACCGGTAGAATTGAAAGAGGTAGAGTTAAGGTCGGCGAGGAAATTGAGATCGTCGGAATTAAAGATACCCAGAAAACAACTGTTACTGGTGTAGAAATGTTCAACAAACAGCTAGACGAAGGTATCGCAGGAGATAACGTCGGTGTTCTTCTACGTGGTCTTAAGAAAGAAGACGTAGAGCGCGGACAAGTTCTTGCAGCCTCCGGGTCTGTTACTCCTCACACCGAATTCGAGGCAGAAGTATATCTTCTATCCAAGGAGGAAGGTGGTAGGCACACTCCAGTATTTCCTGGATATAAGCCACAGTTCTACATCAGAACAACTGACGTAACAGGTGAAGTTACCTTGCCAGAAGGCACAGAGATGTCTATGCCAGGTGACACCGTAAACTTTAGTGTAAAGCTAATCCAGCCGATTGCTCTTGAAGAGAAGCAGAGGTTTGCTATCCGTGAGGGTGGTAAGACTGTAGGAGCTGGTGTTGTAACTAAGGTAATCAAATAACTTCAAAGCAATGGCCAAAAACGATGAAAACCAGAACAAGTTGAGACTAAGAGTAAAATCTTACGATCATCGTTTGCTTGATAAGTCCTGCGCACAAATCATTGAGGTTCTTGAACGCCAGAATGTTAAGGCAGTGGGTCCAATCCCACTTCCAACAGGATTCAAACGATATACTGTTAATCGTTCAACCTTTGTTCACAAAGATGCACGAGAGCAGTTCGAACTTCGTGTTCATAAGCGTTTGATAGACATTCTTAAGCCATCACCAAAGATCATTGAATCTTTGAGTGACTTGAACCTCCCAGCAGGAGTAGAAGTTGAAATAAAAACAGCCGGCTAACTCTGGTCGACTGTAGATGCACAAAGCCTCGCCTTTTACGGCGGGGCTTTGTGTTTCTGCTCAACTTGAAGCCCAATTCTAGGGATGGGTAGAGCATCCTATAACTTCCAGTTTTGATGAATTGGAGATAGTCACAATTAATTAGGGTTTATGTCAATAAAACAGAGTAGGGAAGTATTGGACAATACAATCGACCTATTGTAATATAAGCATCGCCTGTATTTAGGCGGTTTTACTTATTAAGGCCAGGTAAATGGCCCGTTTAATATGACCCAATTAGAAGGTAAAAAAATAAAGATGGGACAGATTTTCCATGAGGAAAATGTTGTTCCAGTAACCTTTGTAAAGCTTGCAGAAAAGCCTGATTTTGATATCGAGATTGGAGCTAAGGTAAAAGTATCTGGTCTAAGTAAAGGAAGAGGTTTTCAGGGTGTAGTTAAGAGATATAACTTCAGGGGTTCTCCTAAGTCACATGGAACTAAACACACCTTAAGGACTGGTGGATCAATTGGAGCCACTGGCCCACAAAGAGTGCTTCCTGGACAGAAAATGCCCGGCAGGATGGGAAACACAAAAGTTAATCTTAAGAATCTTGAGATTGCAGGATACGAGAAGGATCAAGGCCTTCTACTTATAAAAGGAGCTCTTCCTGGGGCTAAAGGATCAAAGGTAAGTATATTCATTAAATAATCATGAAAGCCGATCTATACAACATAAAAGGAGATAAGGCTGGCTCAGTAGAGTTAGTTGAGCGTATCTTCGCTGAGCGTTGGAGTCCGAACCTCGTTCATATGGCCCTAAGAACCCAGGAGACAAATAAGAGAGAGAATTTTGCTCATACTAAGGATAGAAGTGCTGTCAGCGGTGGAGGAAGAAAACCTTGGAGACAGAAGGGTACTGGTAGGGCTCGTCATGGATCAACCAGATCTCCAATCTGGGTAGGAGGAGGAGTAACTCACGGACCTCTTTCTGATAAGAAGTATTCTCTAAAGATAAACAAGAAAGCTAGACAAAAAGCCTTCTTCTCAATTCTTGCAAGAAGATTTAAGGACGGGGAGATTAAGATAGTTGAAAAAGTTTCTATAGATGAGCCAAAAACAAGACTCTTACTGGAAGCGTTAGAGATTTTTTCAAAGGATCTTAATGTACTGGTAATCGTTTCGGGAGAGCATAAGGATGTTCATGCTGCTAGCAGAAACCTTAATAGGGTGAAGATAATGGATGCTAGGGGCTTGAATGTATATGATCTTTTGAGATATAAGACGATCTTGATCGAAAAAGATGCCGTAGACGAAATTAATACTCACTACAATGCAATCAAGTGATCTTATAATTAAAAACCCTTTCATCAGCGAAAAGGCCACTGATCTCGCAGGCCTTAACAAGTACGTCTTTGAGGTACACAAGGATGCTAATAAAAAGCAGGTTGAGGAGGTTATTGAAGGAATCTACAAAGTAGATGTTGTTAAGGTGAATATCATTAGAAATCGAAACAGAAAGGATTCATTCAAGAAAGCAATTGTAACCCTTAAGGATGGGCAAACCATTGATGTAGTCCCACACTAAACATGAAAAAGTATAAACCATATACAGCTAGTAGAAGGCATATGTCCGTAGTGGAATACGGCTCTTTAAGTAAGGATAAGCCAATGAAGTCTGCTCTTAAGAAAATCCACAAGAAAGCTGGACGAAATAATCTTGGACGAATAACAACCAGACATAAAGGAGGTGGAGTTAAAAGACGATACAGAGATATAGACTTTAAACGTGATAAACATGGTGTTGAGGGGAGAATTGAAGGCTTAGAATACGATCCATACAGAAGTGCTTTTATAATGAAAGTTGTATACCTAGATGGTGAAAGGAGATATCATCTTGCGCACGCTGGAGCTAAAGTTGCTGAAAAGATAGTTTCTGGGCCAGAAGCTCCGCTAAAAGAAGGAAACAGGATGCCCCTATTAAAAGTTCCAGTTGGATATGAAATTCATGATCTAGAGCTAAAACCGGGTGGAGGTGGAAAGATAATTAGAAGCGCAGGAAGTTCAGCTCAAGTATTGAGTCATGATGGTAAATATAGTCAAATTAAGTTACCCTCAACCGAGGTTAGAAAAGTTATATCAACCAGCTATGGTACAGTTGGCCAGGTTTCAAATCCAGACCATGGTCTAACGGTAATCGGAAAAGCTGGTAGAAAGCGTAAGATGGGCGTAAGGCCAACAGTTAGAGGAACTGCTATGAACGCAGTAGACCACCCATTTGGAGGTGGTGAGGGTCGTCAGCCAATGGGTCGAAAGAGACCTAAAGATGTATACGGCAATGTAATTAAGGGGCCAAAGACAAGAAAGAAGAAAAAGTGGTCCACAAAACTAATTGTTAAGCGTCGCGCCAAGAGAAAAAGAGGTAAGAAATAAATATGAGTAGAAGTGCAAAAAAAGGTCCATTCGTGGATGAAAAGTTAATGAAGAAGATCGAGAAGGGTACGCCCGACGGAAAGACGGTTATTAAAACATGGGCACGTGCATCTTCAATCTCACCCGAGATGGTTGGATACAAACTTGGTGTCCATAATGGAAGAGAATTCATAGAAGTTTTGATATCGGAAGATATGGTTGGACATAAAGTTGGAGAATTTGCTCCAACTAGAAAATTTGCTAGACATGGTGGAAAGATTCAGAAAGAGATTGAAAAACAAGCTGCTTAATAAGTAAACATGGCAAAAGCAACAACACAATTAAAAGAGGAGAGATCAGCAAGGGCATCTTTGCGTAATCTGAACGTATCTCCTAGAAAAACCAGACTAGTGGTTGATTTGGTACGTGGATTAAGTGTCCCTGAAGCTATTGTTCAACTCCAAGTAATTAATAAGAGGGCTTCTGAGCCGGTTGAGAAGCTAATAAGATCTGCTGTTGCGAATGCCAGAGAAATGGGCCTTAACCAAGGGAAATTAATGATTGACCACATCTCTGTAGACAAAGGGAGGTCATTAAGGAGAGCAAGATTCCATGGTCGAGGTAGGGTGGGTATTATCCAAAAAGAACAATCTCACATAAATCTTGTTATTAAGGAGTCAGACAAAGTTAAAGAGGTAGATTTTGTGCTCCCAGTTAAAGAGAAGAAGGTTATCTCTTCAGCTCCGGCTCCAGTCAAAGATGACAATAAGCCAAAATCAGAGAAGGATGATACAGAGAAGAAGATCAAGAAGAACAAAGATAAAGGTTTTGTAGATAAATTCTTTAGAAGAAAAGCTATCTAATATGTCTAAGAAAGTAAATCCAATTTCATACAGATTAGGGATAAACAAAAACTGGTTGTCCCGATGGATGCCTCCAAAAGGAGAGTTTGGTAAGTATCTTAAAGAAGACCAAGCTATAAGGGAGGTTATTAAAGAGCGCCTCGTTAGAGCTGGCGTGGCTAATGTGCAGATAGAAAGAACTCCAGATAGCTACAAGATAACCATTAAGGCAGCTAGACCAGGTATCATAATTGGTCGTGGTGGAAAGGGGATAGAAGATTTAATTAAAGATATCCAGAAGGCTATTAAATCAAAGCCTCAGATCAATCTTAATGTTGAAGAGGTAAGAAGAACTGAGGTATCAGCTCCAGTGATGGCTAAAAACATCGCTTGGGATCTTGAGAGAAGGATGAGATATAGAAGGGTGCTCAAGAGACATCTTGATATTGCTATGCAAAACAGAGAGATACAAGGAGCTAAGATCATGCTCGCAGGAAGATTAAACGGTGCTGAGATTGCAAGAAAAGAGCACCTTATGAAGGGAAAACTTCCTTTAACAACCATCAGGGCCAATATCGATTATGGAGAGACAACTGCTGCAACCACATACGGATCAATCGGTATAAAGGTGTGGCTATACAAAGGTCAGATATTCGACGATAAAGAAAAAATAGTTTAACTACCATGCTTTTAATGCCTAAAAAAGTAAAACACAGAAAGTGGCACAAGGGCCGCTCTCGAAAGCGTGAGGTTGAAACAAGAGGAACAGACCTTAGCTACGGTGATTTTGGTGTTAAATCTCTTGGATCAGCTTGGTTAAATTCTCGTCAGATAGAAGCCGGCAGAAGATCAATAACAAACCATCTTAAGCGTGAGGGTCGTGTTTGGATCAGAGTGTTTCCAGATAAACCAATAACAAGGAAGGCCGCCGAAGTAGGTATGGGTAAAGGAAAAGGATCAGTAGATCATTATGTTTTTCCAGTTAAACCAGGAAGGATAATCTATGAAGTTGGTGGTGTTCCTGAGGATAAGGCAAAAGAGGCCCTTAGAAAGGCTGGTCACAAGTTGCCGTTTAAGACAAGATTTGTTACAAAAGATTAGTTTCGATCATGAAAAAGACAGATGTCAAAAAATTAGCAAAGAAAACTACAGCAGATCTCAAGAAGGATCTACTTAGTTCACAATCAGAACTTCGTCAGCTTCGATCAGACTTAGCTATGGGTAAAGTAAAGAATGCTGATAAAGCTAAAGAGGTTAGAAAAAAGATAGCTAGAATTATGACTTTCATGAATCAACAAAAGGAAATATCGAAAAATGGATAAGGAAAAGATAACAAGAAAACTGAAGGGTATTATTAAGTCTGACAAGATGGATAAAACTGTTGTTGTTACAGTAACCACCAGAAAGAAGCACCCTAAATATCATAAATACTTTAGCTCATCAAAGAATTTCAAAGCTCATGATGAGAACAACCAATACAAAGAGGGTGATAGTGTTGTAATAGCCGAAACGAGACCCCTATCAAAAGAAAAGAGATGGGAGGTTATTGAAATGATTAAAGAGAGTGCTCAAGAGACACCAGAAGAAGAAACACCAGAAGAAGAAACAGAATCATGATACAAGAAGGAAGTTTATTAAAAATTGCAGATAACTCAGGCGCCAAACTAGTGCGTTGTTTCAGAGTTCTTGGGGGGAGCAGAAGAAGATATGCAAGAATAGGCGATCTTATAGTTGTTTCAGTAAGAAGTGCAGAGCCAAGAAAACAGATTAAGAAGAAGGATATTGTTACAGCAGTTGTGGTTAGAGTAAAAGCCCCAACCAGAAGGAAAGATGGCACATACATCAGATTTGATGAGAATGCAGCTGTTATTATCGATAAAGAGAAAAAGGAGCCAAAGGGGACAAGAATCTTTGGTCCAATTCCAAGAGAGATTAAAGACAAGGGTTTTACAAAAATAGCCTCAATGGCTCAAGAAGTTGTATAAATCTATGAAAATGAAAGTCAAAAAAGGAGATAAGGTTCAGATGCTTTCCGGAAAGGATAGAGGTAAGGCTGGCAAGATTATTAAAGTATTCCCTAAAGAAGGTAGGGTTGTTGTTGAAGATCTCAATTTAATCAAAAAGACTGTTAGGCCCAAGAAGCAAGGAGAGAAGGGGCAGATCGTTTCAATTCCATCAGCAGTTAGAATAGATAACGTTGGTTTCGTTTGTCCTAAGTGTAGTAAGCCAACCAGACTAGGAAACAAAACAGACGGAAAAGTAAAAGAAAGATATTGTAAAAAATGCAAGGCAACCGTTTAGAAAAAATTGTAGTAGCAACAGGGGTTGGAAGATTGCGTCAGCAACAGCAATTTGATTCTTCAATATACCCTGAAATAATCGAGGGTCTTGAGACAATAACTGGTCAAAAACCCTCACCAAGACCAGCTCGTAAATCTATCGCTGCCTTCAAACTTAGAGAGGGAAATATTGTAGGACTTAAGGTAACCCTAAGAGGAAAAAGAATGCGAGACTTCTTTAATAAGGTTGTTAACGTGGCTTTGCCGCGTGTTAGAGACTTTAGGGGTATAGATCCTAAGCAAATCGATAGAGAAGGGAATTTGACAATAGGCTTCAGAGACAATACCGTTTTCCCAGAGGTTTCACCCGAAGATACCAAAAGAGCTTTCGGTTTCCAAGTAACCCTAGTTTCAGATGCGAAGGATTGGGACGAGGCCTACGACTTCTATAAGAGTCTAGGAGTTCCACTCCAAGAGAAACCAGAGAAGGCTACTAAGAAGAAAAAATAGATATGGCAAGGAAAGCATTAATCATAAAATCGAATAAGAAGCCAAAATTCTCCAGCAGAATAGTTAGAAGGTGTTTTAAGTGTGGCAGGAGAAGGGGCTATATGAGAGATTTTGATCTTTGCAGAATCTGTTTCAGAGAGCTTGCTAGCAAAGGAGAGATCCCTGGAGTAAAGAAAGCATCTTGGTAATATGTATCACGACACACTAACAAGAATTAAAAACAGTTTAGCTAGAGGCCAGAGAAGGCTTAAGGTTCCATACACAAGGTTTGATATGGATGTATTAGAGACTCTAGTTAAGGCGGGATACATTGAATCAGTTGAGAGAAAGGGAAGGGGGCTTAAAAGGGTTATAGATATCAAGCTTAAATACAATGACAAAAATTCTAAAGAGCCTTCAATCCTTGGAGTTAAGTTTATTAGTAAGCCATCAAGAAGGATGTATGTAGGATATGATGATATTAAGAAATCCCACGATGGTTATGGACACTTCATCGTTAGCACTCCAAAAGGAGTCATGAATGGATATGAGGCTAGGAAGAATAAAGTGGGCGGACAAATATTATTTGAAATTTGGTAATCATGAGTAAGATAGGAAAAAAACCAATCGATATTCCAGAGGGAGTTGAGATAAAGATAGAGAAAGACAAGGTCCAGATAAAGGGGCCTAATGCTACATTAGAGGTTCCTACTCTTATAGGAATAGAAATAAAGGAGGAAGATAATCAGATTATCTTCACTCCAAGGAATTCAACAAAGCAAACAGTTAGTAACTGGGGGACCTTAAGAGCCTTAGTTCAGAATGCCGTAGATGGTTCTAAGCAGGACTTTAGTAAAAAACTATTAATCGAAGGAGTTGGATATAGGGCTACTATGGAGGGGAAAAACCTCTTACTTAATCTTGGTTTTTCACATCCAATTAAGTTTGAGTCACCAGAGAACGTAAAAGTTGAGGTAGATGGGAATGCAATAACAATTTCTGGACCAGAGAAGGCCTTAGTTGGTGAGGTGGCAGCAAACATTAGAAAGTTCCGCAAGCCTGAACCATATAAAGGAAAGGGTATCAGATATGAAGGAGAGATTGTTCGCAGAAAGGCTGGTAAGAAAGCTGTAGGATCAGGATCATAAAAACATGAATAGAGAACAGAAAAAAACACAATTGAATAGATTCCTTAGGTCAAGAAGGACCAGAGCCAAAGTCATGGGCACTAAAGAGCGTCCAAGAATCTCTGTATATAAGAGCAATAGGTCTTTAGAGGTTCAATTAATTGATGACACGGAAGGGAAGACTTTAGTTCATGTTAAAAATGATGATAGTGGGACAAAGTCAGAGCAGGCCACCAAAGTTGGTCAGGAGCTAGCCAAAAAAGCTCTTGATGCTGGTGTAAAGAAGGCAATTTTCGACAAGAGAAGCTATAAATATCACGGTAGAGTAAAGGCTGTAGCCGAGGCAGCAAGAGAAGCAGGATTAGATTTCTAATATGGTATATAAACCCCAAAAAAAATCAGATAGAAGAGAAAAGAAAGCTGTTAGTGAGTTTACAGAACAGGTTATTGATCTTAGGCGTGTAACTCGTGTTATGGCTGGAGGTAAAAGATTTCGTTTCAGAGCAACGATAGTTCTTGGCGATCAGAAGGGAAGGGTTGGCGTTGGCATAGGAAAGGGTGTTGATGTTGAAGGAGCAATTAGCAAAGCAAAGACACAGGCCAAAAATGATATGATCAGGGTCCAAATTAAGGATGAAACAATTGCGCACAAGGTAGAGGCTAAATATTCAGCTGCCAAGGTGTTAGTTAAACCAGCTACTCAAGGACATGGTCTTTTAGCAGGAGGTTCTCCTCGAGTTGTGTTGAGACTTGCAGGTGTTCAGAATGCAACAGCAAAGTGTTTGAGTAATACAACAAATAAGTTAACCAATGCTCTTGCGACCATAGAGGCATTAAAGAAATTAAAAGCTTAATCATGCAGTTACACGAACTTAATCCTGAACATAAGAATAAGACCAAGAAGAGAATTGGCAGAGGCGGAAAAAGAGGAACTTATTCTGGTAGAGGAATGAAGGGACAGAACGCCAGAGCAGGAAGGAAGCTTAGACCAGCAATAAGGGATCTAATTCAGCAATTACCTAAACTTCGTGGTTCAAAGAACTTCGGACCTAGGCATAAAAAGAAAAAGAGGGTAAGCTCAGATAGTAGTCCAAAACAGGAGAAATCAGAGCAAAAGGATGTTCAATAAACTAGCGAAGCTATTCAAGTACGAGGATCTAAGAAAAAGGGTTATGGTAATAGCCCTTATTCTTTTAATCTTCAGAGTTCTAGCCAATATCCCTATCCCAGGAGTAGATCAGACTGCTCTTACTAATTTTTTCTCAGGAAACCAATTCTTTGGCTTCCTTAACATCTTCTCTGGAGGAGCTCTATCCAACCTATCTATAGCTATGCTTGGTCTTGGGCCATATATCACGGCTATTATTATCATGCAGCTTCTAACCATGGTATTTCCAAAGCTAAAAACTCTTTACTACGAAGAGGGAGAGATAGGGAGAGCTAAGTTCAATAGATATTCAAGGTATGCAACCGTTCCACTAGCTATATTGCAGGGATACGGGTTTCTGAAACTTCTTGCTGCCCAAGGAGTTGTTCCTAATTTAGATTTTGGATCTATGCTGCTTAACGTAATCGTTATAGTTGCTGGATCTATGGCTCTAGTTTGGTTGGGAGAACTGATTGATGAACAGGGATTGGGAAATGGTGTTTCTATTCTAATTATGGCCGGTATCGTTAGTGGGCTTCCGCTAGCAATCAGAAATGCCGTTATTAGTTACACTCCAAGCGCCATACCAACGTATATAGCTTTTGGGGTATTGGCATTGGTTGTTATTGCGGGAATAGTCTTATTGAATGAGGGAGAGAGGAAAGTTCCAATCTCATATGCAAGAAGGGTTAGGGGAAATAAACTTTATGGAGGAGTTTCTAGTTATCTACCATTCAAGGTTGGTCAGGCTGGTGTTATCCCAATCATTTTCGCAATATCACTATTACTTTTCCCACAACTTTTTGGACAGATCATCGCAACTTTCTCGCCAGCAGCAGGAGGAGCAATTAACGAATTTACAGCATCATTTGCGGCTAATCAGATTGCCTATGGAAGCGCCTACTTTATTCTGGTTTTCGTCTTCACCTATTTCTATATAGGGGTAACCTTTGATCCTGAAGAAATCTCAAAGAACCTTCAGAGAAATGGTGGATTTATCCCTGGGATTAGACCAGGACACCCAACAGCACAGTATCTAAAGAGTATTGTTTCTCGTATTACTCTTTTTGGAGCACTTGCTCTTGGCTTTATTGCAATCTTACCTATTATCACGCAGACAGTTACGGGAACCGCTGCCCTCACAATCGGAGGAACATCTATCTTGATTGTTGTTGCAGTTGCTCTAGATATGGCTAAGAAGATTGAGTCACAAGTAACCGTTAGGGAATACGAAGGCGTCTAATGATGCAGGCAGTAATAGTTAGTGGTCCTCCCGGATCAGGTAAATCAACTCAAGCCAAGAGGTTGGCTGAAAAACACTCTCTGACTCATTTTGATACAGGCAGTTTTCTTCATGAAATTCCAGAGTTCGAAAAGACCATAGCGGAGGGGGATATAATCGATTCCAGAAAAATCTTACCCTTAGTAAGAGAGAAAATTTTTGAGATATCTAAAGACAATGGAATTGTCTTAAGTGGTTCTCCGAGAACTACCCTGGAAGCTATGGGAGATAGCGAAACAGAAGGTATCATGAAAATCCTTGAGGGTATATATGGGAAAGAAAACATTCATGTATTTAAAATAGAGATCCCAGAAGAGGTATCCATAGAAAGGAATAGTAAAAGAACCGATCACAGGGCTGACGATAAACTTGATGTTATAGTCCACAGGCTTAAAGAATATAGGGAAGACACTATGCCTATGTACGAAAAAATAGAAGAGTCTGGGTACAATCTATATAAAATAGATGGCACACCATCAAGAGAAGAAGTTTTTGATCAAATAGAGGCACAACTTAATGAGTAGTTCTTTTGTTAAATCGCCAGAGAAGATAGAAAAGATCAAACACTCTGGTCGTATTTTGGGCTTTGCTCTTAAGAAACTAAGAGAGCATGTTGCCCCTGGGGTTAGCCTTCTTGAGCTAGAAGATCTTGCGAGAGAAGTTATAGAAGAGCATGGTGGTAAGCCAGCCTTCCTCGGATATCAACCATACGGAGCTGAGGAACCTTTCCCTTTTGCTCTCTGTACATCAGTTAACGATGTTATTGTACACGGTAGACCATATGACCTTGTTCTTAAAGATGGGGATATTGTCTCTTTAGATTTGGGAGTTAACTGGAAGGGAGGCATTAGCGACGCTGCTATATCTATTGGTGTTGGAAAAGTTTCAAAGCAAGATCAGAAGTTAATACAGGTAACCAAAGAAGCCTTGGAGGAGGGGATTAAGGTAATTAAGGCGGGAAAGACAACTGGAGATATTGGACATGCAATAGAGAAGAAAATTCTCTCTGGTGGTGGAAAGATTATCCATAGTCTTACTGGTCACGGTGTTGGTGATAAGGTTCATGAAGATCCACCTATATACAACTATGGAAGTCCTGGAAGTGGAGTTACCCTAGAAGAGGGAATGGTTATAGCGATTGAGCCTATGGTCTCTTTTACCAGTGGCTATATTAAACAGTTAGAGGATGATAGCTACGCCACCATGGATGGCAGTAAATCGGCCCATTTTGAGCATACAGTACTTGTTAGGAAGAACTCTGGAGAGATATTAACTAAAGGCTAGGGGACATATCGAAGGTAGATAGGTTCTTGCTTGTCGCAATATATATAAGATCAGCATCACCATCATAGTGGAATGTTCTGGCATCTTCTGAAATTAATTCTTTAGAGATTGGAGCCTCTTTGTCTATCTCCCAGAAATACAATTTATTGTCCGTTCTTACTAAAAGGTGGGCATAATCCCTATACCACTCCAGTTGAGAAAAGTTTCCCTCAAAACTTCCTATATCAATAATCTTTGTTTCATTTCGCTTCTTTCTATATATAGAAATACTAGAGTTACCTCGTATCATGGCAATTTGTTCTCCGCCTGGAGATAAATAGAAATCTACAATATCTTCAGCAATTTTTTCGAGGTTTGTCGAATATAGGTATAGTTCATTATTATCAGTCAAAAGAAAGGTTCCTGTGGCGGATAGTCTTATTTTTTTATACGAACCGAATTCACTGGTCTCTTCGGAAAATTTTAGAGTTGTTGAATTATTAGTTTTGGGGTCATAGACCATAACAGTTCCTTCGTTATTAATATAAGTCACAAGATCATCCTCCTGAATTGAGAATTCGTTTGTGTCAGAGGTAATTAGATCTATCCCTAGATCATCTGTATCTAAGTAGTAGATAGCTCTTTCAGTTGAGAGTATCATTTCTCTCCCATCACCAATCAAAGCTGCTTTAGACAAATCAACTTCACCAGGGAGATCTAAGACAGACTCTTTGAGATTATTAAAGACTAGTGTCACGTTAAGCTGATTTTGTAGCGTAAAAGCGTTTACTAAGTAATAGTTATCCGTAGTAATACTTTTTGTTAGAGCAATTCCATTCCTTTTATTGTCAACAATTCTATGTCCAAGTACCTGTTCGTCATTAATCCACACGCCATTATTATTTTGAAAAATAATCTGCTCATCTCCAAGAATAGAAAAGTCTGAGACAACTTGATCTATAAATAGTTCCGGCGATATGTCTGGGACTAAAACCACTGAGTCAAATGTAGTTACTGTCTCTGGGAGGACAACGGGATTTTTCTTCCACTTCCTATACCCCTCTCTTGTAACCAAAAGTTCGTGAACATCTGGAACAAGGTTAGTAATCAAAGTTCCTCTCTGGAGAAGACCCGACTGATTCTTAACAGCAGCATCATTCAAGAGTATCTCTGCATCTGTCGGGATGCTTGAGATGTATATACCGCCAGTTTCATTAAAAGAGAAAGATGCAAAATCAAAATTGAATCCTCTAGAATTTTGGATTATAAGAACACTCGCCAAAAGAAAAAGGAGAGTAAATGAATAAAATATGAATCGTCTGGTCTTAATAGACATCAAAACATATAATAGAAGACGTGAAATTCATTGTAAACGGCGGGAAACAGCTCAGCGGAGAAATTGATGTGAGGGGATCTAAGAACGCAGCTACTCCAATTCTTGCTGCAACCCTATTAACAGACAGAACTTGTGTCATAAAAAACCTTCCACTAATAGGAGATGTTTTGATAGTTATCAATATTCTAGAGGAACTAGGTGCCGACATTGAGTGGATTGATGAAAGAAGCATCAGAATCAAGAACAATGAATTTGATCCTTTTGATCTTCCTCGTGATCTTGTCCGCAAGATTAGATCATCCATTCTTTTAATAGGTCCCATCTTAGCTAGATACGGCAAGATCAAGCTTAATACACCAGGAGGTTGCCACATTGGTGTCCGACCGATGGATGCACATTTTGATGCCTTCAAAGATCTTGGCTTTAATGTTGATTACGATGAAAAAGAAGATCTATACACGGTTCAAAAAGGCGGAGAATCTCTGAAGAAGATAACTCTTAAGGAGTTCTCTGTTACGGCTACAGAAAACCTTTTGATGTATGGAGCAATGAACCCAGGTCTTCAGATTGAAATTGCCGCAACTGAACCGCATGTCGTTGATCTCGGTAAGTTCATCTCTAAATTAGGGGCTGAGATAGAGGGCCTTGGAACTCATGACATAAAAGTAAACAAGGGGATTGATGCAGGAGGAGGTGATGTGGAACATAATATAACCAGCGACTACATAGAAGCAGGGACATATATTGTTCTTGCAGCAGCCACAAAGAGTAATTTGAGAATTAAGAATGTTCCAGTAGGTGATTTGGTCATACCCCTTTTAAAGTTAAGAGAGTCTAACCTTATCTATGAAATAGATGGAAAGGATGTCATTGTAAAAGGAGCCGAATCCGAATTAGTTTCTCCTGGAAAGATAATGACTCAACCTCACCCCGGATTTCCTTCAGATCTACAGGCTCCCTTCGGAGTATTAGCGACTCAAGCTAGGGGAACCACAAAAATCTTTGACACTCTTTATGAGGGAAGATTAAAATACCTTTACGAACTTGATAAGATGGGTGCGGCTGTTGAGATACTTGGCCCACACAGGGCGATCATAAAAGGCCCTAAACATTTACACGGTAAGAATGTCGAAAGCCTTGATTTAAGAGCAGGAGCAACATTAATAATTGCTGCCCTTGTTGCCGAGGGAGAAAGCACTCTCCATGGTGTGGAACAGATAGATAGGGGATATGAGAAGATAGAAGAGCGTCTCAGTGCGATCGGAGCAGATATTAAAAGAATATAAATAGATGTTAACTAGAAAAATAGGAATTGATTTAGGAACAACTAACACTGTTGTTTTTGTTCCCGGAAGGGGATTTATCATAAACGAACCAACAATCGTTGCTTTAAACGAACAAGACAATAGCGTTCTGGCTGTTGGAAGAGAGGCAAAAGACATGGTGGGTAAGACTCCTGGAGATATAAGGGCCTACAGACCTCTTAAAGATGGTGTTGTTGCAGACTACTACATAACAAGAGCTATGCTTAAATACTTTATAAGCAAGGCGGTTGGTAGCTTTAATCTAATTAGACCAGATGTGGTTATATCAGTCCCAGCAGGGATAACTGCAACTGAAAGAAGGGCAGTTAAAAACGCTGCAGTAGAGGCTGGGGCAAAGAATGCCCACCTAGTTAAAGAGCCTCTTCTTGCTGCACTAGGAGCTGGAATAACTATTAATTCATCTTCAGGCAACATGATTGTTAATATCGGCGGAGGGACAGCTGAGGTTGCTGTTATCTCTCTCGGAGGAATTGTTACCTTCTCAAGTTTAAGAGTTGCTGGTAATAAATTTGATACATCTATAATGGAGTATGTTAAGAAAAACTATTCCGTATCTATCGGAGAACAGACTGCAGAGGCAGCCAAGATTGCTATTGGAACAGCTGTACCAACTAAATCAAAACTAGAATTTCGAATCAGAGGAAGAGATTTGGTTACTGGTCTACCAAAAGACCTTAACATAACATCAAATGAAATTGCAGAGGCCATTAATCCACTTCTAATGGATATAGCATCATCAGTTCAGGGAGTATTTAACGAAACTCCACCCGAGCTTGTTGCAGATGTTATGGAAAAAGGAATCATTCTCTCTGGAGGAAGTTCTGGGTTAAGGAACATAGACGAGTTCTTTAAGAGACTGTTAGGGGTTCCGGCGTACGTTGCCGAAGATGCGATTCTTTGTGTAGCAAAAGGAACAGGACTGATCTTAGACCACCTAGATGTATACAAAAAAACACTTCTAAGCAAGAACCGATAAAGTGATTCTAGGTCATTCCGAAAAGATTAAGATATTCAAAGACCTTGCTGACAAGGATGGCCTTTCACACGCATATCTTTTCTATGGCCCAGAACAGGTTGGGAAAAATCATTTTGCCAAAGCTCTCTCAGCATATCTGGAACATGGTGAATTCGAAGAATCCAAAAGGCTTCTTTCAGAAACCTTGACTGTTCTTCCGGGAGAGGATAAGGATAGTATTGGTATAGATGAGGTTCGTGTGGCTAAAACTTTTTTGTATCGTAAGCCTGTTAACTCAGAAAAAAGATTAGTTATTATAGATAACTCTGATTTATTAACCTCGCAAGCTCAAAATGCTATTTTGAAGATTACCGAAGAACCTCCAAAAACAGGAATCATAATCCTGATTACAAAAAACCCCGATACACTGTTACCAACTTTGAGATCAAGAGTTCAGCAAGTATATTTTTCTCGCCTCAAATCAGATGATCTTAAAAACTTTCTTAAAAAAGAGAGGGGTCTAGCTGATGATGAAATCGAAAGAATTGTTAAGCTCTCTTTTGGTAGGCCAGGGAGAATGTTTGATTTGATTGACACAGATAAGTATAAGGATCTTCTGAAGATCTTTAATAATCTTAAAAAAGATTCTAAAGTTAAGAGGAGCACTATCGAAGAGATTTCAAAAGAGGGGGACTATAGAGAATTATTAGACTATCTAATAGCAGTTCTTTCCGAGAAGCCTTTAGAAAACTATAAACTGTTGGCTAAGATAATGGATGCCAAACAAAAGATGGGTGATTATTCCACAAACAAGAGACTTCAGTTAGAATCAGCATTATGGAACATCTAGAAAAAGCTAAAGAACAATTTAAATCAGTTATAGAATCTCTTAAGGCAGAGTTTACAAACATAAGAACTAATAGACCTAATCCTAAGATGATCGAGGATATAGAGGTTGAATATATGGAGCGGCCCACCCCCATCAAGCACATTGGCTCAATTGGTGTTGAGCCACCACGAAGTCTTCTAGTTAATGTTTGGGATGAGAGTGCCGCAAAGGGAGTTGCCAGTGGTATAGAAAAAGCTAGTCTGGGGTTTGGAGTGTCTGTCCAGGGGAAAACCATCAGGGTGAATCTTCCAGAGCTAACTCAAGAGAGAAAAGATGAATTAATGAAGATTGTTAAAAAGACTGCCGAAGAATTCAAGATAAGAATGAGAACCCAAAGAGAAGACATTAGGAAGGCTATTAAAGAAATCAAAGACGAAGATGATCGCTTTAAGGCAGAGGCAAAACTTCAAGACATCGTAGACGGGTTTAATAAAGAAGTTGATCAGCTTGTTGATTCTAAGGAAAAGGAAATAATGGAATAGATGATAACCCTAATAACAATTCTTTTAATTGTCATTTTAGTATTTGGCCATGAATTTGGTCATTTTATTGCAGCTAAAATATCTGGGATAAGAGTTGATGAGTTTGGAATAGGTTTTCCTCCAAAAATATTCTCAAAAAAATGGGGAGAGACTGAATATAGTATTAACGCAATACCTTTTGGTGGCTTCGTTAGGATTCATGGAGAGAATTCAACTGATGTAGACGAGGATCACTCGAGAAGTTTTTCTATTCAACCATTCTACAAAAAAGCTTTTGTCATAATCTCGGGAGTGGCTATGAATTTCCTATTGGCTTGGGTCGCCTTCTCAATTTTCTTTAGTGTTGGGATATCAAATACTCTAATCATCCAAGATGTTGTCTCTGGTAGTCCTGCTGATGTTGCTGGTTTCGAGCCAGGGGAAAGAATTCAAGGATTCACGGATGGAGATGAATTCATCGCGTACATAGATTCCAACCTAGGCAAAGAAATCCTGCTTAACGAAAGGACAGTAACACCAAGAGAGAACCCTCCAGAAGATGAGGGAGCTCTGGGAATAGTTTTTGCTCCAATTGAAGTGGAGGCCATTGGCCCACTCCAGAGTATTGGGGAAGGCTTTAAGATGACTATTGAGTTAACATGGCTCATAATCCTAGCCTTTGGATCTTTAATAGCGTCCATCTTTACAGGAAATACTGAAATAGTTGGGCAAGTTGCGGGTCCGATTGGCGTATTCAACTTAGTTAGAGAGGGCTCTGCTCTTGGATTAGGACCACTTATGCAGATAATGGGGTTAATCTCTCTTCATCTAGCTGTGCTTAACCTAGTTCCTTTTCCGGCCCTTGATGGTGGAAGGCTTCTTTTTATAGCCATAAGGGACTTCTCTAAAGGAAAAATCCTTACTGAAAAGACTGAGGCTATCGTTAACACCATTGGATTTGGTATATTAATTTTACTTATGGTTCTGGTGACTATTAGAGATATAATAAATTTGTAATGAAACAGTCTCATTTATACACAAAGACAAGAAAAACTCTTCCAAGTGGAGAGGTTGCTAAAAATGCACAACTTTTAATCAAAGCAGGATATATTCACAAAGAACTCGCTGGAGTGTATGCATTCTTGCCACTTGGCATAAGGGTCATGAATAAAATAGAGGACCTTATTCGCAGCCATATGGATAAGATAGGAGGCCAAGAGATACTGCTCTCATCACTTCAAGATCCAGAGCTTTGGAAAAAGAATAATCGTTGGGATGATGATGATGTTGATATCTGGTTTAAGGATAGAGATGAAAGAATTGGTTTTGCCTGGTCCCATGAAGAACCAATGATATCGATGATCGAGCACCATGTCTCTTCATACAAAGACCTTCCTGTATATGTGTATCAATTCCAGAACAAATTTAGGAATGAGCCAAGGGCCAAAAGTGGACTTCTAAGAGGAAGAGAATTCATTATGAAAGACCTATACTCCTTCACTAAGAATCAGGATGAATTAGATGAATTCTACAGAAAGATCACAGATGCTTATAAAGAGATTTTTAATGTTGCTGGGATAGGGGATCAAACCTACTACACTTTTGCTAGCGGTGGAGCCTTTACAGAGTTTAGTCATGAGTTCCAAACCCTAAGTGATGCTGGTGAAGATACTATATATATCGATAGGGATAAGAAAATTGCCATTAACGAAGAGGTGTACTCAAAAGAAATAGTGAAAGAGCTTGGACTAGATGAGAAAAAACTGGAGAAAGTTAAATCAATTGAGACGGGAAATATCTTCAAATTTGGAACTGGATATTCAGAGAAGCTTAACCTCAAATACAAAGATGCAGATGGAAAGGATCAGTTTGTATATCTTGGTAGCTATGGAATCGGTCTCAGCAGATTAATGGCAACTGTGGTTGAGGTTCTTTCAGATGATGGTGGCATCGTTTGGCCAGAGAGCATCAGCCCATTCCAAGTTCACCTAATCGAACTTACGGAAGGCTTAGGAGAGGATCTATACCAAAAATTACTGGATAATAATATTGAAGTTCTCTATGATGATCGACAGATTGGAGCTGGGGAGAAATTTAATGATGCCGATTTGATTGGAATTCCATGGAGGTTAGTTGTTAGCGAAAAAACAGATGGCAAAGTTGAGATCAAAAACAGGTCAGAGAAATCAGCTCAATTAATTACTAAAGATGAAGCTATTAAAAAATTTATATAAAAGTGTTGGAATAGATTTAGGGACAACTAATTTTCTTGTATATCTCAAAAATAGAGGAATTGTAGTAGACGAGCCTACTCTAGTAGCCATCAACAATAGAACCAACCAAGTATTAGCCATAGGAGAAGAGGCAAAGAAGATGCTCGACAGGACTCCTGCTCATGTAAGACTTGTAAAACCACTTAGTGGGGGAGTTATTTCAGACTTTGAAGTTACAGAAGAAATCATAAAATATTTCCTAAGAAAGATTAGTGAAAAAAGTCTTTTCTCAAGATTCCATGTTGCTGCTGTTAGTATTCCAACCAACCTAACAGAGGTAGAAAGAAAATCGGTTGAAGATGCAGTTCTTTCGGCTGGAGCTACCAAAGTCCTTTTGGTTGAAGAGCCAATAGCTAGCGCAGTTGGAACTAGGCTACCGATTGAGGAAGCAACGGCTAACATGATTGTCGATATTGGAGGGGGAACTACCGAGATATCAATCATATCTGTTGGAGGAGCGGTTGTTTCGAAGAGTATTAAAATCGCTGGAAACAAATTCAACGAAGATATAATTCGATTCATTAAGAATGAGTACAAATTATTGATAGGGGAGCCAACTGCAGAGAATCTTAAAATTAATGTTGGTTCAGCTATCCCAATAGAAGATAAGCTTGAGATGAAAGTCCGTGGAAGAGATATGTCGACCGGCCTGCCCAAAGAGATAACCGTTAGAGACATCCAGATAAGATCTGCTATGCAAAAATCGATTAAGAGTATAGGAGAAACTGTAAAAAATATCTTAGAAGAGTCTCCTCCTGAACTAGTGGGAGATGTCTTGGAAAGAGGGATCTTTCTCTCTGGTGGAGGGGCACTATTAAGAGGGATGGATAAATTTCTAGAAAAGGAAACTCAAGTTGATGTAACAGTTGTAGATGATCCATTAACTTGTGTCGTGAGGGGACTGGGGATAATCATCGAAGACATTCCTCGATACGAAACAATTCTTTCAAACCAAGAAAAGCCAAAACCAATTAATCTATGATCAAACCAAGATCAGTAATATGGGGGGTAACTATCTTGGCAGTGGTCCTAATTGTTGTTTTTGGATACAGAACAAAGCTGAGTTTGAGTAATGGTCTTGCCTCTGTGACCTCTAATATAAATCCCTTCAGTAGTCTTGAAAATCAAATAAAAGATCTTGAAGCTGAGAATTTAAGCCTTAGAGCCAGGCTCTTAGAACAAGAAGTTTCTTCTGAAGATCAGATAAAAGTTTTCTCGACATATCCATTTAATAACAGGAGTGAAATTGCTATAGACGGGGGAAGAAATATCGGAATAGAGGTTAAGGATGTGGTTATTACTAACGGCAATATCCTTGTTGGAATAGTAAAAAGTGTTTCTAAGAGCACTAGTATAGTAACAACTATTTTCGATCCAACATTTGAAACTCCTGTTAGACTTGGCTCCTCTCAAATAGATGCCTTAGCTGTAGGCGGAAATATTCTTAAAGTTGATCTAATTCCAAAAGATACAGAAGTCAAAGTCGGTGATCTTGTTGTTAGCGCAGATAAGGATCTACCATATGGCCTTACATTAGGAACAATCAACTCAATCGATGAGGGTAAGGAAGATGTTTTCAAAAGCGCTGATATAAGTCCAGGATTTGAAATAAAATCTCTTAGGAATGTCAGTATTTATCGTTAGTCTTTTAGCCTCATATCTATTTGGACTGATCCAGTTTCAAAATATATTAGTCTTCTTTGGAGTTAAGGCTAATCTGCTACTAGCATTAGGGATAGCCTATGGAATTCTAGAAGAAAATTGGCTTAGAAGAATTCTTCTAACCTTTTCTATAACCGGGATAATATCTTTCTATATCATTCCAGATGGAACACTTTTCATATTCGCAGCCGGTATTCTTCTTGGTTTTGCCCTTATAGATTATCTCCCTTGGGCTAAAGAAATTAACGGAACGGTAGCTATTATCTTAATCACACTAGCTCTTAATCTAGATGCAGTAAGTATTATTAGAATATCTATTGCTTCAATAATAAATGTTGGTTCCTTCCTTGCTATATATAAATTGATAAAATATATAGACGGGAAACTTAATCCCTATAGGTATCTATAAAAAATGAAGAAAAGCTTTAAAAGAGAAATCCATTTTGAAGAAGTGGTGGCCGATACCATATCTGCTCCATACCTAAACAGGGTTGAGAAACCAATTAGCCAAAACGTCTTTTATATCTTTTTTCTTGCCTTCGTACTCCTTGGCTCAATTTTTGCGATCAGAACAACTGTGCTCGCTGGTATCAATGGAGATTCATACAAGGAGCGAGCCAACAGCAACATTAATCAGAATATTCCCTTAATTGCTCCTCGGGGAATCATTACGGATAGAAATGGAGAACCGCTAGTAGAGAATCAGGCAGTTTTCAGCGTTTTCTTAAATGTTGATCAAATGGTTTTAAATAATGAGCGTGACGAGGTTCTAAGAGCTACTAAAGATATATTGGGAATTGAAAGCGCGGATGTTTTGAGACTGATTGAAGATACTAATCTTGAAGACTACAGCGATATTATAATTGCTCGTGAGGCAACCAGAGAACACGTCTTGGAGGTTAAGGGGTTGAATCTAACCTCTCTTAATGTAGAAGAGAGTTTCAAGCGAGACTACAAAGAAGAGGCTTTCTCTCATGTTGTTGGGTATGTCAGTCTTGCATCAAAGGAGGATCTTCGAGACAACGAGAGTATTATTTTAAACGAGTTTGTTGGAAGAGATGGGTTGGAGCTTACATACGACAATGTTTTAAGAGGGGAGAATGGTTCCGTTACTCTGGCTAGAAATTCCATAGGGGATATAGACGAAATCCTTAAAACAAAAGATCCAGTTGTTGGAGAAACACTTCAGACAACCATAGATGCCGATCTCCAAAGATATTTTTATGAACGTATGGGTGAGGGCCTTAGGTTGTTAAACAGGAAAAGAGGCCTGGGTATTGCTATAGACCCAAGAAATGGAGAAATCCTTTCTTTAATCAGCTATCCATCCTTCGATTCGAATGATGTTTCCCCATATCTTAACGATAAAGACCTCCCTCTCTTTAATAGAGCTGTCTCTGGTGTATATAATCCGGGCTCAACAATAAAGCCTTTTCACGCAACAGCTGCCTTGAATGAAGAGATTATCGACCCGAGTAAAGAGATCTACTCAGCTGGGTATATAGAAATTCCTAACCCATACTTCCCAGACCAACCGAGTATCTTTGTAGACTGGAAGGCACATGGGTGGGTTGATATATATTCCGCTCTAGCCAAATCAAGCAACATCTATTTCTATGCCATAGGGGGAGGATTTGAAGACCAAGAGGGGTTGGGAATAGATCGGTTAAATAAATATTGGAGAACTTTTGGTTTTGATAAAAAAACTGGGATAGATCTACCGAATGAATCAAAAGGGTTCCTACCTAATCCGGATGAGAAGGAAAACAGGACCGATATAATCTGGAGATTAGGAGACACATATAACGTATCAATAGGCCAAGGAGATCTTTCCATAACGCCCCTAGAGCTCGTTGCTGGAATCTCAGCCCTAGTTAACGATGGAATCGGATATACCCCTCACCTGCACAAGAAAACAGTTCCAGAAATATTCATCAATATTTCAGAAATGAAAAACAAGCTCGAAATAATTGATAAGGGGATGCAAGACACAATATATAAGCCATATGGAACCGGGAATCTCCTCCAGAACATTCCAATGATAATTGGTGGTAAGACTGGTAGTGCCCAGGTTTTTGGGAATACTCAAACCAATGCTCTCTTTGTGGCATATGCAGCAAAAGATGAAGAGAGTAAACCAGAGATACTCATTTTGGTTCTAGTCGAAGATGCAAAAGAGGGGAGTCTTAACACTGTTCCAATAGTGAAAGATGTTCTTGAATGGTATTATGACAACAGAATAAAAACCGATGCCCAAGAGTAATACTTCAGAGCTAAGACAAGATTTAACATCAGGAGACTGGGTAATATTTGCCGCTAGTAGGGGTAAAAAGCCTAACGATTTTGCTAAAAAAACTAATATAAAGAGACAACCAAGGGCTTCTTGTGTTTTTGAAAATCCTAAAAAGGCTGGTGGGGGAGTTTTAATTTCTTCATATCCAGATGGCGAGAGAAAATGGAGGGTTCAAGTTGTTCCAAACAAATATCCTGCAGTTCAAGTAAGCTCCGGAAAAGCTACTCTTAAAAAAGATGGATTTTTTAACTCTATAAAGGGGTATGGTCATCACGAGCTTGTAATAACGAAACATCACCATAAAAATTTCCCAAGACTTGATATCAATGATGCATATCTACTCTTCACCGTATTTAAAGAGAGATATCTAAATATCGCTAAAGACAAGAATAGTAGATACATTTCCATCTTTCATAACTGGGGGCCAAAGGCGGGTGCTTCGATCTATCATCCTCACTATCAAATAATCTCTACTCCTGTAGTTCCTCCAATCTCAGCACACAGCCTTGATAATGCAAAAATCTTTCACGAAAAGATGGGTCTTTGTGCACACTGCACTCAAATAGACGAGGCAAAACGCTCCAAGAATAGAGTTATCCATGAAGACGAACTCTCCATTGCCTTTGCCCCATATGCGGTAAAAGAACCTTTTGAGTTTAGAGTCTCTCCAAAGGGTCATACTCCTTTTTTCGAACAATCCACAGAATATGAGATCCATTCAGTTGTCCAAAGTCTCTCTATGGCTCTCAATAAGCTTGAGAAAACTCTTAAGGGTGTAAATTACAACTTCTATATCCACACCGCTCCAGTTAAAGACAGAAAGAAATATGGATATTATCACTGGCATCTTCAAGTTGTCCCAAGGGTTAATCTCTCAGCCGGATTTGAATTAACAACTGGCATAGAGGTTAACTCAGTGCTACCAGAAATAGCAGTCAAAGAGTTAAACAAAAACTAATGATAAGTAGCATCCTGGAAACACTTTCTCAGTTTATTTTAGCCACCATTGAAGCTTGGGGTTATTGGGGTGTTTTTTTTCTTATGTTCCTAGACAATGCAAACATCCCAATCCCTTCTGAAGTCATCATGCCCTTCTCTGGTTTTCTAGCCTTTACTGGAACATTCTCATTTTGGCCTGTTGTTTGGGTTGGTACTGCTGGAAGTCTTTTTGGTTCATGGCTTTCATACTATATGGCCATACATTTCCATAGATGGACTGAGAAATGGATGCAGGGAACAATTGCATACGAAACTAGTAAGAAGTGGTTTGAAAAATATGGGGTAGCAGCCGCTTTTTGGGGAAGATTAATTCCTGGAGTTAGGACCTTTATTTCATTCCCAGCCGGAATGTTCAAGGTTAACTTTGCGAAATTTTCTATATATACATTTATAGCCTCCTTCATTTGGGCACTTATTCTCACGTATCCTGGATACTATCTCGGAGAGAACTGGGAATCACTTGGACCAATAGTTCATAAATACGATGTTCTAATACTTGGTATAATTGTTGCAGGAGGGGCTGCAGCTTTTTGGCTCCATCATGGAAAAAAGAAAAATGACAAAGCTAGTAGTAGCGAATTGGAAACTTAATCCACTGGGCCTCAAAGAGGCTATCTCTTTGGCTAAAAGAACAGATCTTAAAAATGCCATAATTTGCCCCCCCTTTATCTTTATCGAAGAGGTGGGTAAAACCATTAAAAGGGCAAAGTTAGGCGCTCAGGACGCGTTTTGGGCCAATATTGGAGCATATACAGGCGAAGTCTCTATAGATCAGTTAAAAAGACTCAAAGTTAAGTATATAATCGTCGGGCATAGCGAAAGAAGAAAAGAGCTAGAAGAAACTGACGCTATGATTAATCTCAAAATTAAGACAGCAGTTCGCGAAAAGGTAACCCCAATTCTTTGTATCGGAGAAAGTAAATCTATTTACAAAAAAGGAATTAAGGCAACGGAGAATCATCTCAAGAAGCAGTTAACTAAGGACTTGAGTGGTGTAAAGAAGAGGTCTAAATTGATTGTGGCTTATGAGCCAATTTGGGAAATCGGGAGCAAAAGAGCTGATACTCCTCAGAGATCGATTAAGATGGTTGGGTTTATTAGAGAGACTTTAGATAAATTGGGACACCGGGGTGTTAAAATTCTATATGGAGGTTCTGTACATGGAGACAATGCGAACATCTTCTTGGACGAAAAGAATATAGACGGAGTTTTAGTCGGTGGGGCAAGTCTCAAACCTCATGATTTTAGAAAAATAGTTGATGAAGCTAAATAATATTCAAATAGCTCTTATTGCTTCACTTTTAGTAGGGCTACTTACGATACCAACCATTAACAACCTTCCTCTTCCTGAAGCCATTAAATCATTTGGAACTTTTAAGGTTGCTATCTCTTTAGGCCTCCTTACTCTCATTGGATATCTAGTTGCAGAGGTCCTATCCAAATGGGTCGCCATATTCAAGGAGCTTGGTAGGTTCGCAGTTGTTGGAGTATTGAACACCGTTTTAGATTTTGCCATCTTCAATCTTCTAATAAGTTCTTTTGCAATTTCAGAGGGACCTCTCGCTAGTCTATTTAAGGGAGTTTCTTTTATAGTAGCTGTCATAAACAGTTACTACTGGAATAAATATTGGACTTTTGATTCGCACAAAGTTGTTAAGGGTAAAGAGTTTATTCAATTCATAATAATCAGCCTCGTAGGATTTGGCATTAATGTTGGAACCTTCTCTCTAGTTGCTAACCTGATTGGAGCTCCAGAGAATATCGACCCAACCACTTGGGCCAATATTGGAGCTCTTGTCGGAACTTTCGCTGGCCTTGCCTGGAACTTCATCGGATATAAACTTGTCGTTTTTAAGAAATAAGTATAGTATGTTCCGGAGTGAGTTAACTCTTTAACGATGATATCGGCTGAAGAGTTCTCCCGAGCCTACATTGATTAGCCTCCGCCTCGCGCGGGGGCTAATCTTTTTTGTATAATGAGTCCATATGAATTACCTCATCAGAGTCAATCTTGATATTGATCCAGACAAGACTAAAAATAACCCACGCTTCAAAGAGGTGGTCGAAGTAATCGATGGTTTTGTTAACCAATCCGATAAGGTTATTCTTCTAGCCCATAGGGGCAGGCCAAAAGGAGTTCAAAAGAAACTATCTCTCGAACCATTCACTGATAAAATAAAAAATGCTACAGGTCAAAATATTAAGTTCTTCGGTGGTTTTGAGTTTAAAGAGATACGAAGGGAAATAGAGAAAGGTAGTGAAAGGGTGTATCTCCTCGAGAATTTAAGATTCTTAAATGGTGAAGTCAAAAACAGTAAAGGGTTAGCAAAGAAGCTTGCATCTCTAGGAGATGAATATATAAATGATGATTTCGGAACAAGTCACAGAGCCCACGCCTCAATCTCAGCAATAACAAAATATCTTCCTAGTCAGATCGGTCCTCACTTCAAAGAAGAGATCAGCTTTCTTAAATCCTTTACAGAGAAACCGCTTAGACCACTCATTCTAGTTGTTGGTGGAGCAAAATCCGAGGACAAATTAGCTGTCGTTGAAAGTCTATTGGACAATGTGGACAAAGTTATTCTAGGAGGTGGCCCAGCCAACACGCTTCTCAAAGCAAGCGGGGTTGATGTTGGAGGCTCTATATATGATCCAAAGTTAGCTAAAAATATGGGTTGGCTTATTAATCATCCTAAAGTATCTCTTCCAATAGACTGGAAAGAAAACAGAGGAAGAATTCTTGATGTCGGCCCAGATACAATAAAGATGCACACCAAAATATTGGAAGAGGCTAACTCTGTAATCTGGAGTGGCCCAATCGGTTTTTTTGAAAAAGAAAAATTTAGTGCAGGCACAGAAAATATTATCGACTCTCTTACAAAAATAAATCCACCGATTTCTTTAGTCGGAGGAGGGGATACTGTCGCAAGTCTCAATCTACTAAGCTCTAAGAAGCTCCCCGAAGAACTTCACATTTCAACTGGAGGGAGTGCTATGCTAACCTACCTAGCAGGCAAAGAGCTTCCAGCTCTTACAGCTCTAGACCAAAATGTATAACTTTAAAGACTCAGGAAATAGAAATAGAGATCTCTGTTTTTTTGATCTCGAAGCAACAGGCTTAAGTGCTTATTCTGAGATATTAGAAATCGGAGCTATTAGAATAGAAACAGACAGCCTTAATATTATGGAAGAGTTTTCTACTAAAACCCTACCTGAGAGGATTGAGACAGCTGATCCAGAAGCACTCGAAGTAGTTGGCTATGACGAAAAGGTTTGGAAAAAAGAAGCTATTCCAATTAAAGAAGCTTTGGAAAAATTCTTGGTATTCGCAGAAGACTGTGTTCTAGTGGCTCACAACCTTCCATTCGATTGGATGTGGCTCCAAAGGTCTCTTGAAGATAATGGACTTAATCCCACCTTCTTCTATCACGGGTTAGATACAATTTCCCTAGCATGGCTAAAGACTCAGCAGGATAAGATCAAAACTGGTTTGAGTCTAAAAAATCTTTCAAGACAGTTTGATATAGATATGGGTACCCATCACAATGCCCTAGAGGATGCTAAAACGGCATACAATATTTTTGTTAAACTAATAGAGACAGATGAAGAAGCTGATAATTAATACAGATGGAGGTTCCAGAGGAAACCCTGGTCCAGCAGCACTTGGCGCTGTAGTGGGGGATAAGGAATATTTTCAGAAGCTTGGGAACACAACTAATAATATTGCAGAATATTCTGCCGTAATTTTCGCTCTCAAAAAAGCTAAACAGTTGATCGGTAAAGATAAGTGTAAAGAAACTGAAATAGATCTAAGAACTGATAGTGAGCTTTTGTGTAAACAACTTAATGCAGAGTATAAGATAAGAGACGAAGATCTTATTCCACTATTTATAGAAGTCTGGAACTTAAGACAAGACTTTGGAAAAGTTAATTTCATCCACGTTAGAAGAGAGAACAACAAAGAAGCTGATAGGTTAGTTAACAGAGCTCTAGACGATTTAGGTATATAAAAGTTAAGAGTCCCCACAGCGATTTCTTGCTGTGGGGACTCAGAATACAAGGAGAGACGAACTCTCCGGCTTGAGGTTCAGGACTTTCTGATAACTCGCAGTGTGCGAGTGTTCCGATCTCGCTGGCACATGTACGCGAGCATCCACCCGATGCCAATGAGGCACAGGACGGTTAGAACGATGACGTTGACGAGGCCGGGATCAATCATGATCTACCTCCCTCTGAATCATTCCTGGTGACTGCCAGGTCGAGCCCATTGTCTCGGTTGAGACGAGCTTTTCTACGCACCAAATTTGTTGATATGCAGGAAAGCTCATCTCAAATACTGAACCTCTATGGAGTCAAAGAACTTACTAGAAATAGTGCAACATTCCTGAGTAGATGTCAAAAATAGAGGCTAATTCTATTTACATAAAAAGCCCGTTGTGGTATAAATGGGGTGAGGTAATTCAGGCAATAGCCTTCTTTTTTTACCCGATATTGCTCTGTAACGATTGATCTTTACCTAAAGGGTAATAATAAAAGAGGGAGGAAAGTCCGGACACCTACTTGGTTTTCCAGGTTAAAAAGGTAGCGGGTAATACCCGTCGTGCGAAAGCATAGGGGTGCGAGCAGAGACGCTGCAATATCGAGAGATACGCAGGAGCCCGATCCCAACGTAGACGGCTCAACTCAGTTATAGGGATAAAAGACTGAGGTGAAACGGCTAAATCCCTACCCAGGTGCAAGGCCGAGCTCCGACATTCGGAGAGTGCCGCTAGAACTATTGAGCAATCATTAGTCCAGATAGATTATTGCCACCTTCTTCGGAAGGGACAGAATCCGGCTTATGAATTGCCTCCAAAGGGGGTTATCCCGGCTCCGGCTGAGATGGCCCCCTTTGGATTTTTAGGACTTTGCTTTTATACTTTTAAAGTATGTCAAAATATTACACCCCAAAAAGAAGCAGAAATATATATGAGCCTGGCTCAGAAGAACCATTTAAGTTAAGTAGGTCTAAGGTAGACATGTACCTAGAGTGTCCTAAATGTTTTTATATAGATAGACGTCTTGGAGTCGGCAGACCACCAGGATATCCTTTTAGTCTGAACTCAGCAGTCGATACACTCTTAAAGAAAGAGTTCGATACTCACAGAGCAGAGAAGAGCGCTCATCCACTAATGGAACAATATGGAGTTAACGCCATTCCATATCAGCACAAAGATATAGATGTTTGGAGAGAGAACTTTACTGGTGTCCAATATTACGATCCTGATCTTAATTTAACCCTTACTGGAGCCGTCGATGATGTGTGGGTTAACCCAAAGGGAGAGTTAATCGTTGTTGATTACAAGGCAACCTCAAAAGATGGAAAGGTATCCCTAGATGCAGAGTGGCAAATTGGCTATAAGAGGCAAATGGAGTTTTACCAATGGCTTCTTAGAAAGAACGGTTTTGATGTTTCAGACACGGGATACTTCGTATATGTAAATGGAAGAACCGATCTTGAAGCTTTTGATGGAAAACTAGAATTCGAAGTTGATCTAATCCCATACACAGGGAATGATTCTTGGATTGAACCAACTCTGAAAGAGATTAAAGAATGTCTGGATGGTGATGCCATCCCTAAATCCCACGAAGATTGTGACTACTGCGGATACAGAGAAGCAGTAAATGACGTAACCTAGTTTTCTAGAAGGTTACTTAGAACCTCTATCAGCTCCTCTTTAACCTCTGCTAAACTTTTATCCTCTACCACAAATGCGGCTGCTCTTTCGTGACCTCCGCCTCCAAAATGTTTCGCTGCTTTTTGAGCTACCGGAACATGTGCACGCATAGAACACCTTATTAGCTCTCCCGTATCACTTAAGGTTGCAGCTACCTCAACTCCTTTAAGCCACTGAATGTCATAAACAATTAGGTCAGAGGGTCTTAGCCTGCTCTCATATTTATCCATCTCCTCCTTAGTTATCTGAACTATCCCTATAGTTCCATTTCTATACAACTCGATTCTATTAATCAGTTTTGCTTTATATTTGATTAGATCTAGGTCATATCCAGCAGCTCTATCATGATTTCTCTTTATCTCATAGATACTGCTTCCTAGGGCCACTAACTCAGATACACTTCTTAAGTCTTTTTCTTTAACTCTTGGAATCGTCAAAAAGAGAGTGTCTAGCATAATGGAAGTCATTAACATATCTGCTATCTCTTTATCTATCTTCCAGCCCAGCTCTTTTGCTATATCAAAAACCATCTGTCCCGTTGCTGGAGCATCTGGGTCAATTATTTCTAAATCAGAGAAGGGGATTTTATTATCCTCTTCAGGAATATGGTGATCTATTATTACAAAAGGTCTCTCTTCAAATAGCTCTCTATATTCGTTAAGTGATATGTCTGCCTCTTTTAGTCCTCCTGCATCTACTAAGATGGCTAAATCGAAGTCTGTAGGGAATTGATCCGTAACCTTTTCTATATTAGGAACAAAAGACAGGTTCTCTTTAATCTTTTGAGAAGTGTAAACGATTGCCTCTTTTCCCATATCCTCAAAAATCCTCTTTAAAGCTAAAGCTGATGCAAGAGAGTCGGCATCAAGTTTATTAGGCTGAGGGAATACTATTTTTTTAGAATCTCTAAGTATCGTCTCTAACTTCTTCGATTTCTCGGTATACATTACTTCTTAATCTTGTTAAGAATTTTGTAGGCGGATTCCTTAATCAGTTTTATCCCTTTGAACTTCTTAGACTCATCTATCTTCTCAATTAACTTAAATGGGTGAAGGTTGTGATAGTTTCCAGTAATTGTACTCTCTACCTTTTTATCTAAAGGACTTGGGATAGCTTTCTTAATATGATTCTTTATATGAGATGGAGTAAATAGATATACAGAAGCTATATCATTCTTTCCACTAATTTCGTTAAGATGCTTTTGAAGGATTTTAATGAAATCATCTTCCAGCTTCTTCTTATTTTTTTCTAAAACAAAACCGGCGCCAATAGTTCTACCAAACATTCCTTTTTGCATAAAGCCCTCTTTATCTGAATAGCTTTTCTCTTCAAGTTTGAAGTGGTCAATCTCATCAATATCTCCATCATGAGCTAGAAAAAATTTTGACTCTCTAGTCCCAGAAACGATCAATAGAGCTTTCTGATTTTTAAATTGAGATAAATCTTGAGATATATTCATACTTTTATATTAATAATTCCTTCTCTCAAAAGCAAAGTATCCCGGGTGACTTTATGCCAAAATTACTCTTTGTTCTCCATAAGATCTTGGTGTAATATGTGTATATATGGTAAATCAAAATC
>Ga0210057_1000353_pt1 | contig 76554 bp, 70 predicted proteins | sample CryGeyCG2114_010_2_FD_183968 | JGI IMG/M metagenome (GOLD analysis project Ga0210057, IMG submission 183968) | Groundwater microbial communities from aquifer - Crystal Geyser CG10_big_fil_rev_8/21/14_0.10 (SPAdes) (version 2) | ecosystem: Environmental > Aquatic > Deep subsurface > Groundwater ... | reverse complement strand
TACCGCATGTGTGACATTTCCAGAGCTGCTTTCTGTGCCGAGTTCCATTCTTCTTTACCGAGTGCGAAGTGCAATGAGGACATATTTTTCATAGTGTGTTACGAAAAATCACAGCATATCTCAGCTTGGGCACGGCTCCTCTACATGGCTTAGACTATTTCTTGCTTGCATCAAACGCGTATACGGCGCGACCAACACGTTTGAAGTACGGCATTTTTTGCAGGTTAAGAGAAATAGTTCCCACTTTGACCGTACGCTGTTTCGCAACTTCGGCAATGATCTCTTTTTTACTCAGTGGTCCCTTTTCAAGCAGGATTTTCTCTATCACATCGGCAACGGTTCCGGGTTCATAGCCCCACTCCCGTAGTGCATACAACCCACGTCCGACTAGAACGAACTGCGGATAGCGGATGAGCTCATTGTGCACGGCCTGAACAGTCACATTCTTATGATCGAATTCTGCTTCACGAATACGGTTGGCAATCTCCATAAAGTGAAGAGGCTCACCGGTCTTCTTTAAAATAATATCCACCTTATCGCGGATACTGCGTGGACGAACGAAGCGCCAATCTGTGAGGCCCCATCCTTCTACTATCTCCTTCAGACGCTCGTCGATGGTGAGACAGCTCGTAATAAGTTCTTTGCTTGGTACACGTCCCTCAAAGAGATTTAACGACTGAATGGCAGAGACAAGTTCGTCGGTCTGCATACAGGACTTCCGCTTCTTTAAGATCTTCACCATGTTATTGACGATAAGAGTCACATCTCCCATATCCAGAGACTCCAGACGCCAGAAGGGGCGGAAGGTGTTGCTCTTGGCACCACGCTGCAACTCGCTATCTATGGAAAAAGAGAGGCGGAGTACGGAGCCATCGATATCTTTGCTGTCCTGTATGAGTTTGAGAACAGAGGAAATAAGGGCACTCTCTGCCATAACACCACCGTGTGACTGCAGTATTCCCTTTGCAAGATCGTTCACATCTTCCAGGCGGGTAGTGCGCACGGTGCGACGCAATTTTCCGAGTGCAATACTCTCAATTTGACGAATACGCTCTCTCGTTACATTGAAATGCTTGCCAATTTTCTCAAGTGTTTGCTTTTGATTACCCTGGAGTGCAAACCGCTTCTTAATGACAGCAGCTTCCTTCTCTGTAAGGACAAGGAAAAGACTACTGAGCAACTCATCGAGATTAAGCACAAGCTGCTTGCTTTGCGCTTTCTGCTGAGTAGGGGAGAGTTGGGTAGCGAGATCAGACATAGGAAGTGGGAAGAGAACAACCCTCGTTTTACCAAATTATTGACAGAAATGAAAGTTAAGTGAACGGTTTGGGTAGACACAGGCGATAGATAGTGGTTTACCAATCTTCATAATGTAAAACGAAGTGTCCAAAGAACAGAAAGGATACTATTTTAATCAAATTTTAGTATTTGTCAACAATTAACATTCACCTTTTTTGCTGGTCTAAGAAGGTCAAAAGAAGTTGGCATGCTGCGAACGCATCTCCGTCAAAATCTGATCCCTGGGGAGTGCTATATCGTTCGTCTAAAAAAAGGACAGAAAGCCCGCATTTTTGAAGGGCGACGGCAACAGAACGGACGTACCTGCACTGTTCGCCCTCCTCGCCGGAAGGGAGCAGTGGCAGTCCGCAGAGCACTGTGTGCACTCCTTTTTCCTGCGAGCGCAGTGCAACACTCTGCACAAGTTCCTGCACTGTGCGGTGCTCCACAGTATCCAGAGCAACGGGCACGGCAGTCTCCTCACTCACAAATGCCATACCCGTTCTGCGCTTGCCGATGTCGAGTGCGAGGTAATGCATTACTTTGAATAGTTAACCATGAAGAATTCAGAATTCATAATTCAGAATGCACAAGTACTTTTTCCCTGGGAACCTGCAGATTTGATGAATATAAGAAAAAATCAGAAGATCCACGTTCCAATTGTGCATTGTGAATTATGAGTTGTTAAGTGTGCGCAGCGACCAATTTCGCCATTCTTGCCTTCTTCCTCGCTGCAGTATTCCTGTGAATAATAAACTTTTTAGCTGCGGTATCTATGGACTTGTACACTGCCGGGAGCAATGCCTCTGCCTCCTTTTGTTTCCCCTCCTTTACGAGATCCGTCATGGCACGAACCATGGTCTTCATGTACGTTTTATACGGGAGGCGACGCACACGGCGCACCTCGTTTTGTCTCTTCCGTTTAATAGCGGACTGAATGATAGGCATAAAGCGGAGAAAGGGTAGGGGAGAGACCTATAGCCGTCAAATAAATAAAGAAGTTAACGCCAAACTCGCAGTGGAGAGTGGACAGTGGTCAGTGGTCAGAACTCACACCAGGTTGCAAATAACCGCGAAGTGGCATCACACCATGCCGTGATGCTACTGCTGCAACCACTGACCACTGATAACTGCACACCGACAGCGCTCTTTTACGAGCGTATCTCCATTGACTAAACCCTGTTTCTTCGCTTAAATACGCCCATATGTGTGGGATTTTTGGGTACGTGGGAAAGCGTACAAACGCCGGCCAGCTGGTTATAGACGGCATAAAGAATCTGGAGTACAGAGGGTACGATTCTTGGGGAGTCGCGTGTAAGAGGGGAGAGAATATTTTGGTAGAAAAGAACACCGGAAAAATCAGCGGTGTGGATAGCCAGCAATTTGCAGAGGAGTGTATGCAGGCTATTGCCCATACGCGCTGGGCAACCCACGGTGGTGTAACGAAAGAAAATGCCCATCCGCATGTAAGTACAGATAGCACGATTGCCGTGGTACACAACGGCATTATCGAAAACTATCAGCAACTACGGGATGAACTGAAGAAGAAAGGACACACCTTTCTTTCGGAAACGGACACGGAGGTCATTCCGCATCTTATAGAGGAGGAGTTGCAGAACACAGAAGACTTTGCCTCCGCCGTGCGGAGCGCATGTAAAAGGTGCGAGGGCCGGTATGCCATACTCGCCATGCACACGACCTCTCAAACACTGGTGGCTGCGCGTACGGGCTCTCCGTTGATTGTAGGAGTCTCTCCGGAAGACGGCTACTTCATAGCATCGGATATTCCGGCGTTTATGGAGTACACACGCACCGTTCAGTACTTAGATGACGGGGAAATGGTGGTGACCGACGGTCAGAGCATTCTGTTTATGAGTATAGAGACCGGAGAAGAACACCCGAAACGGGAAATTGAGATCACATGGACGATAGAAGAAGCGCAAAAAGGGGATTTTGATCACTTTATGATGAAAGAAATTATGGATCAAAAGGAGAGCATTGCCCGTGCGGTGAATCAGGATGAAGAGCAGATTCGGGTTGTGGCAGAGGCAATCAGCAAAGCGAGGGGTACGTTCCTGGTAGGTTGCGGAACGGCCGGAAAAGCCTGCATGGCCTCCGAGTACTTCTTTTCTGTCATAGCAGATCATCACGTCAATTTTGCACCGGCGAGCGAATTTAAGCTCTACCATCACTTCCTCAAACAGGAGAGCCTGCTCATCGTTATTAGTCAGAGTGGAGAAACGGCAGACGTACTGGAAGCTATGAAGGTAGCAAAATCCAAGGGTGCTAAGGTGCTTGCCATTGTCAACGTAGAAGGCTCAACCATAGACCGTGAAGCGGATTACTCCCTCCTCATTAATGCAGGACCGGAACGCGCCGTAGCTTCCACCAAAGCACTCACAGGGCAGCTCGCGGTGCTCATGCTCATTGCTTATGCTATGGCAGGTAAGCTCCGGGAGGGGAAGACGCTGCTCCTGGAAACCGCCTCTCTCATCAACGACATGCTGAACCCCCGGTACATCCGGAGAATTGAAGATTTGGCAGAGAGCATAAAGGAGAAGGAGGACCTCTACATTATCGGGAAGAGCTGGAACTACCCTATGGCACTGGAGAGCGCGATTAAAATACAGGAGGTAAGTAATGTTCACGCCGAAGGCTTTGCCGGTGGTGAATTGAAACACGGACCTATTGCCCTTGTAGAAGATAAAACCCCCTGTATAGCACTCGTCGGCAATGATGAAGTAACAACGGATATACTCAGCAATACCATAGAGCTCAAAGCACGCGGTGCGCAGACCATAGGTGTTTCTCCTTCGAACAATGAAGCCTTTGATGAGTGGATCAAAGTGCCGGATGCCGGCCATGCGCAGGCACTGGTCAACATTATCCCCATTCAGATTTTGGCATACTTTTTGGCTGTGAAGAGAGGGAAAGATCCGGACATGCCGAGGAATTTGGCAAAGTCGGTGACGGTGAAGTAAGGGTTTGACCTCACCCCCTCACCCCCTCTCCTCCACTTCCATTTTGTGTATGGAGAGGAGAAGTAGTATGAAGTTCTTAGCAAGAAAAACACCTTCCAGGAGAGGGGGGACAAAGAATCCAAATGAAAAAGCCCCTCTCCTCGAAGGGGTCGCATCTTCTGAAATTTTCACAATAGAGGGATTACTTCAACCTCCACGGAAATGGAGGAGAGGGGAAACCCGCCCCCGCCTTGCGGGGCGGAAAGGGGTGAGGTCAAACCCTATTTCTCATCCGGCGGAATGCCGTAGTACTTAAACAAGAACGCTGCAATGTCCTTAAAAACCGGAGCAGCTGTAACAGACCCATACTCCCGGGAACGGGGACGATCAAACTTCACAAGAATCACAAATTTTGGTTCATGGGGCGGAGCATACCCAACAAAGGACGCTATGGAAGAACCTGTCCCTGTTTCGTACTTTCCACCGGGACCGGCTATTTGACTGGTACCTGTTTTACCGGCAATGCGATAACCCGGAACTTTACCCGGCTTGGCGTATCCGTTTTGCACCGAACTCACGAGCATAGCAGTGATGGTATCTGCGCTCTCTGTGGTAATGACTTGGTCGACGATATGGGGTTTTGTGCTCTGCTGTGTGCCATCACTGGTAATAATACTGTCTATGACAGTGGGTCGCATCAGTTTTCCACCGTTGGCGAGTGCTGCAAATGCAGTAATCATCTGGAGTGGTGTGGCAGAAATTCCCTGACCGTAGGCGGCTGTTGCAAGGAGGGCATTACTCCAGTTTCTCCACGGGAGAATTTCTCCGGGAAGCTCATCTTCCAGTTCTATGCCGGTAATATTCCCAAAACCGAAGGCATAGAGCATGCGATGAAAGAGTTTACGACCGAGCTTGGCAGAAACGTGTGTCATGCAGGTGTTAATGGAAAACTCCAGACACTGGGTCATGGTCACATCTCCAAACTGACGGTTAAACGCGTTACGAATGGTATATTCATCCACTTCCACAGGTTTATCATCCTGATAGTGATCAGAGGGCGTTACCTCTCCCTGATCAAGAGCAATGGCCATTGTGACGGGCTTGAGCACAGACCCCGGCTCGTAAATTTCCTGAATGGTTCTGTTGAGGTAGGCACCCACACCCAGATTATTCTCATACTTGAGCCAAATTTCAGGACGGCTGGTGGGAAAAATCTCCCGACGGCTGTTTTCCCCTATGTACTGGTAGTAGCGGACGACATCTTCCAGATTGTGGTAGTTCTGAATCTCACGTACGTCCTGCTGCTTCTGTTCACTGAGAGAAGCAAAACCCTGGTCTGTAAACAGGTCTCCGAAGTAGGCTTTTAAAATAAATTGATGCGTATCGGGATGGTACAGCTCCACAACAATTTCACGTTGCTTCCTCTCATCCAGATAAATGGGTATTTTCCCATACACGTTCCCGTAGGAATTGGCATTGAACAAAGGCGCATTGGCCATTGCAATAATGCGCCCGGTAGCGGGGTCCATGACAATGACCTGACCGCTGTCGGCATCATATTTCTCTACGGCTTTGTTCAGGATGCCCTCAATTTCCCTCTGGACATACCGGTCGATGGTAAGAACCACCGTATCACCGTCCTTAGGGTCTATAATCCGCTGTTCGGCTGTAAGAATTTGACCGCCTGTAGGGTCATTCACTGTGCGGATGAGACCTTCCTGCCCGCGAAGCTGAGGATCGAACGTACGCTCTATGCCATACTGCGCTTCCTGGGTTGAATTCAAAAATCCCACAACATGCGACGCCACACTCGCATCCGGATAAAATCTCCAGTGTTCCGGAATTAATGCGATGCTGCGCAGCGGGTCGACAATGTTCTGTGCGGCTTCCGTACTGGGTGCATTCTTCTTGCGCTCCAGTGTGGCAAGAAGAGAATTCTGCTGCATTTCCCGGATGGCAGAGGAAAGCAACGGAGGAAGGCGACGCATAATGGGAACGTAACGAAGTGGCCTGCTCCGCATACTGTTACGCAGTACGGCAGGGTCAGTTTGAAGAGGATCAGCCAGTTTACGCGCAATACCGGAAAGCTTTCCCTGGTCTACTTCTTCGGGGTTACAGAAGATGAGACGTACGTCTTGTTCCACATACACACCATAAATTCCCAGGTCCTCAACGAGCTTCATTTGTACTTTATTGGCACCATAGAGAAGAGGCACAAACGTGACTCTCTTTTCGGCAATGCGCTTTTCGATGTCCCGGGTGAACTTTCTGCGTACCTCCAGCACATCCATTGTTGCCTCAAGTGGTGCAGTGGGCAGTTCCTTTGGAATAGGTTCGAGCAAGCGACCTGTTCCGATATTTGGAATGGACTCCAGCGGGTCGAATGCAAAGGAGTAGTAGGGCCAGAGTTCTCTGGGACAAAGATCTTCTCCCCGCATGCAGGCGGCATGGAATTCGTCTGTGACGAGTACGTCTGCTATTTGCTTGGCAACAAAACCGGGATCGTTGGTCACGAGAGGATCAACGTAAATCATATCGAGCGTCGTGTTGGTAGCCAGTATGCTCACTTCGCCACTTTTACTGTTCCGACTGAGAATTTCACCCCGTTTTGCCGGAAGGGAAACTCCTCCGTAGTGTTGCTCCTGTGCCAGACTGTGATACTCAGCACCGCGCACTATCTGCAGTTCTATAAGACGTGCCACCACAACGAGCCCGCACACGGACAGAATGCCGTACACCATGAACATGCGCTGTACCACAGAACGTTTGCGCTGGGTTTCTGAAATGGCATATCGGTTTCTGGCTGACACACGCGAAGCGTAGCACAGCAGCCTAAATCATGGTACAATATGGAGATGACTGATACACAGGAACATTGGGAGACGTTCCCCTGGGAGACGCTCGACGGCACGGCACTGCTCGAGGCACTGCAGAAGTACAGTATTGAGAAAGGGGTTTCGGACATCCATACCTCTCCCGAAAAAGAATGTGTACGTCTGGAAGTGCGATTGCATGGTGTGCTTCTGCCCTTGGCAAAATTACTGGAGAAGAACTACATTGACCTGGTCCGGAGGATCAAGTTCCTCTCCAAACTGAAGCTGAACGTCACGAATGTTCCACAGGACGGTCAGTATACATTTCAGGCACCTGAGCGGAGAGTAAACGTACGTGTAGCCAGTATTCCATCGCGGTTCGGTGAAACCTTCACACTACGACTGCTGGATCCGAAAAAAGGGATTGTTCCGCTGGAAAAACTGGGCTTCCCCGATGTGATTCATACAAAACTTGCTGAACTGACCCAAATGCCCAATGGGCTTATTCTGGTAACCGGTCCTACGGGCTCTGGAAAAACAACCACACTCTACGCGCTGCTCAATACCATGGTGGGCAAAGAACGAAACATCATCACATTGGAAGATCCCATTGAGTATGAGTTACCGGGCATTGTACAGAGTCAGGTGGACCATGAACATGAGTACGACTTTGCGCGCGGACTGCGCTCCATTCTCCGTCATGACCCCGATGTGGTACTGGTGGGAGAAATTCGTGATATGGAAACGGCACAAACAGCCATAGATGCTTCACTTACAGGCCACCTTGTTCTTTCCACGCTGCACACCAACTCTGCCATAGAAGCCATCCCGCGCTTTCTTTCTATGGGTGTGAGTCCCTATACCTTTGCACCTTCCCTTCGTGCGGTGCTCGCACAGCGTCTTGTGCGTACGGTAACACCGGAATGCAAAAAAGAAGGGGCACAGTGTGATCCCGCAGACCACACGACCTACGATGGCGTAAAGGCTCTTCCGGAACTGCTGGTGGCAACGCCTGAAATACGTGAACACATCCTGCAAAATGATACTGCCGCAGACATCGAAAAAGTTGCACGCGAGCAGGGGTACATGGAAATGAAAGACTGGGGAAAGATCTTTGTGGAGAATGGCGTGACGAATGAGTCCGAAGTCACACGGGTAACGATGTAGTTGGTTATTGGTTGTTGGTTATTGGTTATTCGTCGAAAGACACAAACAACCAATAACCAATAACCACTCACCAATCACAAAAAACAAACGCATAGCGAGCAACATCCTGAGACAAATGCCTTGCGGGAAGCTTGGATTTCCCCGTACCATACTCTTCCTCTATGCGACGGTACAGACACATCCATCGGCGACGGTACGGAGACTACCCCCACGAAGGTCCCGTGCGACGGAATGTGATGCGCTCTGTTCTGCTGGTAATTGTACTCTTTGTAGCAGTCAAGTGGGTACTTGCGTACTTTGGAGTGGGAAATACCATTCAGCAACAGGGAAGCACACTGCACATAACAGATACAGCGCATGTGGAAGTTTCAATAGAAGGAGGAGAACTCAAGCGTGCGGAAAATGAGCAGAAGCTCTACCCGGGTGATCGTGTCACAACAGGAATTGCCTCACATGCTGTTTTATCATTTTTTGATCATGCGGTTGTGCGGCTGAATGAGCTCACGGATCTTACTATAGAGGAAAGTCACTCTGCAGTAATGACCTCACAACTTTCCCTCCTTCTGCGCGAAGGAAGTATATGGATTTCTACACCGGAGAAGCAGATCTTTTCCGGCTCTATGACGCGTACAGTACGTACGGCCGACATGACGCTCTCTCTCCCCTCCAACACCGAAAGCGTGGTTACAGAGAGATCACTTGTGGTGTTTCGTGCAGATGGCCTTGGAGTGACGTTGGATGCCAAAGAGGGGGTAGTTCCTGTTATAGTGGGGGAAGGACAGAAGTTTGTTCTTCCTCCTTCCTACACCGAGGAAACCGACCTCTATGCGTATCGTTCACCATTGGACCCCCTTGCGGTACAGTCGTTGTTTGTGCAGGAAAGTCGGGCAGAACTGGCACGTAGCAGAGCAGTTGCGGCAACTGAGGGCAATCCTGTTACTCCGGAGAACACAGAACCGGAGGAAGATGACCTACTGAGCGTAACCGTGCCCGAAAACAATGCGATTCTCAAAGCCCCGACTGTGGAAGTACGTGGAACTGCGGGCAGGAACATTGCCAGTGTACGTATAAATGGATACACGGCCCCCTTTGAACAGGGTACCCGGACGTTCGCACTTGAAATTGCCCTCCCGGACGAAGACCAGGTGGAAATAGCAGTAGCAGGACTGGATACAGACGGAAGTGTACTCAAAGAAGTAAGGCGCATGGTATCACGTGACAGAAAACCTCCCGCCTCTCCAAAAATCACCAGCCCGGCTCACGAAGGGCAAACGTACAGAACGGGCAGTGAACGGTTTGTGATAGCCGGAACAGTCTCACCGGATACCATCAGTGTGATAGTAAATGACTACAAGCTGCAACTCTACAAGCCGGGCAGCACAACGTGGACCTACCTTGCGAGTACTTCCATAGATAATCTGCATGCAGGAACAAACGTCTACTCTGTGGTCAGCATGAATCGTGGCGGCTACAGGAGCGCACCTGCTGTACTCACTGTCCTTCTGGAAGAGGGTCCCGAAGGAGTCGTAGAGGTGGGAAATGAGAGTTCCAGTGGAAGTGCAACAACCGCAGAGGATACTGAGTCGAGCGAGGCCTTCAATGTACGCGAACTACCCAAAAATGCACCTCTGCAACCCGGAAGCCTGCAGGTAACAGGACCGACACCCGGCACGCATCATACGGCGACAGGCAGCTCCTTCCTTATACAGGGAACAACTGTTCCTTCTACCTTCTCCCTGTGGGTAAATGACTACCGTCTTCGCCTGTACGAACCGGGAAAAACAACCTGGAACTACATCGCCGATACCAATTTGCGTACGCTGCACCGCGGACAGAACGAATACACTATTGTGACCCGGGACAATCAGAATAGAATTCTGGATACGTTGACCTACTTGGTTGAGTATCAACCCTAAAGGGTACAGCAATAGTTACAGCATGGTACACTTAGCGTGTGGATACAGTGCTTCTCACAGGCGGTGCAGGTTTTTTTGGAAGCATTCTCAAGCGCATGCTCCTCAGCAAAGGGTTCAGAGTCGTGTCCATAGATCTTGAGGAAGACGAAGAGGTACATGAGCACCTGCGTTCCATACGGGGAGATATCTGCGATAGACGCCTGCTACAAGATATTTTTGAATCAGAGAAGATTTCTACCGTGTTTCACTGCGCAGCTTTACTCGCACATGTAACACAGAACAGGAAGAAACTCTGGAAGGCGAATGTAGAAGGAACGCGCATCCTCGCAGAGGAAGCCTGCAGGCATCAGGTAGAGCATTTTATTTTTACGTCGAGCAACTGCCTATGGGGTACAGAGATGGGTAGACCCATAACAGAAACCGACGAGACGCATCCTGTGGAAGTCTATGGGGAATCGAAGTTAGCAGGAGAAAATATACTCCATGCGTATAAGAAACAGATGCAGGTGATCATCATCCGTTGCCCCACCATACTGGATGCAGGAAGACTGGGACTCCTTTCCATTCTCTTTGAATTTATAGATGAAGGAAAAAGAATATGGCTGGTTGGAGGCGGAGAGAACGTGTACCAGTTCATCTACAGCGAAGACCTTGCCCATGCCTGCCTTCTGGCCGCTCAGTACAACCAATCTGCAACATTCCATATCGGCTCGGACCGTGTTCGGTCCTTTCGGGAGGTGTACGCAGAAATCATACGTAGGGCGGGGACCGGTGCCCGGCTTTCGGGCATTCCGCGATGGATTGCCATTCCCCTTATGCGTCTTGCGTACGTTTGCCATCTCTCTCCGCTTGGCCCATACCAATACAATATGATTGCGGGAAATTTTCTGTTCGACACACAAAAGATAAAAAGAGAGCTGCACTGGAACCCGACCTGTACAAACGAGGAGATGCTGTGGAAGGCATATGATTACTACCACCGGCATCGCAGAGAGATTGAGCAGCGTGAACATGTTTCGGCGCACAAGCAGGCAGCAAAAATGGGCATCATCCGGCTACTCAAATGGCTTTCCTAAGAGTCTGGAGAACCGATGTGTAATTTTTCTAACGCAAGTGTAAACGGGAGTGGCAGAGGTGCCTGTACGGCAATTTCCTGTATTTTTGTAGGAGAGAGGAATCGCAGTTTCCACGCATGTAAACACATACCCTCTATACCGGACGTTTTGCCAAACGCCGAACTTGCAGAAGACCCGTACAGGACATCTCCCAATACAGGATGCCCCACGGAACTCATATGCACGCGGATCTGGTGTGTACGCCCCGTATGCAAATCACACTGCACAAGTGTAGCCTTTCCTGTGGTTTCCAGAGTGCGGTAGGTCGTTTTCGCCTCCCGACTTATGGACGTGCGGAGCACAGACATTTTCGTACGATCAGTTAAGTTGCGGCCGATGGGAGCATTGATCATGGCCGCAGGAGGATCAGGCTGCCCGGCCACAAGTGCTAGATACGTTTTGGAGACACTCCGTTGTGCAAATTGCTTCTGAAGTGCCAGATGAGATTGTGCGTTTTTTGCCACAAGCAGGCATCCTGTAGTCTCTTTGTCTAAGCGGTGCACCAGTACACTTTCCCGGGAGAAGGGGAGATCTCTCTCGGCAAAGAGGTGCGCAATGCCATGCAGGATGGTTGCATCTTCGCTCCCCATACCCGCACCAGGATGCACGGCAATTCCTGCAGGCTTACTGAGCACCAGACACTCTTTGTCCTCGTACAGAACCGGAAGGTGAAGATCCAGAGGTGCAATCGTTGTTTCCCGTGAGAGTTCTTCGTTTTCCATTTTTTGAAACACGCTGTCTCCCTCTCTCAGTTTTTGAGCCGGCTTCGTAACCTCCTCACCGTTTACCTCTACTCCTCCGGACACAATCATCTTTTGCAGCCGGGCACGGCTGACAGCCGGATGTTGATCGGCGAGAAAGGCGTCCAGACGCTGAGGAGCCGTAATGGTCCACTGGAAGGACATATAGGCATTGTAGAAGTACTGGGGGCTCTATGGCTATTTTTTAAGTCAGTTGTCAGTGGCCAGCCACCAGCATATATCTCTGGCTAGAGCAGAGAGACGCTGTCTACTGATCACTGATCACTGACCACTGGAAAACTAGCTGCTTTTGGCACTGGAAGACTCCACCCAAACAAAGTACCCTATGCACTATGAAGAACGACGAACTGCTCACACGCGGCGTCTCCAATGTGACACCCAAAGACCTTGCGGAGAAGAAGTTGAAATCCGGCAAACCCATACGGCTCTACCTCGGTATAGATCCTACAGGATCCAAACTGCATTTGGGTCACTCAGTTCCTTTGCGTAAATTGAAGGCGTTTCAGGAGGCAGGGCACGAGGTCATTTTCCTTGTAGGGAGCTTTACAGCCATGATTGGTGACCCATCGGGAAGAGATAAACAACGGGAAGCACTCACAGAGGAGCAGGTGGAGGAGAACTTTCAAACATATAAGGACCAGGCTTCAAAAATTCTTGACTTTAGAAAAGTACAGCTTCGATACAACCATGAATGGCTTGAATCACTTACTGTTAAAGAATTAGCAGGACTCGCCACCCACTTTACCGTGCAGCAAATGCTGGAACGCGATATGTTTCAGGAGCGGATGAAGAAAGGGAACCCCATTGCCATTCTGGAGTTTCTGTACCCCCTCATGGTTGGCTACGATTCTGTTGTGCTGGACGTAGACTTAGAGGTAGGAGGGAATGATCAGTATTTCAATCTCCTGGCAGGACGTACCCTGCAAACAGCTCTGGGCAAACGCGATAAATTTGTTTTGACCACTAAACTGATCGAAGGAACGGACGGCAGGAAAATGAGTAAAACCTACAACAACTGTATTTACTTAGATGATGAACCGCGCAATATGTTTGGCAAAGTGATGTCTGTACAAGACATCCTCATGGAAACATACTTTGAATGTTGTACCGATGTACCCATGAGCGAGGTACAGCAAATTCTCGGGGGCGAACCCCGGGACGCCAAGGCACGGCTTGCACGGGAGATCGTAACGCTCTACCACGGAGAGAGTGCTGCATTCGAAGCCGAAAACGCATTTACGAAAGTGTTTTCCAGAGGAGAACTCCCTGACGACATGTCCGAGATCAAGGTAAAAAAAGGGAGCATGCTCTTAGATGTCCTCGTGTCGGAGGGTCTCATTGCTTCCAAATCGGATGCACGCAGACTGGTAGAGCAGGGAGGAATAAAACTGAACAACACACCCGTTGCGTCCATAGAAGCACAGGCAGAGGAGGGAGTGGTAACGATAGGAAAGAGAAAGTTTGTACGACTAAGATTCTAAGTGAAAAACAGAAAGAGCTGCGCTAGACGCGCACAAACGGAATCGACACAATGAACAATGAACAGAGAGCGACGAGCAAGAGCAGCGCTCCACGGAAGAGCGGTCGGCGTTTCTTGGGAAGCAGACGAATACCAATGAGTAAGGAATAGACTGCAGGTACAAGCAGGAGTACGGCAAAACGAAAATCCTGTGTAGGACTAAAGGGCTCGTACTGGCGTATGGCAATGTGCCCGGCAAGCAAAACAAGTACGCTGTACCAGAGAGGAAAGGTTTTGTACCAGGCATGCCGGATGATGCGGTAGAACCCAATGAACAGCACCGGAAGCAAGAACAAGGCAAGGGCAACCAGAGCAGAAGCGAGAGGGCGTAAGACTGGTCCGAAGCTAAACTCTCCGAACAGTGAGCTTAAGAACCAATACTCCCAAAAATGATTGCGAACTTCTCCACCCCACGCGTTATTGTACGGTTCCAGAATGAGTCGGAGCGGATTGAACTCCGTGAGTGTATCAATGGAATTTTCCACGCGTAATCCGCTATGTAAGTTTCGTGTGTTCTCTATAAGAGACGTGTTGTTCTCCCATCCAAAACGGACCACGTAAAACCATGCACACATACACAAAATTGCGAGTATGCCACGTATGCCCAGTTTTAACTTTTTATCCCATGACATCTTTTTGCGTATGAGCAGACACCCATACAAAACGGGAAGGAGGAGCAGGGCATTACTTTTTGTCAGAATGCCCAGACCTGTAGCTACTATAGCCACATACCAATCTCTCGGTCTCTCATCTCTCCACCAACGTAGCAGGAAGCCAAATGCGACAAACGCAAAGAGTTGATACAGAACGTCGTTATTGACACGTGCGGAAAAGTACAGGAGGCTCGGTTGCACGGCCAAAACAAGAAGAAACATCAGGCGATCTTTTCGGTGTTTCCTCTTTGGGAAAAGGAGAGAGGAAATCCAACAAATGACTCCGTATGTGCCAATAGAAAGAAGGAGCGCTTCAACCTGCAACCCACGAAGCAACGCAGCTTTCAGTGGTTCAAACAAAGAATGAATTTGCATCCAAACAGCAGAAAGTGCGTAGTAGAGCGGGGGATGGTAAAACTCCCATCCCGTACCGGAGGATGGCATGGCAAACGAATGATCCAGCAGGTACTGAATATATTCCACATGGCCGTCTGTATCGTGCCCGCGTATGCCATACGGCGTACCAAAGAAATAGTAGAGCCGCATGAACGTTGCAAATGCAAAGATCAGCCACAGCAGGACATCAAATCGTTTCTTGCAATATCGGAGTGCAACTTTCCAGAAGTATACAAAAATGAGAAGAACAACCAGAAACCGCAGGAGGAAGAGGAGGGGATCATTCGGTGCCACAGAAATCTGCAGCTTGGAGAGCCCGCCGTCATTTTGCAGTGCGACCAGTAACGTATTTTCTCCGGCCCGTAGGTACGGAGAAAATTTCAAATCTTTTCCGTACACATATCCGCAGAGCGGGAAAAACTCCGCGGGCAACTCCAGTCTGTTTACAGTGATACTCTGTATACAGTCATCCGGCACTATACGGTAACGGGAGGGTCGAATGAGTCCCACACGCATGGTTGAAAGAATCTCTACTTCTACATCGTCCTCCGTATTCATGGAAAAAGGATGCGTGAAGGAAGTCCACTCCTTTTGAGGTACAAAACGGTAGCGTCCGTTTGAAAACGAAGGCTGCGCAGCATGAAATGCAGAAAGGAGGAACACAAGTGCGAACAGAAACAGCACAGTGTCCCGTACAAACATTCGGTTGGGGAGATGCGATCGCATGAAAAAGGGTTACGCAGAGCATTGCGCCCTGGGAACCCTCTGTCAAGCGCTTCTGAATGCAGGGCTTGGCCAAAGCTAGCGCTGTAACCTATTATAAAACCATGGACGATTTGCGACAAAAGAAGTGTAAACCCTGTGAAGGTGGCATGCCGGCGCTCACGCCGGGTGAAGTGGAAGTACTGCGGGCACAGGTTCCTGAGTGGAACACAGACTCCACCTCCACCACTCTTGCCCGTACGTTCGATTTTGCAAATTTCCGGAAAGCAATCGATTTTATCCATCGTGTTGCAGATGTTGCGGAAGCGGAAGGACACCATCCCGATATTTTCCTGCACGGGTACAAGCACGTAACCATCTCTCTCACCACGCATGCTCTTTCCGGACTCTCGGAGAATGACTTTATAGAAGCAGCAAAAATAGAGGCGATTGCTGGCTAGTTTCGGAGCTTGCCTAGCTTTATTAGCTTAGTTAGCTTTATAAGCTTCAAGAGCATAAGTGCTTTGGTCATTTTCCTTAGGCCTTTTGTTCACGCAAATGGAAAAATACAAGAAACAATCTTTAAAGTAGTAAGCTAGCCTAGCTAACCAAGCCAGGTAAGCTAATCCAGCTAATCCAGCTGACAGGAAACAAATAGGGAAATGCAGTTGACTCTGTTAAAAGAGCCTGTATCTTGCGTTTCCTGTCATATATTCCCTCTCACTACAATGACGCGCAAAATACTCATTGCAACGTTCGCTCTCGTACTCATTTTTCTTCCCACACAGATGCTGGCTGCTGCTATGGAAGATGCACAGTTCGGTAACTGGATTCTTGCAGAAGCAGGGAATACAAGCAGTTTAAAACAGCAGCTCAAAGACCTGCAGGCGAAACTTGCACAAGTCAGACAAGACATCCGTCAGCAGAATGCGGATTACAACACTCTGCGTGAAGGGCTCCACTACGAAAAGGCTACACTGGCCCGTGAGCGCACAGCACTGGATGAAACTATGCAACGCAATACGATGATTGAGCGCGACATGCTGGGACGTCTTTCTCTTGTCGGCCCGCCTAAACACCTGAAACGGTGGAGACTCCAGACAAAACTCAATAACGCACTTAAGCTCCTCAGCGCAGATAAAACCAGTCCCTACAGCGACCTTACCCGCAGAGAGAAACTTCTTGCAGCGGAAGAAGCACAACTGGAAAAGACGTACCTTGCCAAGCGGCAGAGTATGCAGACAGAGGAATCTGCTCTCAAAGAGCAAAGTACCACCGTCGAAAAGCGTATTACCTACGCACGGGCAAATGATCTGGCAGCTCCGCTTATACCTCTGCCCCCTTCCGTGCGAGACGATTTTCTGGAGTCACGCCGTCTGCAAGCTCAGCTTCTACGTGCAAGCAATGCAGCCCGTGTGATACAAGCCGTAAAAGCAGGAGAGGAGAACCACTACCTTACCAAAGTGCAACCGGAGGTACAGAACTCACTTCTTATGAAGCAGCAGGAAGAAACTCTGTTAAAGGTTCGCTTGCTGCAGAATATGATTTTAGAAAGCCTGGGTTCCAACCTGGCACCAGAAAGTCTGCAGAGAGCGGAATTGCTCAAGTTGATGAGCGGGGAGTAGAGCTCTCTGTTCTACTTCTGTGAGAGAAGAATTTTCTTGGCCTCTATCTTCAGACGGCTAAAGACAATCTTAGATGCCTCGGCGCGGCTTACGGGATCATACGGACGGAACTTCCCGGTAGGCAGACCATCTTTTCCTCTATCCCCGGAAATAATCTTGAGTGCTGCAGCACTTGCAACGTAGCGCTCAAGGGGGTGCCCCTGGGTATCTGTAAAGTCAGAAGCGATGGGAGGAAGAGGATCCTGAAAAGCATCACTCACTATCGATACAGCTTCTGCACGTGTTACCGGTACGTTCAGGTCTACGTTGGATCGATCCAGAACAGTCACAAAGTACTCTTCCGCACAACCTACATACGCTTTTGCCCAGTGTTCCTGCGCCTGAGAGAGCCTTGGATTCTTGCAGAGTTCTTCATCCACACCAGCGGCTTCAAACGAAATTTTAAGCATCTCTGCTAGGGTTACAGAGCGCGAAGGCTCAAATTTTCCCGTCAGCTTTCCCGTACCGTTCTTCGTTCCGGAAACCAGTCCCCAGGAAGCAAGGGAAGTCACATAGGGATGGAACCACTCCGTATCCTCCACATCCGTAAACGGGGAAGAAATTTTTCCGAGTGTTTCAAGTAAATCTGAAAAATCACCACTGTGATTTGCCTGCCAGGAAATAAGTTCGGATTCCAATCCCTGGAGTTCTGTAAAGAAACCGAGTGCTGCAACAGGGGAGAAGAGCAGCACTACGAGTGCCGATGCTCGCAGTTTTTGTTTCATAAATCAAAGAAGTATAGCACGTTTTACATCAGGATTCAACACTCACATTCGCCAATGGTATCCAGTACGTAAATGTTGTGCCCACTCCCACCTGAGACTGAACCGTAATGTCACCACCCTGAAGGGTCATGAAGTTTTTTGCAATATACAGGCCCAGACCGGCACTCACCTCACCATCTCCTGCGGAACGGGTAAGAAGCTGGTCCTGCGTAAAGAGCTTTCGCAGAGTAGCTTCGTCCATGCCTTCGCCGGTATCGGACACATGAATACATACTTGATTACTCTTCACTTCAATGCGAACAGTAATCGCACCGTTCTCTGTATGTTTCAGGCCATTACTCACGCTGTTGCCTACTGCTTCTGTTATTTTCTCAGTATCTGCCAAAATACGGAGAGTGGGGTCTATGTCTTCAATAATCAGCTTAAGACCCTTCTGTGTAATGGGTTGGCGATAATTTTTCACACTCATTTCCACCACATCCTTCAGGAAGACGGGTTTTATTTTCACTTCAATCACTCCACGCTGAATGCGGGATACATTGAGCAAATCTGAAATGAGCACATGATTCTGCGCATTCACATCATAAATCTCCTGAACCAGTGAACGTGATTCCTCTGAAAATTTTTCTTCTATAGCAGCTTCCAAAAGCAATTCCGAATGCCATCGAATGGCTGCAACAGGTGCCTTCAGCTGATGGGAAACAAACGAAATGACATTGTCTTTCAGGGTTTCTATGCGTTTGCGCTCGGATATATCCTGGGCAATCACGGAACCGCCTATCATACGCTTTTCTGCATTACGAACAGCGGATATGGTCAGAGACACTGGCAGCATATCCCCATTTTTTTTCACCCATACGGACTCCAAATGCTCTACAGCTTCCCCACGCGCTACACGCCCAAGCAGATCCACCAGAGTGAGTTTCTCTTTGGGAGAGAAGAGTACAAACGGCTTTGAGAGAACGTCTTGCACGCTGTAACCCAGCAAACGTGTGGCAGCAGCGTTCCAGGTACGTACTCTTGCATCTGCTGTAAGCCCGATGATGGCATCATTCGACTGCTCCACAATGGAAGCTAGTTTCCTCAGTTCACGATTAAGACGCTCATTTCTGGCACGGGTGCGTGCAAGAGAAACAATGATACTTAAAGTAAGAAGAGTGAGGAAACTACCTGCAAGAGCAATCCGTACTCTTACGCGCCATAAAGGCGCATAGGCCTCATCCACAGGCTGGTTGGCAACAATGACCCAGAGCTTGCCGCCAACATTCACGGGAAGGAACGTAGCCAGCATACTCTTCCCGAGGAGGGGATCTGTGTACTCAGTCGTACGCATGGTACCTGCTAAAGCCTCCCGGATACTTTCGACATGGTTGTACCCCGCATAGAGAAGATGCGATTGGTCGTTTTCGGGATGAGCAACCAATGTACCGGAGCTATCCAGAACATACAGGTAACCGGATTCGGCAAGTCGGATGTTCCGGAGTTGCTCACTGAGCGCACTGAGGCTGTATTCCAAAACAAGTACGCCAATCATATGCTCATCGGCAAACACGGGAGATGCAATAGCCGTCACGACAGCAGGAGGATCTTCCGTACGCACGTATACGTTTGAGATGACGGAACGGCCCTCCTTTAGAACATCTTTGAACCACTGCGCAGTGAAAAAATTCTCCCCCACGGTATCCACGGCAGGCGGGTAGTCACTCCATAGAACACCGCCGCTTGTGGTCATAAACGCCCGGTTTACAGCAGGAGAAGAGAGCACCAGCGGCTTGAGGCGCACACGCATGGCCTTGGCATCCAGATTGCTGGCTGCGTCTACGGTACCGGGTAAGGAAGAGAATGCGGTGGTTACCGTAAAAACCTGGAATAAGTCCTGGTTCATCTGCTGAGAAAAGTTGGAAACAGCAGAGAGGTTGGAAGACTGCACAAGATTCTGTACGGAATCCGCTGCAATCCGATAGGAGTAGACGCTCAAAAGTACAATGGGCAGCAGTGCTACCAGAAACGGCAGTGACCAGAAAAATGCCATGCGTGAAAAGCCACCTGCCCGCTTTGCAGAGAGAAAGGTTTGTACCTTCTGAGGAAAATGGGAAGAATGCACACAAACAGTATGCCCGTAACTGTGGGTCTTGCACAAAAACAGATCCGGTACAAAAAGAAGTAAAACAACATTTTTTCATACATACAAGTATTCACCAACTCCGGAAAACGCTATACTGTGATGAAATATACAAAAAAACGTGCAGAGACTACTCTCAAAAACAGGGGTTGTACTTTCCCTTCTGGTGACACCGCTCACCATTGGGCTCGTGCACACCGCAACCATCTGGAGCAATGCTCGGGCAACTTTGTCTACAACTCAGAACACTGGTTGCTTTTACTGGCGTGATCCGTGTTTAAAGCAAGGAAAGTGGGTCGAAAAGTGTTCATTGGCTCCGCGTTTTGAACGCGTCCAATGTAACATAGACGAATGTAACGTAGGTAAATGCACAAAAAATGGAGCACTTCTTACGGAAACAGGGACCGTTGGCATAGTGGAAGAGATACAGCTGTATATTCCGCGCCGACTGAAAGTGGAAATCCAGAAAGAAGCTCCGGAACCTGACCCCGTACTCCAATCGGGCTGTTACTTCTGGTACGACCCCTGTCCGGAAACAAGTAAAACCTGCACACCTCCTCCGAGGGTTATTCATACCACATGTGACGATGTGCGTTGCAACCTCGGCCCCTGTGGAGAACCCGAGATAGTCTCCTTTAATGAGAATATGTCGGAACAACAGGAGGCAGATCTTGTCACGGTGGATCTGCATGATTTTAACGGTGACGGAATGACGAATATCAAAGATAAAGAAATGCAGCAGGAAATAGCAAAGGACATCCTCAGTAAGCGAACTGTTACAGACACAAAGGAAAAGAAGGAAGAAATTGATTCACTCCGAAAAGCTGCTCCGCGGATGCGGGAGGGATGTTTCGATTCCAAAGGTGAATGGATACAAGAAGCCACTGCCTGCGCAGAAGACCAAACGTCCTTCCTATTGCAATCATTTGAAATCGCCGATAGCCGTACAGGAGCCGTGATTGCAGATTTGGAAAATGAAAAAAAGTGGCAAAAGACCATTACTGCAACACTGTTCCAGGAAACAGTAAGCCAGCAACAGGTAGAACTCACACGCATCATGGGAAAGGGCATCTACCGTTTAGCCATGCTGCATGAACGAAAGGATCTTTCTCAAACATTCCGGAAGAATCTCGAAAAAAGCATGCAGAACGTAAGTTCGCTCTACAATTCTCTGCTTACAAAAGGGCAACGCACGGAAGAGGAGCTGCAGGACACATCTCTGACCATGCAGAAGGAATTTTCATTTATAGAAACACTACTGGAAGATGAAGACCGCACAAAGCGCATAGAGAAAGAGGCATTGCAGGCACCTGCAGAGAGCGAAGGAGAAGAAGGTATGGGAGTAGGGGAAACAGATATAGTTCCCGTACAGGAAGAACAGACTCCTTCTACGGAAGAAGTACCTCAACCTACACCGCACAACGACATTCTTGAAATTGTACAGAAGACGCAAAAGCTTCTGGATACAGTAAAAACAACCATGGTCATGTATGAAGAAAATGGCATTGTTCTACCCCCCACCGCTCGCAAGGCGTACGAAGAGGCTCTGGCTCTTTTTGTGAAAATAAAACCTGTGTGTGAGGAAAACACGGAAGCCTGTGTACGTCTTTGGGATGTCTTTAGCATTATAGAAACACGGATGCAGGGACCCATGGTGGCTGCGTTGTACTCAAGCGGCAGCAAAGATGTGATACAGAAAATTGAATCTCTGTTCCGTGAAGGAGAAGAACTCGGGCCAAATATGCCGGGTACACCTCCGCCGCATGGAGAGTGTGATCTGATTGTGGGAACAGATGCAGCTCAGAAATCCATGCGTGAATGGTGCAAACAACGCAGAAATCAGGAACCAAACGGCTATGGAACAGGATATCCTCCTTACGGGAACAACCAACCCGGAGTGGGGGGCGGACACCCGGACGATGTGTCCGGCAATCGGAGGTTCTGGACGATGAATGGAGAGAGCTTTCGTGTAGATACGGTGGAACAGTGTGACACACTGGGAGAAAAGAACACCTGGTCAACAGAAGAGAAGAAATGGTGCAGAATGATGTTTGATGACCACCACGGATCTTATGAAGATGCAAAGAGAGAATTTTGGGACAAAAAAGGCAATAGACATGAAATACTTTCCCGGGAAGACTGTGCAACGCTTGCCGAACAGGGCGCTATAGAACAGAGTGAAACAGACGAGTGCTACAAAGTATTTGACGAGGGATACAGCACTCCGGATGAAAGAAGACACAGCCCCTACTTCTGGGATAGCAAAGGCAACAGGTACGACGTGAAAACCGAAAAAGAATGTACAGAGCTTGCCACCAAAAACAAGTGGAGCGAAGAAGAGAAGGGTTGGTGTGTCATGATGTTTAGGCCTGAAATGTATATGGTCAGTCCGCCTCCTCAGGAAAAGTATGCAAGCGGAAGTATCACAGGAAGCTCCGAACACATCTACTGGTCAGCTTCAAAGAACAAGTCATTTGGCATAAAAACAACAGCTGATTGCGACGCGCTTGTTGCGAAAGCAGCAATTCCTTCCGCAGAAAAACAGTGGTGCTATGATGCTTTAAAAGATTGGGGAGCGGGCATGGGAGGAACCACGAGCTACAGAATGTACTGGTCACCTTCAAGGCAGCAGTCATTCAATGTTCCCAGTAGAGGAGACTGCGACAAGCTCCTTTCAGACGGAAAGATTCCGCGTACAGAAAAAGAGATGTGCTACACGGCATCGGACAGCAGAGGAAGTGGTGGCGGTGGAGGAATGGGGTCCGTATCGTACTGGTCACCGTCCAAAAACAAATCGTTCACCGTTACAACCACAGTGGAATGTGACAACCTTGTCACAAGAAAAGACATCCCGTCTACAGAGAGAGAAATGTGTTACAGGAGTATGGGAGGAGGTGGCGGAACAGGATCCCGGAGTTATTGGTCAGCTTCTAAACAACGGTCTTTCAGCGTCTGGAATACCAAAGACTGTGATGCGCTGGTTCCGGGAAGTATCCCCGAATCGGAACGAAAAATGTGCTACGACGCACTCGGGAATTACCCGGAAGGCACGGGGAGTTCCTCCTACTGGTACTGGTCGGGCACTGCAAACAAATCCTTTGAAATACGAAGTACCGCAGACTGTGACCGCCTTGTAACAGACAAAAAGATTGCTGCATCCGAAAAGGATATGTGCAACGCCTCCATGAGCACCGGAGGATGGAACGGATGGAAAAATCCCGAATGCCAGACCAGCAAGTGTTACTGGTCTTCCTACGCACAGAAAGAATACCCCGTGAGCAGCGAAGCAGATTGTGACGCTCTCATACTCAAAGGATACATACAATCTTCGGAACGCGACTGGTGCGTTATGGCAACCAAGAACTGGGGGACTGGAAGCAGCAGTTCCTATGGGAGTTGGAGCAGTTACGGCACGTGGTCCGTCTGGTACAGGTCACCTTCTCGCAATCAATCATTCACCATCACATCCCGGACAGACTGCGATAGAATGATTACCGAAAACATGATCCCCGCAACAGAGAAGGAAATGTGTTACAGCGTCCTAGTAGGTGGCAGTACCGGAAGCGTAAGCAGCTACTACAGTTCATACAGCAGTACGAGCAACAGTAGTAGGAGTTATAGCAGCAGTTCCCGGAGCAGTGCATCCTCCTCTTCCGGAAGCGGGCATGAATACTGGTCTACCAAAGGTGTGCGGTACTGGGTGAATGACGAAGCCCACTGCGATACGCTCGCCGGTCAGAATGGATGGTCAGAAAACGACAGGAGCTGGTGCAAACAGATGTTTACCGGTTATACCGGAGGAACGAGTTACGAGTACTGGACAAGCACCGGAGAGCACTACTGGGTTAAACAGGCAACAGACTGCGACTATATGGCTATAGACCATGGGTGGAGTGACCAAGACAAACAATGGTGCAGATCCATGTTTAGCGGGAGCAGCGGCGGGGGAGAAACAAGCACCACCACAGAAGGAAGCTACGGAGGAGGAAGCAGCGGCGGAAGTTATACAGGAGGAACAACGGACGGCGTGTACTGGTACTGGTCCGATTACGCAAAAAAATCCTTTGAGATCCGTAGCATGGAAGACTGCGAAACGCTCATCTCCAATAAAGAAATTCCCGAATCCGAACGTGACTGGTGCAGTGCGTCTATGAGCACCGGAGGATGGAGCGGGTGGAGCAATCCCGAATGCCAGACCAGCAAGTGCTACTGGTCGTCTTCCGCACAGAAGGAATACCCTGTAAGCAGCGAAGCAGACTGCGACGCACTCATTTCCAGCGGCTCCATACCTTCTTCGGAACGGGATTGGTGCGTTATGGCAACAAAAGACTGGGGAGACAGTGGCAGTACAAGTAGCTGGGGCAGCGGAGACAGCTGGAGCAGTTTTGACCCCTCCTTCTGGTCACCCACTGCACAGAAGACGTTTAACGTCTGGACACACGATGACTGTGGCTACAGAGGAGTACCCGACGCCGATTTGCAACTCTGCTACGACGCCGTAGACGCCAAGTACTAGGAGAAAGAAGAGGTAGTGGATTATGGGAACTGCTGGTTAGAGATGTAAAAAGATAGAGAAGGAGTATAGACAAATTCTATAAGTTTAGTATTGTATGCTGCTGAAGCATCCCAAAGGTGTGGAAGGAAATGCTCCTTTACATCTTCGTTTCAACTGTAAGAAATCTGCTCTTTAAGTTTCAACTCCGGCTCTGCAGAAATGCAGGGCTGGGGTTGAACGTTATAACTGAGAGTAGATTTCTTACACAGAAGAAAAACTCACTCGCTGGGAATAAACCGTTCTTCAAACACATCCATAGCCATAAAGTGCTCTGAGTCTTTTTCTTCGGACTGCGTAAGTTCCTGTTCTATCTCTTTACGGAGAGTAGGGGGGAGTGCAGCACCCACCCGTATATGTTTAGATAAAAGATAGGCGATATTGCCACTGCGTAATGCAGCACTGAGTTGCTGCATACGGCTGTGGTTCATAGGAATATTCCAGTCGAACATCTCTGCTACACGCCGGATGCTCTCAAAGTCCAGCGGAGAACCTATAGCCATTTCCACACACCGCACGGCATCACGTAAAAACTGCACTGGTGTGAGGTAGGAATGAATTTCCGGATTGTTAACATTATCTCGTAGCAAGACTGTCTGCGTATGCACTACTTCGTACGCAGCCCGAAAAGCAAGAGTGCGAAATTCCTTTTCCGCCGGAAAGCGTCCTTCAAAACAGGCAACGGCAGCAGGGTTTGCTTCCAGAGCAACCATATTTGCGCAGATGGTGATGTCGTCCCAGTTTTCAGCCTTCTGCAGGAGGTACAACGCTGTCTCCAGACGTTCGTGTGCAAGGCCTACAGAAATCTCATCACCCTCACGCAGCGCAGAATAGTCTCGTATGAGAATCTCAGCCAATGCAATCAGTTCCTTTGTGTCAAAGCTCAGTTGTACATCCTCTGATGCAACAGCCATATTGGTTTGTAGTGGTGCATCCCAAAAAGCATCTATGCTCTCCGGAGGAAGCTCTTCAGCATTACTGTCATAGGCATCGGGGTATAAAACGTCAAAAATGTCTGATTTTACAGAAGAAAGTAAAGACCATACGCTGCGGGAGAAGTCAGCAGCACTTTCCAACTGCGCATCTGCTGCAGCATGGTTATTGAGTGCATCCCGCATGTTTAAAGTCGGTCCTTTAGAGAGGGTACTCATACGGTGTGTAAAGAATTATATACACTCTATGGATTTTTTAGGTGGTGTCAACTTCCTTTGTTGTTTCATCAGAAATTTGCCCTCTTCCCCTTCCCCATGGTACTTTTTACGTACTGGTGGCTTAAATGACTGTTTCTTAACGCTCAATTTCTCTGAAGGAGGTGATTCTATTGAAAAAGCTGACACTGCATACACGAAGAAGGCACCCCGCCTAAAAGAAGCTCTCAACTGAGAGCATAGCCGCCATCAAGCCTCAGTCCCCCTCAAAGGACTGAGGCTTTTTTCACAGAAAGATTTTTGATGAAAACAAAAGGAGGGGGTAGGCTTTTCGCAGTTACGTTCTTTTCTCCTTCCTGAAAGGAGGTGGCAATGCATAGACGCGTGTTCTAGCACATTGCTTCTTCGGCCCACCGAGTGCTCGTCCGCAAAGGTGGGAAGCAACTCCTGTGAGTCCATTGTGTTGATTTGTCATTTTGTCAGGGGAAGTGGATGCTTACAGGAGCAAGCCGAATCCCAGTCTGCTGCAAGGCAGACTGGGAAGATTTTATAAACAGAGACAATTCATTGTGTATATGTACGAATAAAGTACAATTTTCTTTCCAATGCCATTTAAGTTCCTCATCGGGAAAAGCAGCGAGACCAAACAACCGACTCTGGAGGAACTCCTAGAATTGGATACAAAAGCCATTCGCAATCGGATTCACGGACTTAGCACAGACGCAAGACTAAAGATCGTACAGGCTGCCCGGAAAAGAATACAAGAAGGTCGCATAGGGGGAAAAGTGACGAAAAAAAGTCTGAGGAAATTTGGAGGTACACAGACTATTGAAAAGCTGGTAGTAATTGCAAACGCTTGTGGAGAGTAGGGGAGCCAAAAGTCGGTGCATAGCACATTACGCGTTGGTGTTATGAAAATGCATTCCGCGCTGGTGTTTGTAATGCATGCATATAAAACACCAGCGCATGTTGCGTGCCTATCGTCAGACAGGTGTGTGCGTTGATATCACATCATTTCCCATGGAACCTCTCATGGACATCCTTCAACTGTGGATTGGTCACATGGGTATATATCTGGGTCGTACTCAGATCCGCATGCCCCAGTAATTCCTGTACAGATCGTAAATCAGCACCATTTCTGAGGAGATCGGTTGCGAAGGAGTGCCGGAGGGTGTGGGGCGAAGGGTCACTCACAATCCCTTCCTGCAGCGCGTATTTTTTCACGATGTTGTAGATGGAAATACGCGAGAGGCGAAACTCTTCACCGGGGGGCATTGCGGTACCTGTTTGCTGCATATTGCGGATAAAGAGGGGAGTGAGACTATCTAACCGGACTTCCAGGTATTCCTTGAGGGCCAAGCAGGCACGGTCCGAGAGAAAGACCACGCGAATTTTCCCTCGCTTACCACGCACCGAAATCTCACGAGTGTCAAAGTTTAGGTCTTTCGTATTCAGTCCCCGAAGTTCTGCCAAACGTAAACCGGTGGAAAAAAACATTTCGAGTATTGCCCTGTCTCTCTTGCCTATTTTTGTCGAAACGTCGGGGGACTCGAGGAGCCTCTTGAGCTCTTCAGCACGGAGTACTTTGACCTGACGCTCTTCCTGTTTGAACCTCTGTATGCGGTCGGGTGCGTAAATGCCCTCCATTTCCTCATCCTGCAGTAAATATCGCAGGAAAGCCCGTAGGACGGTGAGATGGTAGTTTTTGGTAGTGATACTCAGGGGCTTGCCATTGCGGGCCGTAGCGGAATGGAGTTTAGATTTCAGCGTCCGAATGGTGAGTTTATGAATGTCTATGGCATCCGAGACGTCCAAAAGCTCCAACAGAAGGTCAAGCGAGCGCCTGTAATTGGCTACAGTGAGGGGGGATTTGTTTTCCTCCGCCTGCATATACAGGACGTAGCGTTCCATGGCTTGCGAGAGCGGGGATTGGTTCATCTAGAGATGAGAGTATTCGGATAAGGAATTTACTGCTGAATAGGGCGGGGGACCCACAGGAGTGGCTTTTCCACATTCTCTATTACTTAACATAATGCATTTTATGTTAATATTCAATTGACTGTGGATAACTTTATGATTCGTATCTGATAGATCGTAGGTCGTAGCAGATAAGACTCCTCTATGCACATTTACTTTAATTGTTCATACATAAAATAGTACACGAGTCCCACTGCTTCCCGCGCTACAGCTTTAAGCTCAAAAAGAAGAGTGGGCACTTCCCCGGCCGGGAGTGTACGAAGATCCTCCCAACCCTGGAGTTTTGCGAGGTAGGCAATGCGGGCAAGATGATAGCGATCAGAAATGCCCACAATAGAGGAACAGTCCCCTACAAGATCTTTTGTAAAAAGAAGGTTTTCCCAGGTGGAACGCGCCTGTTCCTCCAATACAACATCATCAGGATCCACACCATCGAGTAATGCAACCTTTCGCATAACCTCCGCCTCACTGTCAAGTTTTGCCGTACCCTTGCCACCGGTGAGAATAATGGTCTGCACATCACCCTGTTGGTACAACGCAGCCGCAGTTTGTACCCGACGCGTAATGGCCGGGCCCGGCTGAGAACCTCTCCACACGGCAGCACCAAATACAATGGCACAATTCTTTGTGCCGGCTTGCCACTCCCCTCCTCCTGCCGTACCACTGAACTGAGAAACAATGTAGAGCATGAGAACTGCAAAAATAAAAGAAATGGCTAGCAGAAGCCTAAAAGTCCACGTACGGAGCCACCTTAGTTGGGCAGTACTTGGAATCATCGCATGACGTCTATGGAAATATGCGAAGGAATGGAAGGCAATATGTTCTGCCAGGGCGGCCACACCGCTATTTCTACGTTTTCTACTTCCGGCAGATTCTGAATAATGCGTTCTGCTGTCACCTTCTGTTTTCCTGTAATGAGCTCACGCAGTTTTTTCCCAAACTGGGCACCGGTAGGACTGAGGGGATCGAGGATGTACTGCACCGTACCCGAGAGATCCACGGTAAGTTTTATCCAGGTGAGCTCATCATTGTAATCTATCACGTGCGCAACGAGACGATCCAATGTGAGCGTATCTTCCAGCAGACGCTTGCCTTCTTCCGTGTGTACACGAAGTTCCTGCTTAAGCAGTTCTAAGATGCGGTGGGAGTCGTACGCATAAGCCGTATACACAATTTCCCCGCTTACAGGAACAGAAAGCATGGGCTGACCAAGAAATTGTCTGGGGAGACTGAAGTTTTGGTAGGATGAGTTTGTAAGTTCGTCGTAGTACAAAATCTCCATGTTGTGGTCGGGGTGCTCGGAATTGTAGAGTTCCCGCTGCTCATCTATGAGTTGCTTGGCTGTGCTCAGGAGTTCCTGTTCCAGTTTCAGCTTGGCCACCTGCAAATCTTCCTCGTGTACGACAGTTTTGTACGCGGACTCCCCGCCAAAACCAGCACTGCGGTTTTCCGCATACACTTTTTGCTGTTCCTCTTTCGAAAGACCAGGAATATTCCAGTGGAGTCCTGCGGGAACATTACCGCGCTCACCCACAATCTCCCCATAGAGGTCCATATCGTCGGCCTCCGCTCGTACAGTCACTTCGCCGCCGGGCGGAATGACCGCCGGCTCCTGGGTGCGAAAGACCATTCCTGCCTGATTCATAACGCGTGTACCCACACGAAGTGAATAGGTTTCTTTCGCGGTGTTAATCATAGTCATGGCAACCCGTGAGCTGGTCCCCACGAACTCCTTGGAAATTTGGTCAAAGGTCATGGAACGTTCCACATCCACACGAATGGGCATTAACTCCAGTGTTCTCACACGTGAAGGGACTTCCTCTATGGTGGAACCGGAGAGTACTAAAAAGATATTGGCAGTTTGAGAAATGGTGTCTTCACGCGGCCATACCTGTATGGTAGCGGAAGGCAGCAACCTGAAGATGACGAAAAGAAAGAGCAACCCACTCACCAGAATCAAAATCCACACACGGAGTTTGGGCAGACTGAGAAGCCCCATAGACTGCAAATTGCTGCGCAACTTCTGCCTCCAGATATTTGGGGAAAACGCACGGACCGCTTCTTCGTACTTGGGATGCCCGTGCAGAAGATGTTTGAGATCCTGCACGCTATCTACCACGCGAATGCCCCGCGAGCGCGCCGCAGCCATCAGGACACGCTGACGGGTCGCAAGGTGCACTCGACTGCTTAACCCGGCCATAGCATCTAAAAAGATCACACGCTCCTTCTCCTGTTTCGCCAGTACGACATCAGGGCCCGTGAGGACTATCACCATACTCCCCTGCTCCCTTTCTATGCGTTTTCTAAATGCAGACCATGACTCTCCCTCTTTGGGAAAGAGCACGGTGATGTCAGCATTCTTTGAAGAAGGCATGGGAACAGTATGAAGGAAGCACTGAGTATTGGAAACTTCTTCCATATGCTCACCAAAAAAACGGAGTAGGTAGGTGCCTACTCCATTCGTTCCAATAGTCTTACTTCTTTTTTAGTTTAGCCTTTGTATCTGCAGACAGGGGTGGCGGCTTGGATTCCGCAACCAGACGCTTATACACAAAGGAGGCAAATACTCCATTGACTAGCGCAAAGCATCCCAATGCAAGCAGTTCTTCATCTGAACAGGTACCTCTTTTTGTAAGCGTGTTTATAGCATTTTCCACATGTTTAAATGCTATAGACTCCAGATACCGTAGCCCCACCCAGGTATGGAACGAAAGGACACAACAGACACAGAAAGTAAGAACGGCTTTTAACACTGTTCCCATATGCCTCTCCAAAGCAAAAGTGAATGAACAAAAACTATTGGGGCGAGAGTGTAATATGATTCCACGGTAAAAACGATAAAAATGCTCCTCTTTAAGAGACGTACCATTCTAGCGCAACGGAAGCATCTGCCTTGCTAGTTGCTCTTCTTAAGCAGCACTTCCAGCGCCGGCAGTTTTTTGCCGGAAATAAAGTCCATCATGGCTCCTCCGGCTGTACTCACAAACGTATAAGCCTCCAGCGAATAACCGTACCGCTCATGGAAGTCGAGGGTATCCCCTCCTCCGACTATAGAGATGGCTCCGTTCTTCGTGGCGGCTGCAATGGCTTCCGCAACGCGTTTTGTTGCATGCGAGAAACGGTTGAATTCATGTAATCCGAGAGGCCCGTTCCACACAATGGTCCTAGACTGCTGTATGATTTGCAGGTACTGCTCCAGTGTGCGCACACCAATGTCGTATATCGCCATATCTCCGGCAATGTTCTCTACCGGAAGATCCACCTTTACGGCATTCTCTGCTGGTTCCGTTGCCAGCACAGCATCGGTCGGCACGTGCACAGTGGCATTCTTGTCACTATCGCTTTCCAGCATTATTTCCTGTGCTTTTTCCACCCATTGTTCTTCGTACAGTGATGTTCCAACGTCATAGCCGCTCGCGGCTATAAAGGTGTTGGCTATGCCTCCGCCGAGCAGAATATGATCTGCCCGTGTTAAAAAGTTTTCAATCACCGGTACTTTTGTTTCCATTTTTACACCACTCACAATAAGGGTGACCGGATGCCCGGGACGATCAAATGCCTTTGAAAGATTTTCTACCTCCTGCTGTGCCTGAAGCCCCAGATAACCGGGAAGCAGCTTGGGAACACCGGTCATACTGGCATGGTCACGATGTGAATTGGTAAATGCATCGTTTACATAGATGTCTGCGAGTGCAGCCAGTTGCTCTGCGAAAGCGGAATCTTTTTCCTGCTTCTCTCCCGGTTCAAACCGCAAATTCTCGAGGAGGAGCACCTGCCCCGGTTGCAGTGCGGCTGCCTTTGTTTTGGTCTCCTCCCCCACACACCGCTCAGCAAAATCCACGTTGATACCCAGCAGCTGTTTAAGAACAGGCACAAGAGGCTTTTGACTCATTTCCGGAACAACCTTTGCCTTTGGTCTGCCCTGGTGCGCCATAATAATGAGTGCGGCACGGGAGTCCAGAATGTACTTCATGGTAGGCACCATGGCCTCTATACGTGTCGTGTCCTGTACTTTGCCGTCCTCTATGGGCACATCAAAACCTGCACGAAGGAGAACTTTCTTTCCGGTCAGATCTGCGTTTTTAAGGAGAGGGTAGGCAGACATAGGTGCATTGTAACTGAGGAAGGGATGTATGCGCTGGCGGTTAGGGTAGACAGAACGGTTATTCGTTACCAGTTTTTAGTTATTCATTTTTAGTATTGTGTCTACACACTCCGGCTTCACGTCTTCCAGAAGAAATCCTGTCAGTACTCCTCCCCTATTCAGTACCATATTGACCTTTTGTTTTGCAGAAGCGTCCAATACATCCAGCAGAGGAAGAATCGGATGCTGGAGTTTCGGTCCAATAATATATGCCCGGCGGTCAAAGTGGAACATTTCACTCAGACGCTCCGGTAGGTGATCTTCTTTGGTAGGGTAGCGATCACAGAAGGCGTCCATCCCCTGCTTCGTAAAGAATGCATTCCACTCCTTTTGCAGAGCGGATGCATGCGGGTAAGACCCGAGGATGCCAAAGAGTTCGCGGGAAGGAGATACACGAGGCTTGTTCATAGAGCCAGTATAGCGGAAAGCAACCTTCGGCAGCCGTAAGCAGCAGCCGCACCCACGAAGGGGTGCGGCTGCGAAAAGGCATGCATGGAGTTGCATCCTTCATGGATGCAGCTCCATAATCTCTGAAGCAAAAAGTGACCAGTTGAGCTCCGTACCCGACAGCCGTCTCACAGAAAGAATAGCCTTGAAGCCCCCATCACTCCTACAATGCCTCCATGCTCACCCTTCCGCAGATACTCGGCTGGTCGACCTGTACACTGGTCGCTTCGTTACTGCTGCACTGGTACGCCCTGCGGCTGTTCCCCCGATGGAAACTGCTGGACTTCCCCGAGCGTTACGGGCTGCAACGGGAACGTATCCCCTACCCTACAGGGATTCTTGCGGTATCACTTTTTCTCCTGCTCTTTGCGCTTGTGCAACCCTCCTTTGCATCTCCCTGGTCACTGCAACATATGGGTCTCTTTGCCGCCACCCTTCTGCTGGGCATTACATCCTTTATAGACGACAGAGACCGACTCAGCCCCAAGCTGCGCATAGTCATTCACATTCTCTGTGGAGTCATCATTTTTGGCACCGGCACACGCATCTACTCCCTCACCAATCCTCTGGAAGCACTCACGGGTATACCACGCCTCCAGCTGGATACGTACGTCATCCGCTCCTCTCTGCTTTCGGACCCTTCCCTTATTGGCGCGCTGTTTACCGTACTGTGGCTGGGACTCACCATGAATGCACTCAACTGGTTTGATGGTATACCCGGTCAGGTGAGTGTGCTTGCTGTCATCGGATTTGTCACCATCGGATTCCTTTCCCTCTCTGCACGTGTGAACCAGCCGGAATTGGCATTCCTGAGCTTTTTACTTGCGAGCATAGCTCTTGGCGGCCTCCTCTTTGATCTCCCGCCGGCAACAGCGCTCATGGGCGATACCGGTGCCATGTTCTACGGCCTTCTACTTGGCGTGCTCACCATCTACGCCGGAGGAAAAGTGGCAACGGCGTTTTTAGTACTCGGCGTGCCACTCATAGATTTTGCCATCGTCATCTTCCGCAGAGTGCTCCACCACTCCCCTATTCTACAGGGAGGAGACAATGAGCACCTGCATCACCGCTTGCTCGCAAAGGGCTGGTCGCAGAGACAAGTCATACTGCTTACGGCAGTGCTCGGCTCCACCTTCGGCGTGTCGGCGCTGTTCCTGAGCACGGTTCAAAAGTTTATTGCAGCACTCATTCTCTTTGGCGTGATGCTAACTCTCAGCAGGTATGCTCAATTCAAAACCCATGAAAACTCATGATCCGGAAGTTCCGGGGCTACAAAATTTGTAGCCTTTTTATGAATAATGTTTTGAATACGCACACACATCGCCAATGCCTCTCTTCCATCTTCTGAAAGATCACTACGTTCTGAGACCTGCCAAACATCATGGTCATCTGTGTGAGCCAAGTCCCACTCCGTAAGTAGCTTACCCGAAATTCGATCATAATCTTTTGTTGTATAAACTCCCACCTGCTGAGCAGTATCTGAAAATGCACTGAATGCCGGACCGGCCTGAGTGACCTCATGAGTATCAGACCGCACCTCACGCATAAGATGTGCCGGCATAACAACACGGTTTTTCATCATATCTCTAATTGTTTCTATCATTCCATTCGGATCAATCTCCAAGGCAGTTTTTACAAAATTGCTATACATGATTGCATGCATACCTTCGTCTCCTGCAATAGTTCTACAGGCTTTGGCAATCAGTGGTGCATTACAATCTGTAGCTATTTTTGCAACATTTGCGTGCGAAACCTGAGTGGCACGCTCCTGAAATGCTGTGTAATAAAATGAACTGTAGGGATCGTTTTCTGTTCCTATTTGCATACCATCATCTATGAGCATATGTTTAGAGCGTTCATAAGCACCCATATCAACCGCCTCGGACATAAACAAAATACGATCCAAGAGGGTACCGTGGCGTTCCTCCTCTGCTGACCAAGCCCGTATCCACTGCTGCAAAGAACTATCATGTGGATCCGGCATACCTTCTATTGAAGTAAGGAAATGTGTGTAGGTTGGAAGAGCTTCTTCTGTGAGGGTATCTCCAATCAAGACGATGCGTATTTCCCTTGAGAGCGAGGCCATCTCCTTTGCTATGGCACCATGTGCGGTGTGAGGAACTATGGAAGAGGGTGTCCAGACTTCTTCGTACCCCTTTCTCTTTGTGAGAGTTGACCAGGGAATACGCCCATCGGAAATTCGCTGCTCTATCTCGTTCATTGACTTTCTTCGCATCTCCTCTTGCTTAGCCAATTGCTCACCAGTTCGTTCTGACATGTAAGACCAGAATAGTGATCGCAAGGAAGAAATGCTAGACTTAAGTCATGGATTTTGAGCTCTACCACCTCATTGTGTATGTTCCTACGAAAGAAGCCGATGCCGTGCGGAAGGCGCTGGCCAATGCCGGTGCCGGGAGCATAGGTCACTACGACAGTTGCTCGTTCTCTACCCACGGCATAGGACGTTTTCGCCCCGACGAAGATGCAAAACCTGCCATAGGAGCAGCAAGTCATTTGGAGGAAGTAAAAGAGGAACGCATAGAAGTGGTGGTACAACACTCCAGACTCAAAGAAACACTGAATGCCGTGCTGGAAGTACACCCCTACGAAGAACCGGCTATGCACGTAGTACCCATGTTGGACTACCGTACCCTCCTTTAGCGCAACAGGATGTGAAGATCTCCGACCTATTTGAAAATTCTACTGCGCTGTATACTCCCGCTATGAAATCACCCATTCCTCTACTCCTTTGCCTGGCAATTCTCCTCCCCGCCTGCACATGGGACGGCGAAGAAGTGACGAACGCACCGACCGATTCACCTCCCGCATCGTTGGTAGACCGGGGCGTACAAGATGACATTCCTCTGTACTACGAAGATTCCGATGCAAAGAAAGTATCCTACTTAGCAACGGAAACAGGTGGCATTGTCATCACCATGGAAACGATCAACGGCCCCTTAAGTCCCATGACGTACTACCGTAAAATTGGGGAACGGGGATGGAAGATAGTGCAGGATACGCCGAACAACGGAGGAACACTGAAAGCCACAAAACAGGGGCGTACACTGGAAGTGACATTTGTAGAACTCCCGGGTGGAGCCGGAACGTTTCTTACGCTTGTCACGCGTGACTAATCTGCTCCTCTACAGTTTATATGCTACGAACAATTTCTAGTTTCTAGTTTCTAATCCTTCACATACTCCATGGGCCGACTCACATTCTGGAAGGGCTGGGCCTGTATAACAATGGTTCTCCTGCCACGGGGCAGCATGTAGACTTCGGCTTCACCCTGTACAAAATCCACTTGTGAGAGAATTGCAGGACGGAATTCCGCATCTCCGTAAGCAGTGTGCATGTAAATATCACGATCAAGCCGTGGGTTAAAGATCAGATTGCCCTGAGCATCCGTGAGTTGCACGGTAATTTTTTCCCACCCTCTTCCGCTGTAACTCTCATCATGTTGCACCTCTACGTTGGCAACTATGACCTGCTCCATAAGAATGGACTCGGTATCCCGGGAAGCCACTTCACTCGTCTGTACGATGGTCGGTGTACGTGCAACCTGCAATGTTGCAAATTTCTCCCGTTCCAGTCGCTCCTGAATACGTTCCTGCCGACTCTGAGCTATACGTTGTGCTAAGGAAAGTCGAACAACGGGTGCAGCAGGTGGTGCTGGTTTCAACACGTTCAGAGGAGGGGCAGTATGTACAGTCGTATCCTGTGTATTTGCAGCCACTGTCTGCACAACTACCGAAGATGCAGGTACTTCTGCCACATGCTCTGCAAGGCGTTGGTGTATACGCAGAGCCACACGTTCCTCCCTCGTCAGTACAGGTGGTGCCTGCACGTCCTGCACAACGACTTGTTGTGTGAAAGAAGGATAATTGCTCTGTACATAGAGCATGGGATGGACTGTGTACTCCGTAAGGCGCTCACTGTAGAGTCCTACATCCACAGCCTGGTCCGTCGTGAGATGTGCTTTCGTTGCTTCCTCATCGGTAAACGGCCAGAAGGGGTGGAACGGTGCACTCTCTCTGTCCATTTGGAAATGCAAATGCGGTCCTGTCACAAAGCCTGAATCACCAGAGTAAGCAATCTGCTGGCCCTTCTGCACCACATCTCCTTCGGAGACGAGGAAACTCTGCAAGTGGGCGTAGCAGGAGTACAACGTTGTCAAACTGTTTGGACGGTCAGGGTCAGGAACATTGGGGTGTCGTACAATGACCACATTGCCATACCCACCTCCTGTTTTTATTTCTTCCACAATGCCGTTGGCAACCGCACGGACAGGCGTACCAATGGGTACCCGGATATCCACCCCGGGGTGGCTACCGGAATTTTCGGCACCTGTGGAGTAAGAGCCCCTGTTTCCTACAGAGTAGAAACTGGAAGTGGTAGAAGCACTCCGTGTACGCAGTTGCTCATACTGATCATACTGAGGCAAATCTATAAGAAGATTCTGCGGCACCTGTCGAAACGTATGCAGTTCCGCACTCCCCCCGTAGGCAGACCATTTGCTGTAATCCGGAACTTTCTCAATGGGAGAGACTGTTCCCATATACACGATGAGGCTATCATCCTGATTACCCAGCACGGAAGCCATAAACAGGTACCAACCATGCTGCCCTATCATATTGCCAATGATGAATGCCATCACTGAAAGCGTAGCAATCCAAAAGGAACTCCTCTGGCTGAGGAAGTACACAGGGTGGGGCTCCCGCTTATTATGCAGAGGCCCGGAGGCAAAGCCGTGTTTGCGGCGTGAGACAAGAGAAGTCATTTTTATGTGTCTTTATATTATATTATAACATTTTTTCATTTTGGAAACAATAGACTACAACATCGAGATTTGGCTTAAAGAAGCCGAAAATACCCATACTTGCGGCAAATCTCTCGCGGATTCCATCTATACCACTCCTGTTACTATTCTGCTTTCGGGGGAGATAGGGTCGGGCAAAACAACATTTCTGAACGGTTTTTCGGAAGCCCTGGGAATACAGGAAGACATTCCCAGCCCTACCTTCGCCCTGGAGCATCATCACAAAACCAAAAGCGGAGCTCCGTTCCTCCACATAGATCTTTACAGACTTTCCGGAAAGGAGGCAGAAGCATTTGTAGAGCAAACGGGTGAATTTGAAGGCTTCCGCTGTATTGAGTGGACACAGCACCTCTCCAGACTCCCTGCCGGACCCACCATAGCCATCTCTCTTGAGGATACAAACAGAAAACAGGGACACAGGCTCGAGTGCACATTTCACGACGTACCCCTTCCCGGCACCGCACGCATTCTTGCCTGGCGCGAGGAGCTTGAACTCCCCCATCATATTTCTGCACACTGTGATACTGTTGCGGATTTGGCCGTGGAATTCGGCAGGCACATACTGAAGGAGGGTACAATCGTACGACTGAATGCTCTCAAGGTTGCAGGACAGCTACATGACCTTCTGCGATTTGTAGATTTTCCCGTTGAGGGGTCTGCGCAGAGCGATTCACCAACCGAACCGGCAATTTGGGAGCGTGTACGTGAGCAGTACAGCGGACTTCACCACGAAGGAGCCTGTGCGGCATTTTTGCGGAAGAATGGATTTGCAGCGTGTGCAGATATTGTGGAAGTGCATGGACTTTCACTCCCGCCAAATGAGCGACGCACCATAGAGCAGAAATTGCTGTACTACGCAGATAAACGCGTGAGCCACGAGAATGTTGTATCTCTGGAAGAACGCTTTGCCGAGTTTACGGAGCGCTACAAAGGCAGAGCATATATGGCAGACGCAGACATCTGGTTTGGGCAGGCAAAAGAATTGGAAAAAGAACTCTTCGGAAAAAGGCCCCCAAGGTAGACATCCACTACAGAAGGAAAAAGACCTTCTATGAAGTCAGGTATACACCAACGTCTTCCTTTAGAAATGGAACGGAATCAACTGACTCTGCAGCACAAAAAACAATGTCTTGGTATCCATTCCCAGAATAAGCGGTGCAGCCGCAATGAGAATAAGAGAGAACTCTATGGCAAAAAAGCAGAAATGATCCAGGTTACTCCATCCCTGGCAGAAACGCGGATGCACCTGGTCAATGTAATGCCGAAGATGAGAAATAACCTTCAGGAAATTATGCAGAACTTTTACTTTCGGCAGAACCATCGCAGCCGCACTTACGAGTGACACTTCAGCTCGCAGAAGACCGCTCATACCTGCCAGCCCAATGGTATGATGGATGTACACAGCAAAGAGCAGTCCAACGGATAGAAGTGTTACATCCACAAGGCTTTCGCGTACCATTCCTTCCAGAGTACGCTTCATGCTGAATTTGTGATATTCCCTGTATTTCACAAAATCAAGTGTCATGTGAGCTGCAATGAGCAGGCCGAATGCACCCAGATTGAGCAGAGCCGCAACAAGGAGCGTAAGCACCAAATACCCCGCATGAAATGCGGGAAGATCATCGTGTACATGTGCAAAGCGTCGAACTGCTGTGAGTGTTTGTGTCATGTTTGTGATGAATATTATACAATATTTTATTATCTTTTACAAGATCTACTCTATACATTTGGTCTTCTGGAAGCCATTTGCACTTCATGAAAAAACATATTGATTTTAGGAGCAGGAGTGGAGACAATGCTGGCCTTTCTATTTCTTTCTCCTCTCTGTATGGAAGAATGCGAAACATGCGGACAGAACTTCTGCGACGTCTGTGGTGGCTGCGAATGCGAAGGCAACGAATGTAGTTGTAGCGCAGACGCCGGTGATGACGACGAGATGGTTCTGGACGAAGAGTTATAAAAACACCTCTACACGTGACTCTGTACAGTCATGTGTAGTAGGAAGTACAGTGAATCAGCAAGCGGGCAGCGAGCAACACATTCTGTCGCTGGCCGTTTGCCGATGGAACAGAGCGGTTTGTGGCATGGAAAGTGAAAATCTGGTACAATGAACACATGTCTGATGATTCCTTTGTACAGAAAATACAGAAGCAAGAGCAACTCACTCAGGAGCAGGAGCAGAGTGCAAATAAGGCTGTGGAAGGAAAAATGGAAGAAGAACACAAGAACTTTCTCACCGTGCTCTTTGGTTTAATCGACAAAGGAGAAATCAGCGTGGATGATCCGCAGACCATGCTCAAGCAGGACGTGTACCAGAAACTGGATGAGGAGTGGGTAGGAAAAGTAGATCTGGCACTGCTCAACATCGTAAATCAGGTGCGCCTTATAGAGAACTTTCGCAAAGACAAGAACACGCCCGACGAGTCTCCGCAGCTGCAAACCATGGTGGAACAGCTGTGGCAGATGAAGCAGCGCATAGAAGATCACTACGATGTATTCGTTTTCTAACCGTTTCCAAACATACACATGGACAACATCGAAGTCCCATCAGAGCAACCATCCGACGTTATTGCTGAGCGACTGCGGGTAGCAGACAGTACGACAGATACACTTCGGCAGGCAGGACAGGAAGTGAATCGTCCGGGAGCCTTGCGCAGATATGCAGAACTCACAGGTACGGATCCTCAGGAGCACATAGAAACGATGAAAAGGGAAATGGCAGCCCAGCGACAAGCCGCTGAAAACAATAAGCCATTTATGGGAAACTACACACGACGCATGTGGGCAGAAGCGGAAAAGAAGGAGGTAGATCCTCTGGAGTACATTGCACTACGGACACTTCTGGACGTTAACCCTGAACGTCTTTCTGCGTAAGCCACCGGATACGCGCGTCCCCTTTCCACCACGTCATCTGCCTGCGGGCATACTGGCGGGTTTTGGCAGCAATAAGTTCCTGTAGGGTATCCGGATCGTCCTGTGCCCCCTCCATGTAGGCAATAATTTCGCGATAGCCGTGGCTCTTCAGCCCGGGATCTTCTGCTCTGTAGCCCTGCTTGAGCAAAGTTTCCACCTCCTCTATCCAGCCCTCTGCAAACATTCTGCGTGTGCGTTCATTGATCCTCCTGCAGAGCTCTTGCCTTTCCCACTGCATTCCAAAAATAAGTAGATCGTATGGAGAAGATGCATGTGCAGAAGACCGGAGTTCCGTTTGAGGAACCGCACTGGACTTGGGCTCTTCCAGCATTTCGTACACTTCCATGGCACGCACGACGTACGGCATGTTGTTTGGATGTATACCCTCTGCGGTCTCGGGATCTACCTGCTGCAAACGGGCATAGAGCGTCTTGCCGGCATCCTGTTCGTACTCACGGATGAGCTGTGCACGCAGAGCCGGCTCGGGAACCGGAGCCATGGTCAGACCATCCACCACACTACTGACGTAGAGCATGGAACCTCCCACCAGTAGAGGAACAGAGTTTTTTGAGTGAATGGACTGGATGGCACTACGCGCTTCTTTTTGATACCACCCGGCAGAAACGTCTTCTTTCGGGTCCAGAACGTTTAGTAAATGGTGGGGTACATCCTGCATGTCTTCCGTACGAATTTTTGCTGTTCCAATATCCAGGTATGTGTAGAGTTGTCGCGAATCTGCATTGAGTATTTCTGCCGGTCGCCCCGTGGAGGCAATGAAATGCGCAAGCCTGATGGAAAAAGCAGTTTTACCGCTCGCGGTGGGTCCGAGTACCACGATGAGCGGTTGCTCTGCGCTGGCAAGGAGGCCGGTAGTCTGTTGTTTCCAGTCCATAGGGAAGAGTATGTCGTATGTGGTGTATCGTATAAAGAAAAGGCATACTACATACCACAGAGGATATACGACATACGTTGTGAAGGAATGTAAACTATGCATTACAGATACATCGCACAACATTCTCTTCTACACGCATACTGCCCCCGATGACCAAAAAAAGGTATTATACTGTGAACAACATTCCCCCATTCCCATGCACCCAGCTATCCAATCGATTTCCAGAGAGATCTCAAACGGGCGTCTCACACCGCAGAACGTCCTGATTCCAACTGTGATAGAAAAAACGCAGTTTGGCGAACGTGTATACGACATTTACTCCCGTCTCCTGGAAGAACGCATTATTTTTCTGGGTACACCTATCAACGACGATATTGCCAACTCGATCATTGCGCAGCTGCTCTTTTTAGAAAAAGAGAATGCCAAAAAGGATATTACCCTCTACGTCAACTCTCCCGGAGGACAGGTCACATCCACCCTCGCCATGTACGACACCATGCAGTACGTCCAACCGGATATTTCCACCATTTGTCTGGGTATGGCTGCCAGCGGCGGAGCCATTATTTTAATGGGTGGCCAAAAGGGGAAGCGTTTTGCATTGGAGCACTCCGAAATTATGATTCACCAACCACTGGGTGGTACGGAAGGTCAGGCGACCGATATCGCCATTCACGCAGATCACATCATTCAGACAAAAGACCTCTTAAACGAGCTCATTGCAAAACATTCCGGTCAGAAGCTTGAGAAAGTAAAAGTAGATACGGAGCGCGATAAGTTCATGAAGGCCGAAGATGCACTGAGTTACGGTCTCATCGATAGAATTGTTTCTAAGCACGAAGTAAGCAAAAAGTAACCAGAGAACAGATAACTGAAAGTCGCATCCATACGGATGCGGCTTTTTTATCGTCTGAGATCCAATGCGATTATTCTTCAGAGCAACAACAACTTGTTTTTACCACCAGAACAAGCACGATGATCCAGATAAAGGCATTGATGACCGCAGGCATCACATTGGGCAACGGAACACCGCCCACCACAGGCTTTAAGAGCATTCCGATGGGAATAGAGCCCAGTGCCACACCCGAAGCCCACACAGCCACCTCGGTATACATACCGATGGTGAGAAGGGCGCCACCCACTATCATGAGTGCGGGGAGAATATAGGCCCACAGGGCACCAAGGGGTTCCAGCGCTCCCAAACCGTCCATGGTCATGCCTTTAAACGCACCCATAGTCATGTAATGCGTAAGACCAACGAACAGAAGAGAGAGACCAAACGAAATACGCAGAAGAAGAGCAACAATGCCCTTAGGATTTGTAGGACAACCAGACATAGAATGGAGGGGAAGGTTACTGAAAAGCGTACAGTAATTCATTTTGGGCAATATCTGCAAAATGCACAAGATAGCGGAATTGTAAGAAGGCATTCTGTCCAATCCAAAACTACATGTATCCTACACTCATGTTTACTCTCCAGAGCACCTCATCCATCGGCAGACGTGGAAACATACGCACCGCACACGGAGAGATTCAAACTCCCTTCTTTATGCCTGTAGGAACAGCAGGAGCTATGCGCGGTATGACCCATGAGCAACTGGGAGAACTCGGTGCACAGATTCTTCTGTGTAACACCTACCACCTCCATCTGCAGCCAGGTGAGGAAACTATTGCTCCTGCCGGAGGACTGCACCAGTTCATTCATTGGAAAAAACCCATTCTTACTGACTCCGGAGGCTACCAGGTGTTTTCCATGCGGCACACAAGCAAGATAGAAGATACAGGCGTGCACTTCCGCTCACACAGAGACGGTACTCCCCTCTTTTTAGGGCCGGAAAGTGCCATGCGCATTCAGCATGCGCTCGGCGCAGACATCATCATGTGTTTTGACGAGTGCCCACCTTCCACCGCCCCAAGGCAGGACATAGAACAGGCTGTAGACCGCACGCTCCTGTGGGCGAAACAGTGCAAAGAGTGGCACAAGGAACTCTGCAAGAAATCAGCACATGTTCCGCTCCTGTTTGGCATAGTGCAGGGCGGACTGGAGCGCGACCTGCGGGAAAAGTGTGCAGAGGAACTCATGGCTATGGATTTTGACGGGTATGCCATAGGCGGCCTTGCCGTAGGAGAAGGACAGGAAGAAATGTACGGCGTTCTGGACGCCGTATGCCCGCTCCTTCCTGCAGAAAAACCACGATACCTTATGGGTGTGGGGACCATACCGCAACTCCAAAACTGCGTAGCCAAAGGAGTGGACATGTTCGACTGCGTACTTCCCATGCGCCTGGCACGGCATGGGCACCTCTTCCTCTCGGATGGCTCAGACATACGCCTGTCCCACAGTAAATGGAAAAATGCGCATGAGGCGATAGATGCGCACTCCCCTTCTCTCCTCAGTCGCACACACTACAAAAGTTACCTGCATCATCTCTTTAAAGTCCATGAACGCCTGGCAGAGACCATAGCGTGTATGCAGAATCTGGGAATGACGCTAAAAACCATGCAGGATTTGAGAGAACAGATGAATGATTGATCATCTGTTTCTGGTTACTGGTTTCTTGTTACTCGATTTCTGCGCATGAACAGAAACAAGTAACTTGTAACAAGAAACCAGTAACAATCTGGAAATCTATTTCTTTTCCTCCTTCTTTGCTGCCTCCTTCTTTGCAACAGGATCTTTTTTAGCAGCAGCTATTCCACCGGAAGTCTTTATTTTGACTACCTCTATCTCCGTGTGCCCCTGCTTGTGACCATGTGTGCGGCGGTAGCGCTTGCGGCGACGCATTTTGTAGACACGAATTTTATCGTCACGACCGTGGCTGAGCACCTTTACTTCCACGGCGGCACCCGCCACGTAGGGCATACCCACGGTGACGTCGGTGTCGCTCTTTGCAAGCAGCAGAACTTTTTCGAAAGTGACAGACTTCCCTTCCTCTGTATCGAGTGTAGGAACGAGGAGCGTGTCTCCTATGGAAACTTTCTCCTGAAAGCCGGCAATATCGACAACCGCGAACATAGTACTGAAGGGGAATGCCCAATAAAGGCACGCGAAGTCTACGGAAAAGCGCCAGGGGCAGCAAGAAGAATACTCAGCTATTTGTTTTCCCAATCATCTCTTTGACAACGCAAACAAGACGGCATTCAATACGCCGTCGTTCCTTGTACACCACCCATACCCGAAGGAGGGATGCAGACTCGCGCAGCCGGCAACCCCCCCTTGGTTTAACAATCACGCATAACAAAGGAGGTTAGCCATGCTGTTCAAAAACAATGTATTGGGAATACGGTTGAACTCCGCAAAAGCTAAACTTATTTTCCACTTGCTCAAAATGGGAATCATAAAAAGAATGCGTTTGCTTCTGGGCGAATATCAACCGGGATCAACACAAAAGACTCTCATTTTTGTTTTACCATATCCACTTATCGATTGCTTCCGTGAGGCAGGCATAGAGATAGAAATATCTCGTGTCTGCTGGCAGGGAGATGCATTGAAGGGGCGTGGAAATAGTGCCATCTTACTGACCAAAGAAGAAATGGATGAACTACTCGGTATGGATGCTTCAGTTTCATGAATCAGGGGGACGCCCGGTACTTTCGAAAGATCGTACCGGGCAATTTTGGTGTGCCCTGGAAATGGGTGCAGTCATCTTAAAAAAGAGGGGAAGGACTCCCCTCTTTGCATGCCGGAAGATCACATCTTATGATTCTTCTTTAGTTGTCACATTCACACTAAATGCTGCATCAATCATGGCGTTCAAACTCGTACGAATGGAAGATTCTGCCTTTTGCACACATGCTACAAATGCACTTTTATCAGTATCTTCTTCGTTGCATAGCTTCCTGGTAAATCTTCCCAAAAGATTGATTGCATTCCGTACGGAGGTTTCCACTTTTACGCGCATGCGATCGTACGTTTCACGCGTCAGTGTGCGACTTCGAACAGCACCTATTCTCCCAAAGGCATGACCTATGCCGCTGCCGCTGCCAGATCGCTCCATACCTGAGTCTAAAGAAGCAGCATGCTCTATACGAATGTTCGCTTGCTCAGAGCACTTTTTCGAACGCTCTTCATCTTGTATTTTTTCACAACGAGCCAGTAAGACTGCTGCAATGTCTGCACGACCTTCGGCATGAGCATTCACTACCAAAGGCGGACCGAAAAAGGGAGGAGGAGCAACATTTGTCCTGCCACCGGCACCAAATTGCACTTGCCCCTGAGAACCAAAACCAAGAGCAAAGACCGGCGAAGCACTAAAGAACAGGAGCACTCCACTGAGTGCAGAAAGAATACGGGTAGTGTCCATGGGAATGAAGGGGAGTAAATAAAAGTTCGGACACAAGAGAAGACGCTTGAATGGTCCAACTCTTACAGACTTTCCACTGCCTCTTTTTGTATTTCTGTTTTTTGCGGCAATTGTACTGCGGGTTTCGTCTCCTGCTTTTTGGAACGCATGTGAGGGAACAGAAAGAATCGTCGTGGCACTGCAAAATCTGGCGACTTTTGTTCCGTGCTGCTGTTCGATAAAAATTCATCATAGGAACGCGCAGGAACATCTACGGGCTTCTTCGCTCCTGAGTTTTCCTGGGAAAATCTGTTGTCATCCGGTTTTAACTCCTGATTGGGTCGACTCTCAGCAGAATGAGAGGGCAACTTCGCCGGAACACGCAGGCGTTCGGGTTTGGTCAGATTCTCATTATCGCTACCCGGTAGAGAAGAAACAGAGTCTGTGGAAAAACTGTCATTCCTGCCGGCAGAAGAAACATTCTGTGATGTAGGCTTGCCGTATGAGCTGCGAGCAGAGGGGGGAAACATCAGCACATCCATATCATCGCTTTCCGGTTTTTTTGGCATCTCCTCAACATGTTCCCGGTGTTTCTGTAAGGATTCCATGACTGCGCGCACGGGAGGCTCCACAGGGTGTTTCTCAACTGAGGATTTCAAACGCGCTTCATACTTTACGAGTGTTGATTCCAGCTCAGTCTGCATAGCCGCACGACGTACACGCTCTTTCACATCCTGGGCAGATTGCCCTCCATTTTTTTCCGAAGGTGTCGGTAATTGTTGTATTTGCCCTTCTACCAGAAAGACCTGGTGATCAATACGTTTTTGCACTTGTTCCCATAGGTGAGGATCCTTCTTCTGAAGAACAACCAAAGCCTGTGCTTCTTCCAGTCGTCGTTCTAACTGCTGTAGTTTCCACTCGTCGCTTTCGTCCTGCGTACGCTTGAACGCACCCCGTAGCGGCTCAACGACGTCAACTTTCAACGGATAAAGCAGATCGCCGGGCAATGCACCTTCCGCAGCATACGCAAGACTGCCACCCAGTGAGAACACAATGAGAAGAGATGCCATGCATGTTGCAAGAAAACGATGAGCCTGCAAGCGAAAGAAGAAATTTGAAAGAAGACCATGTTCCACCGGCAAAAGTGGATGCCTGCGCATGTGCACAATGAGTTGATGCAGACCCTCCGATTTTTCCGCGCTAGTCAGGCGGAGGTCTTTCCCCACTCTCTGCAGTTCCTGCGAGTGCGCTATCGTCTGCATGTTCTGGATTATGAGCTCGCAGACAGCATTGTGTTCTGCCACAGAGAGTTGCAGAGCTTTTGCATCGGCCAGAAATTGTGAGACGCGTTTATCCATCATGCTTCCGGAGGAGAGAGGTAAGTTGCTCCAGGCCACGATGCACGTGAACGGACGCAACATTCGAAGATACATGAAGCAGTTCTGCTATTTCCCTTGGTGGCAATCCATCAACGTAACGCATGATGACTGCCGTTCGGTACGGTTCCTCTATCTTTTGCACGGTCTCCAGCACCTCACGCTGTGCATAGCGATGCCCGGGACCCGGTTCCTCATCCGGAAGATCGAATCCTGCTTCTTCCTGCATAGCTTCTAAGGAATCTTCCGTGCGTCGTTTCTTCCGACGCGCATAATCGACAAGAAGGTTATTTGCCGTTTTGTAGAGGAACGCTTTAAGATTGTCGACCTGCTTCCCTTTTACAAGATATTCCCATGTCTTCAGAAAGGCTTCCTGCATAACATCTTTTCCGGTTTCCCGATTCCCAATACGCAGAGCACAGTGGCGAAAGATCAAGTCAGCATACGTGTTGTACGCATCTATAAACTGCTGTTCCATAGCATGGGATGAAAGAGAGGCACGCTTCTGATGACGCTTAAAGACGGACATTCTTACAAAAAAAGAATTGTACAACAGTTTCAAACACCGGGGAAAGAATAGCTGTGTCATGCGCTATGAAATCAAGTAAGTGGATCTGTACTTGCTTTGTGTTCTCCCCTCTTCCATGCCACATGCTCAGAACACCCCATTAGCCGTAGTATTCGGGATGGAGGGCGACTATCCCCTTGACTATAGTAGATGGAAGAGCTAAGCTGTAGCCATGAAACCACTTAGATTCACCGTTCAAGAGTTCTATCGGCAGTTCCCAAACAATGAAACGTGTCTGGAACACCTCTTCCAAACCCATCACGGGCGCAAGGTATGCCCGAAGTGTGGTGAGAGTGGAAAGTACCATCACCAGAAAGGAACTTCGCATTACGTCTGTTCCTGTGGAGGCCACCAAATCAGTCCGAAAGCTGGAACTATTTTCGAGAATTCCGATACAGACTTGGTGAAGTGGTACTTTTCTATTTTCCTTATGTCACAATCAAGGAACGGAGTCTCGGCAAAGGAACTTGAAAGGCAAGTTGGTGTTACCTACAAAACAGCATGGAGAATGCAGAAACAGATAAGACTGTTGATGCTAGACGACGGCGCATTACTCAAAGGAGAAGTAGAAGCCGATGAGACTTGGATCGGTGGAAAGCGGAAGCGAAAGAACTACAAAGACAACAAGACTATTGTCTTCGGAGCGGTCGAACGAAAAGGAAAGGTAAGCACTAGAATCATTAGAGACACTACTGAACAATCCCTCTTGGAATCCGTAAGAGATAACGTCGCTAAGGGGTCGCAACTTATGACTGACGAATATAGAGCTTATAAGAACATCGCTCACATTGAAGGATACAAGCACACAACCGTAAGGCACTCAAAGAATCAATGGAGGAAAGGAAACACACATACCAATACCATTGAGGGGTTTTGGTCACAGCTTAAAAGGAGTATCGACGGCACGTATCACGTTGTTAGCGCAAAGTATCTTCCTTTGTATCTTTCCGAGTTCCAGTTCCGGTATAACTACCGCGAACACGCTTCCGAACACCTTTTTTCTTTTTTGCTTTCCCGAGTTGCTCTCCCGCACGTTGTAGCAGTTGAAAGAATCGGTTACGGTCAGTGTCTTCGTTCGGCATGACCTCTATGATACACTGAATACACAAGGTTCTCTACACCTTCAAAGTAGAGAGGGCGCCCCGATAGGAATTGAACCTATACATTATCATCCGTACGCAGCCTCGGTCAGCCCGAGGCTTTTGCTGATGACTGCTCTATCCATTGAGCTACGGGGCGGTAATGAAAAGATCAGGACTGATTTTGAATAGAAGAACGATGGGAATAGAGCCCCTCCCCCACACGAAAAATAATAGGGTCTTTCCTCTTATTCCATTTGTAGAGGTACATGTAGAGATTCTGAAATTTACCTTGATAGCCACCTTGTTTCATTGCCTCGTATAACTCTTTGGGCTTCATAGGCTTTTCACTTTGCAGCAAAGCCTCCTCCGCAAATTCTTTCGCAGTCTTCTTCCCGTGTTCATCAAAGAAGTTTTGTTCTAACCAGTCAAAGTGTTCTAATTCCTTCTTCAAAGACTCAATATCCTTATTAAGCCTTGAAATCTTGTCCTCTACGGTGTTCCGCTTGCTTCGTATTGTAGCAAGTGTTACAGTGTTTTCGCTTTTGACCATTGGAAACTTTGGAATGAAGTAAATGAGTCTGTTCTCTTGGTAGGAGATAGGCTCATTTTATAGAGTTATATAACCTAGTCAATCAAAATATAACCCCTACATGATGTCGTGTGCTATATAGGTATATACTATGGTGATATAACGTACACCACTCAACTACTCTGCATTTTCAGTGCAGAGTTTTGACTCAGGGCGGGGACAATAAAAATCTCACTATCATTCATATACTTTTTCTTTAATCCACATGATTTTTCCTTGGATATCGCCAAGTGTAGATTTCATAGCATCTACTTTTTTGTTTACCTCCATAAACCATTTTGCCATAAGAACACCATTCAGAATGGTAAACATGAGTACCAACCCTATCAATGTTTCACTGCTCATAGGTTTGTGGGGGAAGATGCTTAGAGGATACCATTTAGTAAAGTTCATTAAATAGCCACAACCCAAACCAAATAGTGAGCAAACCAGCGATATACAATTCTATCGTCATAGGGGCAACTCTATCATTAGAATTATATTGCTTCAATAACTATATACGGTGGGATAGTCGCCGGATGGAGGATATTTGACAATTTTTGTAAAAAATGTTATTATGTCCATATAAGTTCCAAACATACACATATGGAAAACCTCAACACCGATGCCATAAATCAAGCAACTAACGCTGAAGTACAAGAGATGGAAAAACGCAAAGCGACAACAACCAGAAAAATACGTGATAAAACGAGAGATGCCGTTTCTAGTACAATGAGCTTTGAAGACGAGGAAGATGTATCTAAGGCAGCCTAAAGAATAAACAATTGCCCAAAGAAGAGTGGAACTCTAGGATACTCCTCCTATGATTGTAGATGGACAACCGAGTACTGCAGTTATCCGACAATTCGATCCGAATCTTTCTGATGACGAAATACGGAAACTAGCCGCGGAGCACCACATCGTTGTCTTTCGTGTACCAGAGGATTCAATTGAAAAGTCTGTATCGGAGGAAGAGGAAGCGTTTTGCAGCCGTGTTGCGAAGGCCATTGCAGCCGCTTCCGACAATATTGGACAACGGTGTGCTTTTATTCTTCTCGATAAGAAGGAAGGACGTGATACAACACCGGCCAATGTAAACATAGTGCGAAAGGGTATGCAGCTGACAGCGGCACAAAGCGTTCAAGCTGGTACTCCCTGGGGGCAGCAGAGAAAAGAGTGGCTTGCGCTACACATGCAGCAACAATCTCTGGAAACACGTCCGGAAGACCTCGAGTTATGCATGGCCCTGACAGATCATACCAGCCGCCTGCGTCTGGATTTCTATTCTTTACTCTCTGCGCAAGGGGAACCTCCTCGCTACCTCACCGTTACACCGTGGCTACGCGGAGGAAAAAATCTACAGACGGAATTGCAACTTGGAAATGTGGGCATTGCAGAGTACATGAAGTTGCTTCAGGAAGTTGGTAGTGCAGTACATGCAACGCACCGGGAAGGTATGGCCATAACTGACCTTAAAACAATGAATGTGATGATTGTAGATGGTCACGCTGTCGTTATCGATGTCGATACCATACGACCGTTTCAGCCCATTGTGACGATGGAACCGGTTGGTACATTAGGCCACGCTGCGGCAGAGATGACAGACCCGCACAGCATTCAACCTGCTTCGCGACGTGTTGTAGGTCCCGCCTACGATGGCATGGCCTTCGGAGCTCTCGTTTGCGAATGTGCAGACACCAACGTTATGAAAAGTGAACCAAGTCTGAATAATGAGGCCGATATCCTGTACAGACACCCTTTCCAGAAACAGTGCATTGCACTTGCACTGAACTTACGACATACAAATCCCTTGTATCGTCAGGATATGCCAGGAGCACTTGAGCGCCTTTCCCTACTGGGAGAACAACTTGAACAATCTCAAAGCACCGAGGTGGTAGATATGAATTTGGAACTCAATCGAGCAATACACGAACTCAATGGTATTGTGCGTAAACGTTTGCTACGGGATCAATGGACTGACGAAGACTTAGCATGTGCAATAGATGCCTACGACCTCTGCACAAAACTATACAAGAATGTAGGAGTCGATCCACTGCTCTGCACCCAGCTCGGCCGACTTCTCTACGAAAAAACACGAATCGCAAGCATGCTTGATGAAGATGGGAATGCAAGCCAGCAATTTGAAGAAGCCAAAGCACACCTCATGGAGGCACTGAAGTTACGTCCCGACCGTTGTACCCATACTGCGAAATACCTCGAGCGCATTGCCGGCGAACAGGGAAAGAAGAACGAAGCCAAGGAGTGGCGCGATCTGAGAAGGCACCTTGCATGCAATCCGCATTCGATGGAGGAGATACAAGAATCGAATGAGATGATCTTTGCAGAACTCGAACACATACACCCCGATCTCATCTGCTTCTATGTGCAGAATATCGAGATTCCCTTTAACAAGCAGTGGATACAGGAAGGTGCCAATGGAACGCCACAAGAAGAAACCCAGGATCTGCCTGCGGAACTAAAGAAGCTACTCAATGGATGCTCAGAAGAGTGCAAAGCACAACTGTTGGCCTACTGGTACAAGTACATTTGCAATGCGTTTCATCAGCAAGACAAAACACTCGGTAACATACAGACCGTGCTCAAGGGAACCGCCATGCTACGCCTACTCCACGAAGCACTCGGTACACCTCTTCCCGCTTCTGTGGAATTGCAATCCGCACGTGCCTGGAAAGACTACGCTGAATTTCTTACGGATCATACTCGGGAAGGGAGCCCTCTTGCTTCACTTGCAAAGCTCTGTGAGTCAGAATCGGAAAAGGAACGACACAGCATGCTCAGTGCAAAGATCCTGACGCCAGAAGTACTCAACGACTATATTCGCAGCGGACTGCCCATTGCTCTCACGAAAACCGCAGAGCGCGTAGAAGAAATTCCACCGTTGGAACGCACGGCATCTATGGAACTCGTTCTGTACCACAGGGCCATGAAGGAAGGACCAACCGAAGCAGCTGAAGAACACCTACGTCAGGCATCGCTCATGAGTTCCTCTGACTTTAACGTACAACTTGCAGTGGCCAAACACGCACTATTGGAGAACACAGAGCTCGATATACCCACGTTCTGCAGAAGCATGGAGAAATGTCTCGTTATGAATGGAAGTGAAGTACGCCCCCTTCTCCTAAAGCACTATATGCGTCTGCTCGAGCCCTCGGTGCTAACGCAACATCGCAATCTGATTTTTTCACTGATGCAAAGCTGGCTGGAGTGCGACGGAGAGAATTCCATAAAAGTTCATTTTGCATACATGAACGCTTGCCGGGCACTGGGCGAATCGGAAGAAGCAAGGAGAATTTGGAAAAAGATTGAACAAAATTACAACCGGCTTATTCATGGAGAAGTGGAACCACCGACAGAATTTCCTGAAATTATGCAGGACTTTATGCACACGCTGGCAGAACAAACCGAACTGCAGGAAGCCTGTACGCACGTCGTTCAGATTCTTCCCAACGTTGTATCGGGCGTAACACATGCTTCCATTACCCTCGTGGGTAGTGCAAAAGATGAATGTAGTCTTGAAGAAACTACAAACCAGGCAAATCAAAACATTGTTGATCAGATGATGACTACAAAAGAAGTGATGGAGGAAGGAAGTACAATCTACGTTCCAATTCTCAATGGCACAGATCTCATTGGCATCATAAGCATCCACTGCTCCGCAACGCAGCAGCACACCAAAGAACGGTGTCTCTTCGTCGCGCAGCATCTGGGCAATACGTGGGGCTACATTCGGCAACGGGATTTTCGCGAGCGGCTGCACATGTTACAGCGCAAGTATGAACAAACACTCTCGGGTAAACCCCCTGAGATTCCGGGGATACACTGTGCTGCAAAACTTGTGCCTAAAGAACACAACGTTGGAGGAGATTTCTACTGTTTTACGAAGCGGCCAAACGGAGAGCTGGCCATAGTGCTGGGTGACGTGTCGGGTCATGGCGAGCATTCCTCACTCGAGGCAACCGATTACCTGCGCACAGCAAAAGGATTTCTCCTCAACGATGAAAATGCCTCTCACTCCATAGAACAGATTGCAAAAACACTCTGCAAACACATCTACCGCGCGTTTGGAGAGTGGCACGAACAAATAGATCACATGGCCACCATGACCATGCTGCAAATAGACATCAGGAACAAAACACTCTCCTGGGCAAACATGGGACACGACGCGTTTCGCATTATTGCGAACGGCAAGGTGTATGTAGGACCCGATGATCGTAGTAACGGATCTAAAGATCTTCCTGTTGAAAAAGCCGGAGAAAACGGATTACCTGTTCGTGCATTTGAAAACGACCATATGCAGGAATGGGTTATGGACTTAGAAGCTCTCGGTACAGCGCTAAAAATCAGACAATTCCGGCTCGTCATGTACACCGATGGCTACCCCGAATGTCGAACGAAAAAGGCAGACAACTCACTCAGCTGGGAGGAATACGATAGGATGCTCGTAAAACATGCAGAGCCGGATCCTCAGCAGAGCATTGAAGCGGTAGACAGTGAATTTCTCACGCTGTGTACTCCAGAAGATGACCGAACCCTGATGATGATAGATATTGATCTGGATAAGCTCGAACCTGGTAACTAAATAAGCCAAGTGTTCCACTTGAGAAAACCCTGAAGCACCGTTTCTGTAGCATCTACAGATCCCCCAAGCCTTTTCTGCACCAACGTCTGCACGACCGGATTTTACAAAGAAATCATAGAATTCCACACGATAAAGAGTAGCATTGCTCCAATTTTAGCCATGGAGCCGCACCATACCTTCAGCATAGTGCCCCCGATTGTCTTTGGACTGACATTCGTCGGCATTATTTTTGAAAAATACGAAAAGTCACTCCTCGCTCTCCTCAGTGCTGCCGTGTTGATTGTTGCCGGGTACGTAACACCCGAAGAAGCGATAGAAGCAATCAACTTTGAAACAATCATCCTGCTCATGTCTATGATGATGCTGGTGGAAATTGCCAAGCAGTCTGGCATTTTTTCCTGGCTCAACGTTCGGCTTGTAGCATCTACCAAAGGCAATCCTCTTGCCATTTACCTTGTATTTTCCCTGCTAACCGCTGTTCTTTCTGCCTTTCTGGATAACGTCACCACCATTCTCATCGTCATTCCTATTACCATAGAACTCTTTCGCGGTCTCGGGCAGAACCCAAAGAAAATTATTCTGGCAGAAATATTTATGTCGAATATCGGAGGAACCCTCACACTCATTGGGGACCCTCCCAACATCATTATAGGAGGTGCAACAGGATTCTCCTTTAATGCCTTCATTGAAAATCTCTGGATCCCCGTACTCATATCCATCACGCTCATTCTCAGCATCACCGTGATGCAGAACTGGAAAGACGTAAAACCCATTAAGCATAACTGCACAAAACTGCTTCTGAGCATGATGCTCCTGAGGAGACTGCGTTATCGCTTTGTGCGCATGGATCTTTCCACCGCATTCATTGTAAAAGTACTCAGCATTATGAGCCTGACTATTTTGGGATTCATGCTGAACTCATTTCATCACGTGCCTGCGCACATTGTTGCACTGCTGGGCAGTACACTGCTTGCTCTCCTCTGCACACAAAATATTTGTATTCATAAAGTACTACAGACTGTTGAGTGGACCACCCTCCTCTTCTTTGCAGGACTCTTTGTTCTGGTAGCAGGCGTGGAACACACCGGAATTCTTACGAATATCAGCCTTTTCATTGTGAACTCAACCAACAACTTTGCACTCATTCTCCTTCTTGTGCTGTGGGTCTCCGGCATTGTTTCAATGATTCTGGATAACATCCCCTTTGTGACGGTTATGATTCCGGTGATAGTTGGAATTCAGGGAAATCTGGCAGGGCAGCCGCATCTGGATCTCCTCTGGTGGGCACTCGCCCTTGGTACATGTATAGGAGGAAACGGAACCATGATTGGTGCATCGGCAAATGTAATTGGTGTGGATCTTGCCAATAAAGAAGGTGTGCATATTTCATTTCTCTCCTACACAAAGACCGCACTACCCCTCACGCTTCTGGCACTAAGCATCTCCAGTGCCTATATTCTCATCCGCTACTTTTCTACATGAGTTCCTCTTCCGCCATGATCGACCGATACTCGGACTTAATGCGAACCATAGAAATGGAGATTGGCACCTACAGTCTGCAGACATTCATGCTGGATGCCCTCAGAGACACCGTAAATGCCTACGAAGGAAACTCCATGGAAAATTTTTGCGAACAGATGAATGCCATTATCAACATTGTCACCAGCACGCAACCAAAGTTTTCGAGCATCATTGACTGTTATTTCACCTTTCGGGACCACGCACTGCACGTACAGGAGAAACATCCGGGATGTTTTTGTGAACAGAAACAATATCTTCTGGAGGGCCTTGCTGCCATTCAGTCCAAATCTGAAGAGGATTACCTCAAGCTTCTCCACCAGACAAAACATCTGAATTTTAACGGAAAGAACATTTTGATTCATGATCACAGTACATCCGTACAAGACACACTCTGGACACTCAAGAAGAACGGACAGCACTTCCGGGTGATTGTAGCGGAACAGGACTCGGAGAAGACTCTCAACATTATAGAAACACTCACCAGGCGTTCTATCCCCTTTCATACCGTACCTGCGTACATGATCAGTAACATAGAGGATGACATTGATGTGTGTCTGTTTGGCTGCCTGACTCTCAAGAACACATATGACTTCGTGGTAGATACCGGCACCACAGCTATAGTCACCCAATGCCACATGAGAAAGATTCCCATATACGTCGTACTCACCACATCTAAGTTTGCGCTCTGGGATGCAACCACCAAGGATGTGAATCAGGTAAAGCACACCAGGAAGCACCCGTGGAAAGATATCACCTTCGAACGACTCAAATTTTCCCATGACCGCATTCCCCTTACGGACGTGGACTGGGTTCTTACAGAAAAGGGAATTCACAGCCATGACGAATTACGCTCTCTGTATGATTCTCATTTCAAAAAGAGAAAACTACAGGAACAGAGTATGAAGGAGGAAGAGAGCAAATAGTCTTTCATTGGGCCTCAAGCGCCTTTGGATTCCAGCCAATCGCGGCTGAGCGAAGGCGGATGGCTGGGGAGGAGGTAGATTTCTGTGTCCACTTTTTGGGGTACAGATCATGGCTGGGGAGGAGGGATTCGAACCCCCGTATGCCAGGACCAAAACCTGGTGCCTTACCACTTGGCTACTCCCCATCATAAGAACGCATTGTAGAGAAATAATAATTTCTTACCACTTGCTTGCCCTGAACCGTCCTGAACGAAGTGAAGGACTGGTTCGGGGGCTACTCCCCAATAACACTTGTATGTGCCCAAAAATAGCGTGAACAGGTGCAAAAATCCACTCTCACTGCACGCTGGACGCAACGAGTATTGAGCCATTTCTCAGCTGAAATGTTTAGATAAGTACTCTTATTATAATTATAATGAAAAACTTGACATTAGTCACTAAATATATATTATTATCCCCTTTTGCCTCTGTTCAATTCTCCTATGTCTATGAGGAAAAACCGCATAATAACTTCCTGTGGGCTTGTTACAGCCCTTATAGCCCTCATCCAGGTGAGCGGATGGCAGAACCTCTCAGAGGTCATTGTTCCTACGGCGCAGGCAGCAACCGGCGACCTTTCCATTACAATTTCGGGACCTTCCACAACTACAAGAGGAAGTACTGTTTCGTATGCAGTCGTAGCCACAAACGCCGGTCCGGATACGGCAACAAACGTCACTATTACAGATCCTCTGCCGTCCGGACTCACCTTTAACCCGTCTGCATCGTCTTCCAACTGTACTGTAAACGGATCCAACATCCTGTGTGACAACCTCACATTGGCAAGTGGTCAGTCCAGTAATCTTACAATTGTGCTCAACGTTCCGGGGAACGCAACCTGTAGCTCAACCATCTCAAATCATGTAGTTGTCTCCGGTTCTTCTACGGATCCCAATTCCGGAAATAATACCAGCTCTACCATTTCTACGGCGGTGGACTGCGGCAACGAAGCCGATGTTGCGGTCAGCAAGAGCGGACCCGGCAGCGCAAACCGCGGTGCTACCATAAGCTACAGCGTTGTCGTAAGTAATAACGGTCCGAGCACAGCACAGTCTGTGAGCATTACAGATAACGTACCTTCCGGACTCACGTTTAACCAAAGCGCTTCGGACCCCACCTGTGGAGATCTGGGATCGCAAGTGAACTGTGGCATGTTCGACATAACAAGTGGCGGGTCACGCACGGTAACCATTGCGTTCACAGTGCAAAGTACAGCTGCATGTAGCTCCACCATCAGTAATCAGGCAACTGCAGCCTCACCCATTTCTGCAGACCCAAACAGTACCAATAACAGCAGTAACACGGTTTCCACAAGCATTACCTGCAATAACGAAGCCGATCTCTCCATTACAAAAACAGGACCGAGTTCGGTGCAACCGGGGACAACCCTCACGTACACCATTATTGTAAGCAATGCAGGTCCGGGTACGGCGCAGACCGTGAGTATTGCAAACCCCATTCCATCCGGACTCACATTGAGCAGCGGCGCATCGGACGGTAGCTGCGCTGTAAACGGTGCAAATGTGCTGTGCAACAACATCACACTGGCAAACGGCCAGAGCAAAACCCTCAATATTGCGTTTACTGTCCCCTCTACTGCTACGTGCAACTCAAGCATTGCGAACCAGGCGACGGTTTCCACGTCTTCCACAGATCCGAATGCCGGAAACAATACAAGTGCCACAGTCACTACGACTGTGGACTGTACCAACAGTGTCGATCTCTCCATTAGCAAATCTGCTCCGGCAAGCACCACTCCGGGTGCCACACTCATCTACACTGTTGTGATATCCAACGCCGGTCCCGGCACGGCACAGACTGTCAGCGTAGCCGATCCTGTGCCTGCAGGTCTTACATTCAGCAGTGGATCTTCGGACTCCAGCTGTGCCTTAAACGGTTCGAACGTGCTCTGTAACAACATCACACTGGCAAGCGGCCAGAGCAGAACCATTGCCATTGCATTTACCGTACCGAGCAATGCCACTTGCAGCTCCACCATAAACAATCAGGCAACGGTTTCCACATCATCAACCGATCTGAATGCCGGAAACAATACGAGCAGTACCACCGCTACTTCTGTGATCTGCCCCGTGAGTGGTGCGGATCTCAGTATTACGCAGACTGGTCCTATCAACGTTCCTCTGGGGAACACGATCATCTACACCGCCGTAGTGACAAATAACGGCCCGAATACGGCTACGAACGTGACGGTGACAAACCCTATTCCCTCCGGTTTCACGTTTAACGCTGCCGGATCGGATTCCAGCTGTATTGTAAACGGTTCCAATGTGCTCTGTGACAACCTCACACTCACAAACGGACAGAGTAAGACACTGAACATTGCGTTCGTACTCCCAACCACGTTGGGTTGCAGTGCAACGCGATCCAACCAGATAACCGTTTCCGGCTCCTCCACCGACCCCAATGCAGGCAACAACATGAGTACTGCCATTTCCACAACTGTCAGCTGTCCGTTCACGATCAACATCAATGACAGCCGTTCCAGTGCAAATGTTTCTGATACCATCACCTACAACATTGCGGTAGCCAATACATCAAATGTCACAACAACAAATGTGGGGGTCACCGTTGCACTCTCTCCCAACGTCACATTCGTGAGTGCTGCGAACAACGGAACACACAGCAATGGCACCATTACATGGACGGGTCTTGCCATAGCACCCGGCCAGACTCTGAACCTGCAATTCACCGCAACGGTGAAGGCAAGTGCCGGCGGCACCTTAGTCCAAACTACAGCGCAAATTACAGGTACCAGCATCAGTTCCATTGATAATACGCAAATCAACGGAACAACGCAGACGGGGTGTATTGATATTGTGAACCTCACGTTCAACCAAAACGGCAGTTCTCTTGTACCCGTGCCAACAGAATTCAACTTCTTTTTAGACGGCAGCCTTGCAACGCTCTTCCCCACAAACTCCAGCGGCCAGGCTCACATGAGTAATGTGTCTCTCGGGTCACACACCGTCGAAGAAATTATCCCCTTCGGATGGATCCTCTTTGAAATCACTCCCGCAAACGGCGTGGTGAATGTACCCACGGGAAGCACCTGTGCCACTGTGACCTTTAAGAACCTCAAGCAGCCTACCAGTCCTCCGTTCCTCACCATTACCAAAACGGATAACCGCACAACAGTAAGTGCCAACGAAACACTGGTCTACACAATCACCGTCAGCAACGCCTCAAACGTGCCGGCTCTCAAAGTGAGCGTAGGAGATTTGATCCCATCCAATACGACTTTCATTTCCGCATCGGATAACGGTACACAGGAACCACCTCTGGTGGTGTGGAGAGACCTCGTGGTACCCGCAGGAGGCAGTAAACAACTGACGTTGACCGTTCAGGTCAAAAGCAACGTGCAGAACGGTGAGAGCATTGTAAACCAGGCACAAATTCATCATGGTCAAACTGCTGTAGATACCACCACAGTGACGACCACCACGAGTACCGGATGTATCGACGTTGTGAAAGAGACATTCAATACAACGGGTAATCCCATTTCACCCGTTGCCCAGTTCACCTTCCGTCTGGATGGAGGAGCACAGACCGTGAGTAACGATTCCAGCGGCAATGCGAAATTCTCGAATGTTGCCTCTGGTACACACACCGTTGAAGAACTCATTCCTACAGGATGGGTACTGCTCTCCGTCACACCCGCAAACGGCATCATTTCCGTTGGAAACGGATCCAGCTGCTCCACTGTTATCTTTAAAAACCAGCAACAGATTGGTGGTAGCCCCACATTCACCATTAGCAAGACGGATAACCGCACCACAGTGACGCAGGGCGAAACCCTTACCTACGCCATCACGGTTCAAAACACCTCATCGGTCACAGCCAATAACGTGACTGTCACCGATACACTGCCCAGCAACGTCAGCTTCCAGAGTGCTACCAACAACGGTTCTCAGACGAGCGGAACTGTTACGTGGTCCGGACTCACCATTGGTGCAGGGAGCAGCATAACACTCACCGTTACCGTGACGGTGAACAACAACGTGGTGAATGGCACAACCATCACCAATACAGCGCAAATAGTAGGCGGTCCCTCCGCAACAGATACCACAACGGTCAGCAGTACGGCAGCTCCCTCTCTTACCATTAGCAAGACGGACAACCGCTCTACCGTAACGCCGAACGAAACACTCACCTACGTGATTACCATTCAAAACACATCTGCCACTACAGCCACCAATGTGAGTGTCACAGACCTGCTCCCAAACAATGTGACTTTCGTGCTTGCAACAAGTAATGGCACGTTCAACGGACAGAACGTTACGTGGAACAATCTGACGGTCAATGGCAACAGCAGCCTCACGCTCACTCTGCAACTGCGTGTAAACAGCGGAACGAGCAATGGAACCATACTTACAAACGTCGCTCAAATTACAGGTGGACTGAGCGCCACGGATACCACAACCGTACAAGGAGGAACCGTAGATGCAAACAATGTGACTATTGACCTCACAGACGAACGGGATCCCGTAAAACCAGGAGAGTCCTTCTGCTACACCCTTCGTGTAACCAACTTAAATGCCAGTACATTGGACAGACAGCTGGTGACGCAAACACTGGATGGCATGACAACCTTCCAGTCGGCTTCTCAGGGGGGTTCGCACAACAGTGATATTGTTACCTGGAACAACGTGAGCATTCCGGCAAATGGCACAACGACGCTCATCAGTTGCGTACGTGTGGACTCCAATACAGAGCTGGATGAAATTTTAAACTCTCAGGCTTTTATAGGCAGTAAGAGTGATGTGGAAACGACCGTCGTAAGTGATGATGACTTCTTCTTCACAGGAGACGGAGACCGCCGCTGCGAAATTCAGAGCATTTCCGATACGCCGGACCCTGCACAACCAGGCGAAACCATTACCTACAGCATTCGTGTGCGAAACGGTTCTGCCACCACTAATGTCTCGAGTAGCTCCCGCCTCTTCAATATCGTCGCCTTTGTAGATAACGATCTTACGTTCCTTTCTGCGAGTGATGGTGGAGAAGAAGATGGAGCACGGGAAGTGGAATGGAAGGATATCCGGCTCCGCAGGGGGGAAAGTGATTCTGTCCGCCTCACGGTACGTGTCAATGATACCGTGCGCGATGAGCGGGTACGCATTCGGGTACAGTGTGAAGATGACGAAGAATACGAGAACACGCGTATTGAAAAAGATGGAACAGTACCTACAGGTGACGGCCATGTGCGCGCCAGCATAGACAAACGTGCAAGTCAGCAGGAAGCAAAGCCGGGAGACCTTGTAACCTACACTGTCACGCTGCGGAACCTCACGAACAATACCGCCAAGAACGTACGGGTAGAAGATCGCTTCTCAGCCGGATCCATCTCCATTCAGGATGCCGGAGGCGGTGACGTAATCGGCAATGGCATTGCATGGGACGTTCCCACGCTGGGACCAAATGACACCCGCGTCTTCACCTACCGCATCCGCATAGGTCCGGACATGCGCCACGGAGAAATAGTGAGCAACACGGTTGTGGCAACCAGTCAGGACTTCGATAGGCCCGCAACGGACATAGAGGAAGTACGCGTACTCACACAGCTCCCTCAAACGGGAGCAGTCGGTGGATTCTTCCGCTCCTTCCGGGAAACAGCACAGAACCTACGACCCACTAGCAGAATTGCGAGCTTGGCACCGGAAGGCAGTGGAACGGGTGCCGCAGCCATCGAATTCATCGTCTGGACAAGCATCATTTCCATAGGACTCTTGGGAGGCACTGTGATAGGGCGAAAGGTGTTCCCATTTTAAGAGCCAGAAGAAGGAAACCGCTGAACGAACCTTACTTGCCCTGCTCCGCACCTGTTTCCAGTACAAATTCCCGTACAAGATCTGCAATGCCTCCCAGAGCAGTCTGGATGGCCGCCTTCTCTTCTGCGGAAGGAACACTGAGTACCCATCCGGCTACGTCTGTACTGGGAGAAGGTTTTGCGCCCAGTCCAATACGGAGCCGTGGATACGCCTCACCGAATTTTGCCTGGAGAGAACGCAGTCCATTGTGTGTTCCGGGTCCGCCACTTGTACGCAGTCGTAACTCGCCTAACGGAATATCGATATCATCGCACAGAACCATCACTTGATGTGCCGGATCCAGTTTGAAAAAATCTACAATCTTCTCCACGGCATTGCCGGAGAGATTCATATATGTCTGTGGCTTCACCAGTAACACCGGAACAGTGACAATGCGTGCTTCCTGCACGACAGAGAGGAACTTCTGCTTCTCTTCCCACTCCCCCACACCAAATGCTTCGGAGAGTACATCCACAGCACGAAAACCTACATTGTGTCGTGTTTCTGCATACTGCGTACCGGGATTGCCCAGACCAACAATAACAAGATTCGGCTTCATAGATGCCGATAGGTTAGCACAGATCCTGGAACGCGCGACGTAAGGCGGTCACCGCACGGTCACTCTCCTGTTTGGAAACACGCATACCCGGTTCATGTGCAATACGATTGCGCAGCTTGTGAGCTGCCCATACGGCATTGAGATCGGAAAAACGCGGCCCGGCCTTCTTTAGTTTTTCAGCGAGCGAACCGCTATACCCCGAGGCACCCAAGGCAGAATCCAAAATACTGTCTGCCTCCAGCACACGCCGAAGATCGTCCTGAATCTGTTCCAGTGACTTCCACTGTGCCAGGAGTTTCTTCTGCACGGAACCCGAAAGTTTTCTGCCACGCAAACGCAAGAAAACGAATCCCACAAAAAAGAGACCAATGGCCCCTGCAATAGCTACAATAAAGAAAGGATTGCTCATAATCTCTGTGAAGAAGAAAGTTCTGCATCTTCCGCAGAAAGCTCCTGTCGCTGCACTTCCCGCGCAACAATAGTAGAGAAGAGTTCCTGCACGTTCTTTGCATTCTTGAGGTTCTTGGCATGTAAATACTCCTCCATGTTCTGGAGGATAATTCCTTCTACTTTCCGTGGACTGGGTACGTTCTCCAGAGAAATAGCTCCTCCTGTTGATATTTTTTCGATGGTAATCGTCCCGTAGCGCAGCAGAGTATTGGTCACACCCTGAATTTCATAACCTACACCCTGAATATCACTGTAGAGAATACGGGCAGATTGACGATGGAACCACCCGTGCCACTCCACGTCAATAATTCCCATATTGGTGACAATCCAGGCATCTAAGTAGTAGTCGAAAAAATTACGCAAAAACCACACGAGTGAAACCAGACTCCAGAGAGAAATGGCATAGAACACACCGCGAGAAGGAGCCAAATACAGAAGAATCCAACAGGCAAGAAACGACGTTGCTGGCCAGAACAGAAAACGAAATCCTCTAAACCAATGCTTATGAACCACATAGGCAATGCGCTCATCTTCTTCCAGGTGCCGTCCAAAGAATCGTTCGTTCAGGTGAAACACAACCCGTAGTGTACAACAGAGTATCGTGCGACGCACATGGAAGCAGTGGCACTGCAGTACTGTAGAGACTATACAAGGAGAGAGAGCGCTCCTATACTGCTACCATGGCAATACAGAAAACCGGTCTGTGGTATCACATGTTCGACGTCGTGCTCAACATTGTCATTATAGTGGCAATTGTAGGAGCTATTCGGACATTTCTCATTTCTCCTTTTCAGGTGGAAGGCAGCTCTATGTCCGACACACTGGAGCATAAGGAATACATCATCATCAATAAACTCGCTTACCATATCGGCACGCCAAAAAACGGCGACGTGGTGGTGTTCCGTCCTCCTACAGATATGAAGAAGCATTACGTGAAACGTGTCATTGGCACCCCCGGAGACACCATCACCATTAAAAACGGGGAGGTGTACATCAAGAGAAAGGATGACATCAGAGAAGAACTCCTGCCAGAACCGTACCTGAGCGAACGGAACAAGGGAAAGACGTACAGGCACCCACCCACCAGCGGTGATACCAGTGAAATTTCCTATACCGTTCCCGAGGGAGAATACTTCCTCCTGGGAGATAACCGTCAGGGAAGCCTCGACTCACGCAGTTTTATGGACGAAGACGACCATCCAGCCCCCTTTGTGCCGGAAGACGATATGAAGGGTCTGGTGTGGTTCATTGCACTGCCTGTTACAAGGATGCATGCGCTGCAGCCGCCGGACTATGGGTTCTAATTTCTCGTTTCTCGTTTCTAATCCTTCTGAATTCCCTTGCACAGTCCACTTCCCCTGCAGTACAATACGGTACGTCTCGCCCCGAGGCTTTTTTAGGGAAGATTATGCGATTTATCACCACCTACATCAACGACTGCGTACAGGAGCTCCACCATGTCCGGTGGCCTACACGGCACCAGGCAATACGGCTCTCTCTCATAGTCCTCGGCTTTGTGGCTGCTTCCACTGCACTGTTTGGCCTTCTGGATTTCGGCTTGGCAAAGGCCGTCTCTCTTCTTCTTTCCTTCGCTTAAGCTATGGGTAAACAAGATCCAAATGCCGGACGGAACTGGTACGTCGTTCACACCTACGCCGGGTATGAAGACGCTGTAAAACAAGCACTCTTACAGCGCGTGGAGTCTATGGGAATGCAGGATTACATCTTTGATATACAGGTACCCAAAGAGAAACAGCTCACCTTCCGCAAAGGAGAACCTATAGAAGAAGAAAAAAAGCTCTTTCCCGGCTACGTGCTGGTGTACATGATTGTCACAGACGAAAGTTGGTACCTCGTACGCAATACCCCTAACGTTACGGGATTCGTTGGCTCCGGCAATATTCCGGTTCCTGTCACTCCGGAAGAGTACGGCGTCATAGAACGACGCGTGGGCGAACAGGAAGCAAAGTTCAAAAGCGACTTCCAGATGGGAGATTTGGTGATCATTGTCGACGGTCCTTTCAAAAACTACGAAGGAACGGTGGACAGTGTGGATGTAAATAAGGGGAAAATTACGGTCATGGTACTCATCTTCGACCGCGAAACCCCCGTGGAGCTCGACTTCACCCAGGCGCAGAAGAAATAGACGTTCGCTAAAGTGACGTTCCGACTCTCTTGGTGACAGTACCCTTCTGTTTTGTGTATCATCAGAATAATGAGGGCTCAATTCATCCGCATCACTGGTCGTGTACAGGGTGTGTATTTTCGGTCCGGAGCACAGAAGAAAGCCAGAGAACTGCACATTGCGGGATGGGTGCGCAATACCAAGGAAGGCAGCGTGGAAATACATGCCGAAGGGGAAGCACAAGCGTTGAAGAAATTGAAAGAATGGTGCCACACCGGTCCGCCTTCAGCCATAGTAGAATCGGTCGTGGCAAAGGGGGTGGAAGCCAAAGGGTATGAGCTGTTTGAAATCTTAGAGTAACGGGCTGCGGCAAGAGAGCAGCAGCCAGTTACATTGTAACTGGCTGCTCGCTGTTACGTGCCAGTCGCTCCATCATCGCTACCCTCCTTGGCAGCAAAAGTGCAAGACCAACAAGCTGCACAATCTGCCCCACGGTGAACCCTATCGCCAGACTGTAGACGCCGTACACAGGCACAAGCAGTGCGGTACATGCAATGGCAACAGCACCATTGAGGACGCTAAAAAATGCGGGTGTCACCGTATGTTTGAGCGAGTAGAAAGAGCGCAACAGAAGATGGTTAATACTCTCAAAAGGAATGCTCAGTGCATACAGAGCAAGGCACGTGCTGAATACAGGCAATACGGGTGAAAGGTGTACAAGCCAGGCAGCAACAGGGGCAAGTAGCGCAAGCAGTACGGCACCGGGAATGGTCAGGAACAACAGAATGAATACGCTCTTGCGGAGGTACATCCAGAACCGGCCAAAGTCGTGCTGTGCAGCCGACTGACTTAAGAGGGAAAAAACCGACTGTGCCAGAGCAATCCCGGCTACGCCAACAATGACAGATTGAAAATTACGGGCATACGCATTCACCGTTACGGATCCTCCCGCCAGTCCGGAAGCAACGGTATCAAAGAGCAGAAGCTCCAGTTGCAACGCACCCAGAGCAATCATGCGTGGGAGCATCAGTTTGGCCATTTCCGGCAGATCCGGATGCCAACAGACGCAGCGCACTCTGTATCCTGCTCGTATAACTCCATACAAACGAATAAAGAGGTAGACCACAGAACCTAAGAGTGTACCGACCACAGGTCCATACGCACCAATATACGGCGTAAGGAAGAGCGTACCGGCTATGGTACCGAGGGTGTACAGAATGGGCGTGAGGCCGTACAGCCAATAACGTTGCACAGTAATCAGGTACTGCCCGAATGCATTCCCAAAAACGAACAGAAAATTGGTGAGGAGGGCCAGGCGACCAAATTGGATGTAGAGCTCTAAAGCTTCGCCGCGAAACTGGGTGAGAAAAGGTGCAATCCAGGGGAAGATGAGTGCTCCCAGTAAAGCGAGTACCCCAAAGACGAGTGCCGCCACCGCTACCACACCACTGAGCAATCCATTCATCTGCTCCTGATTATTTTGTGCTCTGTACTTCGCCAGAAGCGGAACTAAAGCGACGGAAAACCCTGCCATTATGCACATTTGAAAAAGTAAATCGCTGGGGCGAAAGGAGGCAAGGTACACATCCACCACGTGTAAGGCAGGAAACGTTTTGGCCAGCATGCGATCTCGTACAAGACCGGCAAGAGAAGCGCCAAACTGCAGAACTGCCAGCACGGCTGCACCGCCCAGAATACGTTGCTGAGAAAACAGTGCGGAAAACTTTCTCGTCATGGGCAGGAGAATAGCAGAGAACACAATGCTCCGTTACTGATTGACGCAGTCGATAAAACCGCAGTGTTCTTCTCCGACAAGACAAGGAACGAATTGAGCGAGAACATTAGACGAACACGCACCAAGCAATTATGCTTCTGGTACACACATGAGCACTCCATCTGAAACACCAACGCTCCCCTTCTCTACGGCAAGCGATGCAGAAGTGTCTGCCTTGCTTTTGCAGTATCGCATTGGGCTAACCGTGGAAGAAGCACGCAAAATCAGTGCACTGCTTGCACGGGATCCCACAGTGGTAGAAGCCGTCATTTGGGGCATTCAGGGATCCGAACACTGCAGTTACAAATCATCAAGGCGCTTCCTCAAACAATTTGTAACAACAGGAACACACATCATACTCGGACCGGTCGAAGACAGTGGTGTGGTTGCCATAACGGATGGACCGCAGGGGAAGAGATGGGGATGTGTTGTTACACACGAATCGCACAATCATCCGTCTCAAATTGTACCCTTCGAAGGTGCAGCCACAGGTGTGGGGGGAACGGTGCGTGACGTGGTTTGTATGGGAGCACGCGTTGTCGGCTGCATGGATATGCTGAGACTGGGTGACCTGAAGTCTGAAGAGACAAAAACAATTGCACAGGAAGTGGTGCGTGGCATAGGCGGCTACGGCAACCCCCTGGGTGTACCAAACCTCGGCGGAGATACCGTATTTGATGCATCCTACAACAGTAATTGTCTCGTAAACGCCATTGCACTCGGCATTGTCCGGGAAGACGAAATCATCCACAGTTACGTTCCCGATGCAGCAGGAAGAGAACACTACGATATTATTCTTGTGGGAAAACCGACCGACAGAAGCGGATTCGGCGGCGCTTCCTTTGCCAGTGCTTCCATGGAGGGAAAAAAGAAGGAACAGAACTCCGGCGCCGTACAGGAGCCCAATCCTTTTCTGGAAAGACACCTACTCGCTTCTACTTACGCTCTGTTCGACTGGCTTGTTGCCGAAGGCAAACTCTCTCAGGTGAGTTGCAAAGACCTCGGTGCCGGCGGAGTGGTGTGTGCGAGCGTGGAGCAGGTCGCTGACCGTAACCTCGGCGCAGTTATCCGATTGGAAGATGTGCATACCGCTCTGGAAGGATTGCCGCCCGAAGTTATCGCCTGTGCAGAAACGCAGGAGCGGCTCTGTTTCATGTGCCATCCGGACCTCACAGAGCACTTTCTCACACACTACAACACTCACTGGAATCTCCCGAGCGTTGCCGAGAATGCACGTGCAAGTGTCATAGGAACGGTGACAGAAGGCGGAGAGTTTGAACTGACCTTCCATGGAAAGACCGTCTGTAAAGCACAAGCAAAGGACATTACATGTGGGCTACTCTACAACCGCAAAACCACACCTGTAGAATACAAAGGCAAGGAGCCGGAAATCACGTGTAACGGAGAACACATCTCCCTCCCCGACCACACTTTTACAGTGACAGATGTCTTTCGCGCTCTGCTCTCCCACCCCAATGGAGCAAGCAAGGCACCTGCCTTCCGGCATTTTGACAAAACCGTTATTGGAAATACCGTTATAGAGGCGGGAGAAGCCGATGCCAGTGTTATTGCCCCTCTGCGGGATCTGCAGAGCTACGTTCATGAAGGAACACACCCCGGATGGGATCTTTCCGATGCAGATGAGTGCTGTGGCATAGCGGTAGCAGCAGACGGTAACGGTCGCTACGGACGTATTTCCCCCTACTGGCAGGGTGTAAATGCCACGGTAGAGGCCATGCGCAATGTGGCGGCAGTCGGTGCCAGTCCGCGTGCCGTCACCGATTGTCTGAACTATGGAAACCCCGAAATTCCGCAGCAGCTTTGGGCTTTGGAAGAAGGAGTCAGAGGCATTGCAGAAGCTTCCCGGGAAGTCACTGTGGACGGGAACCCCATACCCGTTATTTCAGGCAACGTGAGCTTGTACAACGGAAGACCCGACGGCAGTGCCATAGACCCCACGGCTATTGTGAGCTGTGTAGGCGTCATACCCAATGCAGAACGCGCTGTAACCATGCAGGTAAAAGAGGCCGGCTTGTACCTCTACCTCATTGGTGAACGGAAAGATGAATGCGGAGGCTCACTCTACTACCAACTGCTGGAAGAATTGACCGGCTCAAAACGAGACTCTCTGCTCGGTACGCATGTACCACAGCCGGCGTTTGCAACTGTAAGCACCGAGATTGCCTTTGTTACCCGCGCCATTCGCAAGGGAATGGTTGGTGCCTCACACGATATTTCCGAGGGCGGCCTCCTGCTTGCACTCTTTGAAATGACACTTCCGCAACGAAAGTTCGGAGGAGCCATCGGCATCCGCATAACACTCCCCACACAATCGTTGTCCTCAGACAAAGTGCTGTTCAGTGAAACGGGAGGGTTCGTCCTGGCAATCCCGGAGGAACAGAAAGAACAGTTTGAGGAATTCGCCCGAAGGCAACGTACCGGTGCCATTCCCCTGGGACGTACAACAGATGATCCGTTCCTCACTATTGAAATTGACGGTGTATCTATTATTTCTCAGCCGATTCAGGAATTACATGCTGTATGGAATGCGGGACTGCAAATTGCATGGTCATCTCATTGACAAATGACTGTAAATTTGATTTAATCTTCCCCTTTTGTCGATTACACCTTATTTACGCATGCAAAAGAACACATCACGACGCCTGGCGTTGCTCTCAGCCGGAGTCGGAATCACTGCGCTCCTCACGCTTCCATTACCTGCTTTTGCAGCCGGAACCATTACCATAGATCAGACGAGTCAGATAGAAGAGTACGGCAGTTGGCTCTTACGAACACCTACGGGAGTAGTGGAAAGCCGTAAAAATGAGCAGAGCAGAAGTGTGGATGCACAAAATGGAACATACCTCCTTACCGTTCAGCCTCCCGATGGCGCGAGTACGACCATTCGCTTCTATGACGGATCTACGCTGCTCAACACCACAGAAGGAACACAAGTCAGCTTCACCTATAACGGCAACGGAACGCTCCGTGCCGAAATTAGTTTCCGGTACGAGGGAATTATTGTGGTGGAAAGCACGCCATCTGGCGCTTCATTTGAGTTGCGGGGACCTCAGGGGACACGACGTACAGGAGTAACGCCTGCGACGTTTACACGCATACCACCGTTCTACTTTACCGTGACATTTACGGCACCACTTGGCTGTCAGCAGCCTAAGCCTCAGTCACGAACGCTGCGACCCAATGCCAAACTGGTTTTCCATACAGACTTCATTTGCCTTGGAGACATCAAGACTGTGCAAAATACGCCCTCCCAGGAAAATGGCGTGCCACAACGTACGGTCAGCACACCATCTGAAATACGTATAGCAGAGGAACAGAGTCGACCAAATGTACAACTTTCCCTCCTGCTGAATCAGGAAGAAACCGTTCCCGGAGGCACAGTGTATGTCACTCTCGGCGTACGCAATGTCAGCAAAACAACACTGCATCACGTTATTCTTTCTCAGCAGTTTGATGCAGACGACGTGATACTTCCCGACGTCCTTCCAGAGGGCGGCACATACACCGATAACACAGCCGTATGGCAGATTCCAAACATTCTGGCAGGACAGAGTTTTACTCTGCACATTCCCGTACATATTCAGAAAACTGTACCAAGCGGAGCAACGGTGAATTTGACTGCGCGTGTATCGGGTGAAAATGTACATGCACCCCTCGGTGAACTGCTTTCCAAAAAAGCTGAAATTGCTGTGGTGGCATTGCCAACTGCAGGAACGGGGGCGGGAGCACTCTTTCTTTTAATAGGCGCCATGTTCGCGTCACTTTCCTTGCACCCGACTATCCGCCGAAAGCAATACAGAGTAGAAACAGCTGAAAAACAATAAGTACGGGAAGGGTTCCGTTGAAGTCAGTGTGCTTGCACACTGCTTTAACGGAGACAAGCATTGCGCTTCTGCCCCAAATGCCCGAAACTGTGTCGGCACGTTTCACCACCCCTTTCTATGACGTCTTCTTCACGCCGAATTTCTCTTGCACTCGGGCTTTGCAGCCTCTCTCTTCTTGTATTGCCTGTACCACTGTTTGCAGCACAGCAAACCGGTACCATCACCATAGAGCAATCCGGTAAAAATGGCATTCTGGGTCAGTGGGTCCTTATTAAACCTGAAAACAAACGACTCACACTACGCTCAGAAACACACACCATTTCGGATGCAGCCCTCGGCAACTATACCTTGCTCGTTGAACCACCTGCAGGAGCCGAAACAACCGTACGGGTATTTCTGGAACAGGACCTTCTGAGCACGCACAGCAAACCACAGGCGTCATTCACGCTGGAACAAAATATGCACATTCGCGTGCGCGTGGAGTACAACTTCCTCCGCGTAGGAGTGGTGGGAGTAAACAGTCAACCTCCGGGCATTGGGTTTACCTTACGCGGTCCGAACAATTTAGAAACCTCCGGAACAACTCCGCAATCCTATAATGAAATGCCGGAAGGTCAGTACACTGTGACCTACACAAAAATTCCGGACTGCCCCGAAGCAAAACCACTCTCCGATAAACTCATTTCTGGTGGACGCGCTAATTTTAGCATTACCTTTCACTGTGACGGGCTCAAGTTTCTGGAACAACAGGCAACGTACGAAAAGACATATCAGTACGTAACTACACAGGTAAATGGTACACAGATCACCTTTCAGGATGTTCCACTTTCCGAGTGGTTTGCCCCCTCCGTGAATATTGCATTAAAGACCGGCATCATGTCGGGTTTTAAAGACGAACAGGGAAATGTGACCGGCCGTTTTGGTCCCGGGGAAAACGTCACAATTGCACAGTTGGCAAAAATATCGCATGAACTTGCAAACATAGATGAAACCAAGGCAAAAAAACGCCCCGTGAACCTGCGTGCACTGGATACGTGGTTTGAGCAGTACTTCGCCTCTGCCGAGGAACGCGATTGGCTGGTGTTTCAGGACCATCGCATTAACCCCGACAGGCCAGCAACCCGGGGAGAGGTAGTAGCTACGCTCCTCCAGGCTTTGGATGTGAGAATTTTTTGGCCGAAAGGAGATATGTTTACCGACGTGCGGAGAAATACGAATTACGCTTCCTGTATAGAGACGGCAGCAGTGGACGGTATTGTCAGCGGCTTTACAGACGGCAATGGGGCATCCACAGGAAAATTTGGCCCCGACATGCCAGTAAACAGAGCAGAAATGGCAAAGATGATCGCGACAGCCATCGACGTGTACGGTGAGTAAGAACTGCACTCGTCTAGCAGGACAAGCCCACAAGCGCATCGGAAAGTTCGGTCACTGTGCCTGCTCCCAACGTGAGGAGTACATCACCCGGTTGGAGTAGTTCTTCTGTAAGCAGAGCCTGTACAGCAGACAGTGACCCTGCCGCTCTGCAGTCCACCTTACTCTCTTTTGCCGTATCTGCAGCGAAAGTTTCCATATCCACATGTTCAGTTTCTCCATCTTCACGTGCTTCGTACACATCGGTAAAGAGAACAACATCCGCATCGGCAAATGCAGCAATAAAGTCGTGGTACAACTTGAGTGTTCTGTTCTGTGTATGTGGTTGAAAGACACAGATCAAACGACGATCTGCATACGCTTCCTTGAGGGCAGAAAGTACAGCCCGAATTTCGCGGGGGTGATGACCGTAGTCATCTATGACTGTTACACCCTCACCATACTCCCCTTTTACTTCCATACGTCTCCAGCACCCTGCATACGACCGGAGTGCACCCAGAATGGTGGCCTGTTTCACACCGAGAAAATCTCCCAATGCCAAAACGAGCTGTGCATTTTGCTGCATATGCCGACCAGGTACCTTCAGTTGCGGAAGTGGCAAAGCATCTGCATCCAAAATTTTTCTCTTTAAACCACGCGAGACAGCTGCACAATCCGGATCGGAAAGATGTGTAATGAGTACCCCTTCCTCCGGAAGCATTTTCAGGAAGTGCCGAAAAGCTTCCTGATATTCTTCCAGTGAACGAAACGCATCAAAGTGGTCGCCATCCACCGTAGTCATAAGGATACTATCCGGCGAAAGGTGGTGAAATGAAGAGCGATACTCACACGCCTCGAGTAGAAAAAGGTCACTCCCTCCTTTTCTCCAGTTACGCCCCTGCAGTTCGTGCAGTTTGGTACCCACGATGATCGTGGGATCCAGACCTGCCTGTATGAGCACACGTCCAGCCATAGCAGTAGTAGAAGATTTGCCATGCGTTCCGCAGACTGCAATCACACGTGCATCTGCAGAGAGTTCTCCCAACGCCTCAAAATAAGAAACTTGTTTTACACCCCTTTCTGCCGCACAGAGCCGTTCGGGTGCAGTGCGGGGAATAGCCTCGGAATACACAAAAAGATCCAGATCTGCGGGAAGATGTGAACCATCCTGCTCCGTATAGACAGGAATACCCTGACTGCGCAGATCTCCAATGAGGGCACTCTCTGCTCTATCACTGCCACTCACCTCATGACCGGCTGCGTGCTGCAACGCTGCATACGCACTCAGTCCTATACCGCCGATGCCACTGCAGTAGATTTTCATGGAGTGTTCATCATAGAGAAAAAAAGGATTTAGGATAGAAATAGGGATGGAAATCAGGCCGGTATACGTCTAAAAGAAAACCTGGCCCTAACCTTAACCTTAACCCTATTATACTACCATCATGTCGTACCAGACTCCGGAACCCATCAGCAAACAACTGACGATTATAATAGGACTCACCGTCGTGGGTTTCATGGCATTCGGACTTGCCCTCTCCTACTACCGTAACGCACTGTTTGAACAGACACTCGGGAATATCCGCAACCAAAATAACGCTCTAAGAAACAGTATAGGGCTGGGATATCTGGATCTTGAGTACTACAAATCGGCACAGTACAAAGACAAGTACGCAAAGGAAAACCTGGGACTCGTACGGCCGGGCGAAAAAACACTTGTCATGACCGAAGACGTAAATGTCGTTAGCTTCCCTGTACTACAGGAAGAAGGAATCACCAATGCAGAGCAACAAGAAGCCGCCTACTTAGAACTCCTGCGACAGATGCCCGTGTACGAACACTGGAAGCTATTCCTCTTCCACAGTAAGAAGATAGAAGAGTTGCGTCGGGCAGTGTAAAGCACACCTTCACGCGGCTTCTGCATTTGTTAATACCTCTCTAATTGTATGTTGCGTATTGAATGAAATACCCCAAATCGTCTGTAGCTCTCGGGTTACCCTGTCCAAACCTACCATATTGAGTACATCAGCAACATCTACTTTGACTTCCTCCCCTTTTTGCAAAGTGTGCGAATAACCCGCAATAGATCCATCCACATTCAGAAGCCAACGATAGCAAGTGTATCCACCATCCTTGTTAAATTCCCTGTAGATTACAGCAACTTTATCATTGCCAACCGCATACACATTTATTGCATTGTCTTGATTTATTTCTTCTCGGATCAAGCGAGAATCTTCTGTGCTAAATGCAGCATGCGAGATGGTTCCTACCTCCTCATAATTTGATGCCTGTCCAATCGGATGAACCTGAGGAATATCCATAATATATATTATACAATAATTATGTTAATAAAACAAATATAGAAGAGACCAGACAAAAGAAAATGATGATCCAAAAAAGCGTATGAAACTCACATCGTGATCCGCATATGTACCTCAGAAAAAGGATCTGCCGATAAAGTTTATTGCCACTGACGATCCCGCGAACGCGGGATGATGAGACTTCAATCTCTTACTATCTGTATCCATCCTTACTCTCTGTAGACGGGTAAAATTGGTTGCGGGGGCCGGATTCGAACCGGCGACCTCGAGGTTATGAGCCTCGCGAGCTACCAGGCTGCTCCACCCCGCGTCGTACAGAGATCACCTACATACTGCATTATAGAGAAAATTGTTGCAAGCACAGACAATTTCCGTAGAATCTTTGCACTATGGCACATAAAAAGGCCGGTGGCTCCACCAGTAACGGCAGAGACAGTAATCCAAAATTCCGTGGCGTAAAGCGTTTCGGTGGCCAAACGGTCAAATCCGGTGAGGTACTTATCCGACAAAAAGGGTTCTGGTTCCGACCCGGAGCAAACACGCATGTTGGCAAGGACTGGACCATTCACGCATCTGTAGACGGTGTAGTCGATTTTAGCAAGAAACGCCTTCTCAAGTTCAACGGGAAAAGAGAGCGCTGCACCGTTGTGCATGTTCGCCCCTAGGGCGCCGGTTCACATATCAACACCCCGTGATGAAGAGAAAGAGGACGAAGTAATGTTCCACTGTTCCTCGTAACTCTGTACCATAGTACACACTATGTCTGAACTCGGAGGACTAGACATCGGCGCACCGGACGAGGGTATTGCAGGAGCTCCCGAAGAGCTCAGCGAAGAAGCGAAACAGCGCTTTGCTGCAGCTGCAGCAGCCATGCAGCAAATACGACGCGAGGAGAAACGCTCCAAGAAACGCGATGACCAGGTGGCACGCACCATCATCCAATTTCTGGGACAAGATCAGTACGCTCACCTCTTCGTACTCATCTCACGTCTTGTTGCCCGTGACTGTCCCAGCATTTTCATTCTGTCCATCCTTTCACTCATTCACGAAGGGTGCCTAAAGGAGGTAGAGGAATACGTTGCTGAATCGGGACATAAATCTGCTGAAGAGACCATGGAAGAAAGCACAAAGCTCACCACCACAGGAGAACTGGACCCTGCAATGAACAGAGCTATAGTGGCATGGATCACACGCATGCAGCTTGTACTGTCTCTTTCTCCGGAAAAGATTCTTACAAAACTGATGATTGATGAGAAGAATGTGGATGGCACCGTTCTGCAACTGGCCACATTCATCGTAAAGGATTTCTTTCAGAGTCACGGAAGGAACGTTGCCTTTGAAAAAGTACAACCTCTCACGGCAAGCATCTTACAGTCAGTATTTGAACCATTCATTGAACGCGTGCAGAAAGCATTTCTTGCAGAGAAAACTTCAGAAGAGACTGACAGGGAGAGAGAATCACTCGGATAAAATCAAAGAATATTTTCAATTTTCCGGAGTCACCCCATGCGTGATGACATTGCCAAAAACAAACTTTCCTATGGGAGACTGTTTTACGCCATCCACCTCCGCATACAGACGAAGACTATTAAACATGATAGGAAAAGAGCACCCATAGAGTGCCTTTTCTACTTTCTTTCTCTCTACTGCAAAGCGGTCCGGATGCGTGATTCGTGCAACGGTAATGTGTGGTGCAAAGGGCTGCAGATTTGGCCAGGGACACTGTTTTTTCATCCGCGCCAGCTCCTCGGAAAATGCCACTTCCATAAAAAGAACATTTGCCTTCCCTCGTGCACGAAAGGTGGAAACACCCGTACACTGCAATGAGAAAGACGCTGTATTCGTCGCTATCTTCCGTGCCGCCCGCTCAATGTCTCTGTACTCAATTGCCATAACTTCCTTCCAAAAATAGAGTGTGAGGTGCGGTGTAGCGGGATTTTGAAAGCGAAGGAACGGAGCAAACGGTAGCAAAGAATGTTGAAGATTTTGGAAGGTCTGCTTTGCTTCCTGCTCCAGTGGCAGAGCCAGAAAGACAGATTGTAATGGAAAAACAAGTGGCCCGGTTTTCATATTAACGCTTTAAGACACTAAGAAACGCCTCCTGTGTGAGTGTAACTTTCCCCATCTGCTTCAGACGCTTTTTTCCTTTCTTCTGTTTTTCCAAAAGCTTGCGCTTGCGCGTGACGTCTCCGCCATACAAGTACCCTGTCACGTCCTTACGGAAGGCAGGCACCGTTTCCCGGGCCACTATTTTTGCGCCTATGGCTGCCTGAATAGGAATTTGGTACTGAGCCTTCGGAATCACTTCCTTGAGTCGTGTACAGATTATGGAACCCACAGCGTGCGCTTCTGACTTATGCACAATGGTACTCAAAGCTTCCGCCGGCTCCCCCAGCAGGAGTATTTGTAATTTTACCAGGTCTCCTGCTTTGTGACCGAGTGGCTCATAACTCATGGAGGCAAATCCGGCAGTGGAGGATTTTAACTTATCAAAGAAATCCAGAACAATACTCTGCAGCGGCACCTCAAAATGCATCAGTGCTCTATCCGCATCCAGATACTCCAGCGTGTGGTAGATGCCCCTGCGATCCTGTGCCAACTGCATAACGGCACCCACATCCTGCTTGCGACACACCACTTCCAGCCGCACCCAGGGTTC
>Ga0210057_1000352_pt1 | contig 76624 bp, 83 predicted proteins | sample CryGeyCG2114_010_2_FD_183968 | JGI IMG/M metagenome (GOLD analysis project Ga0210057, IMG submission 183968) | Groundwater microbial communities from aquifer - Crystal Geyser CG10_big_fil_rev_8/21/14_0.10 (SPAdes) (version 2) | ecosystem: Environmental > Aquatic > Deep subsurface > Groundwater ... | reverse complement strand
TCGTCATTCGTTATCTTAATTTTCCCGACCCGGGCTTGAGTATTGATTACGGTATTGTTACCGGAAAATTAATTCTGACCACTTCCCGGGAAAGCATGTATGCGGCTATTGATGCATTGCTGACGGTCGAGTCGGAGACGGAAAACGAGCCAGAAAGCGAACCGGAAAGCAAGACCGAAATAGAAGATTGCGGCATAAGTGAAAGTTTCTTGAATATTTCACTCGACCAAATTAATCCGGAAGAAGACAAGGCCTTAGTCTGTCTTGGTAAAAAGATGCTGGCCGGTTGTGAAAAAGCAAAGGCTGTTTTGAAAACGTTTAATGCCGGCGAAATTAATTTTATTTTGGAGGGGCCAGTCGAAGAAGGCGTTTGTAGTATAAGGTCGGAATATGGGGACGAAGAGCAAATCCCCCTTCCGGAGCAGAAACAATATGCCGGTACTTATATAAGATGTCCCGTCAATATCGAGCTTATTAAATCACAAGCGCCGGAAAAAGACCCGAATGAGGAGCCTGGGGCTTTCGCTCTTTCTGTCGATTTTTATAGATCCTGGCTAAGAAAACGCAATGGTCTTTAGCCGTTGCGATGAATTAGCCAATGTGATAAAATATAATTGTCTGGTTTTGGAACGCAATCGGTCATTAAACAAAAACTCGGTGAGGCGTTGACATTAGTCAAGTCTATGAAACGAGAAGCCACTTGGTCTTTAGCCAAGAGGTAGTTCACATTAGTTTTATGAGCCTAGATCCAGAGACGGACTGTGAAACAGGAGTCTCGGATTGAAGCTTGGACATTCTCATGCCCAAGATTCCGATTAAAATTAAAGAAAGCGGGTCGGCTGAGCCGGTCGCCGAAGAACTGAAAGTGGATTTGCGGAATGGTTTAGGCGCAAAAGGAAAACAGCCATCAAGTAAATGGCTGTTTTTGGGAATTATAGGCTTGATGATAGTTCTCTTGTTAATCGGTTGGTTTTTCTTCGGCCAAAAAAAAGCGCCTTTTGCTGATTTAGCTCCTCAAGAAGCGGTCATTTTCGGCTTAATTAACCAAACTGATTTTTATCAACAGGCCTTGCCCTTAAATCAGTTCTTAAAGGAAAATAATTTTTACGGTCAAAGCTTCGTTGACAAATTTGGCTATTATCTGGCCGAGGCTGATTTGGACTTTCCCCAAGATATTCAGTCTCTTTTTAAAAAAGAAATGGCTTTTGTCTTGTTACCGGCTAATCAAGAAGCAAGATTCCCCTTTGTTCTGCTTTTAGAGAAAGAGGTTCCCGGGTCTAAAATAAGCCAAATTTTAGAAGAAATTGAACTGAAACTTAAAGAAGATTACAATTTTTCCTCCCGAACTTATCGCCAGATTAAAATAACTATTTTAGAACCGCTGACCGATTCAAACGATTATTTCTACAGCCAAATAGAAAAATATTTTATTATCAGCAACTGCCGAAGCTATTTGGAAAAAATGATTGATTCCATTATTGACTAACGATTGTGAATAAGTTGTGGATAAAAGGCATTGATGATATATTTTCCAACTTATTTTAATGGCTTGATATAGCCATTTTTTAAAATTATTATTTGGGAAATCATAAAGAAAGAATTAAGGTTGACAAGAGTACTCCTAGGATTTAAAATACAAATAGATCTTTTGCTAACTATTCGGGCTATTTAGTTCTTTCATTCTTTGAGTTTTCTGGATTCTTTGCTTAAGGATTATTAGGAGGTAGAAAGTTTTGCCAAGAGTCCAAGAGTAAAGGGTTTAGAAAACATTTCCAATAGTGAGCGAAAGATTAAAAAATGCCTTCTTGGAATCGGCAATATTATAATAAATTATGGCTGTTCATCGCTATTAGGCGATAACGCCTATGATTCCAAAAAGGCAAAAGGGGCATTGATCCCATATAAACACTTTGTCTTTGGGGAATTCAATGCCCCTTCAATATATCATAATTTCGAAAATTAGTCAATAAAATTGACTTTTTTATTTTGGCCATTCTCATTTTGATAAATTCTTGTTGACATCATATTTTTATGTTAAAATAATATAAACAAAATGGATAAGCAATTACAGGAAAAATTACAAAAAAAACTGGAAACAGAGAGAGGCAAATTAACCAAAGAACTTAAGTCTTTTGCGCGGAAGGACTCTCGATTGAAAGGAAACTGGTTAACTCGTTTTCCTCTCTTTGGTTTGGGTCGTTCTCATAATGACGAAAACGCCGAAGAAATAGAAGAATACGAAAATTTATTGCCCATTGAGCATACTTTGGAATTGCGGCTTAAAGACATCAATGACGCCCTGGTTAAAATTAAAGAAAATCGCTACGGTCAATGCGAAAAATGCAAAAAGGAGATTGAGCCAGAGCGTTTGAAGATTGTTCCGGAAGCCAAGTTGTGTTTAAGATGCAGCAGGGGAAAAGAATCTTAATTTCAATCAAATTGATCAACCAAGAAAAACCCGCTAAAATTAGATAAAATCATAGCAGATTTTTTAAATAGGAGGGATTTTTTTATGTTGGCTAAAGTCTATTCGGCCGGCTTGCTCGGGTTAAAGGCGCAGCCTGTTGAAGTAGAAGTAGATTTATCGGCCGGGCTTCATACGTTTCATATTGTCGGGTTGCCGGACAAAGCGGTTAACGAATCCAGAGAGAGGGTTTCTTCGGCTGTTAAAAACAGCGGTTTCCGGCCGCCCGAACGAAGCCGTCGCCGGGTAACCGTTAATTTGGCGCCGGCTCATTTAAAAAAGGAGGGGCCGGCTTACGACTTAGCCATAGCGGTTGCCTTTTTAATAGCCAACAATCAAATCAATCTTGAAAATTTAGAAGATAAGCTTTTTTGGGGCGAGCTTTCTTTAGAGGGAAAGCTCCGGCCGGCTAATGGCGTTTTAGCTATTGCCCTGATGGCCAAAGAAGAGAAATTCAGAACTTTATTTATTCCTCAAGAGAATGCCGCTGAAGCTGCTTTGGTTAAAAACCTAGAAGTTATTCCGGTTGAATCATTGAACCAGTTAATCGCTCATTTGAAAGGGGAAGTGTTAATTGCCCAGCGGCCTCATCTAAAAATTAAGCAATTTTCTTTGGTCAATGATTGGCTGGCTGATTTTGCCTATATCAAAGGGCAGGAACAAGCCAAACGAGCTTTGGAAATAGCGGCGGCTGGTGGCCATAATATCTTGATGCATGGTCCGCCCGGCGCCGGTAAAACGCTGTTAGCTCGCAGTTTTCCTTCCATTTTGCCCTTTTTGACGCTTAGCGAATCCTTGGAGGTGACCAAAATTTTTAGCGCAGCTGGTCGTTTGCCCAACGGCCAGCCATTGATGACGGTTCGCCCCTTCCGCGCTCCTCACCATACTTCTTCGGCTATCTCTCTGCTCGGCGGCGGTTCTTATCCGCGACCGGGCGAAATTACCTTAGCCCATCGGGGAGTTCTTTTTTTGGACGAATTTCCTGAATTTAACCGCCAGGTTCTGGAAAGCTTGCGCCAGCCACTAGAAGATGGAATTATTACTGTTTCTCGAGCCAAGGGCAGTTTAACTTTTCCGGCTAAGTTTATTTTAATTGGCGCAATGAACCCTTGCCCTTGCGGCAAGTTAGGCGACCCTGAACAGGTCTGCACCTGTGCTCCGTCTCAAATATCTAAATATCAGCGAAAGATTTCCGGTCCGCTTTTGGATAGAATTGATTTACATATTGAAGTGCCTCGCTTAACATACGATAAATTGGCCAGTCGGAAAACAGCTCCGTTTTCTGAATCAATCAGACAGGAAGTAACTCAAGCCAGGGCCATCCAAAAGAAAAGATTGGCCGGCGAAAAGGGAATTCTGACTAATAGCGAAATGAACTTGGAGCAAATAAAAAAATATTGTCAGATTAATCTAGCCAGTCAAAGTTTATTGAGGCAGGCAATGAACCAGTTTCACTTATCGGCTCGTTCTTATCATCGTTTACTAAAGCTGGCTCGGACCATTGCTGATTTGGAAAAGGCGGCAGATATTCAAACCAACCATATTGCCGAAGCGATTCAGTACCGGCCGAAACAAGAAGAGATCTAAAGTTTAAAAAACTGCCTGGGGCAGTTTTTTAAATGATTAAATCCTTTGACAGGGTTAAACAGGAGTGAAATTTGTTAATGGCTTGTCGTTTTAGGCGGCTGGCCGGCAATGATTAATAAATAAATCCTCTAATATTATAGCTGCCAAGAGAAATCCAGCGGACGCTCACTTGGCCCCAGCCGACTCGGTTCATTTCCGAAATTAAAAAACGGTCTTTTTCCACTTGAATGACATAAGCAACATGGCCATAGAGCTGAGCCAGCCAGCCGCCGTCTTTCAGACTGACAATTGCTCCAATGCTCGGCTGGCAACTTGAACCCCAGCAAACGGGATAACCGGCTACTTGGGCGTTGGCCAGCCAGTTTTTGGCGTGGCCGGACCAAGCAACAACTCTTTTTTGGGCAACATACCAGGTACATTGGCCATAGGGAAAAGAACGGCTCTGGCCGGCGCCGGTCCCGCTATAGCTTGCCTGAACCGTATAGCTGTAGCTTGGTTTAGGAGCGGGCATCTGTCCGTCGGGAATAACTATTTTTTGACCAATTTGAATTGTTCCATCGGCCAGCAAAGCGTTAAAAACGATAGTCTCTTCTTCATCGGCCTGGTAATATTTGGCTAGGCCGCCAATTGTTTCGCCGCTTTTAACCCGATGAAGGACGCCGCTGACCGGCAGAACGGTTAATTCATCGCCCGGACGGATAAGGCTGGTGGCCGAAAGGCTATTAGCCCAAAGCAGAGTGTTGGTTGTGACGCCAAAAGAAGCGGCAATACTGGAAACCGTATCGCCTTCTTGGACCGTATAAGCGATAATGCCGCTGCGCGGATCTTGACTGATAAAAGTGGTCGGGCAATTTTGAGCTAAAAGAGCTTGTTCCTGAAGGAGGATTAAAGGAGTTTCTTGGAAAAGATATTCTTCAGCGGCTGAAGAAATATCCGGCTGGCCGACTAAACTGGCCAGAGAATTGGCCGTTAGATAGGGTTGATTAATTGAAGAGTTTTCTGAAACAAAATCCATTCCCTTTTTAGCCTCTTCAACGATAATTGACTTTTCTTGATTAAGGCCAAGGATTAAAAACCGTTCTATGCCTTTGGCTGGATTAGCCAAGGAAAAAGTCAGGCAAAATAAAATAACTGCTGCAAAGAGCAGTTTTTTATTGCTTTGGCCAGTTTCAGACTTAAAGCGATTAGAAAATCCTTTTAAAAATTGTTTGATTGTACCCATAGGTACAACAGAAGATTACCACGGACTGTTTTTGCTGTCAAATAGGATTTATCCACATTACTTGATTTTGTCAATTGCCTTGGCTAAACGGGATTTCTTCCGGCTGGCCGTATTCTTTTTTATCACCTTTCGCTTAGCCGCTTTGTCGATAGCTTGATAGACCCGTGACAAGATTTTCAGAGATTCCTCCTTTTTGCCTTGTTTAATTAAATCCTTGGCTTGTTTAACCAGTTCTCTCATTCTGGTCAGCCGACGCAGATTAAAAGTCCGTCGATGAAGGCTTTGACGCAATGCTTTTTGGGCTGATTTAGTGATAGGCATAATAATAAAGTTTAACCTAATCTTTTAATTTAGGCAAGCCTATGGTAGGATTTTTAATATGATTGCTTTACTTGAAGGCAAAATTGAGCTAAAGACAAGTAAATTTGTAATTCTAAAAGCAGGCGGCGTCGGCTACAAAGTTTTTTGCGGAATTAATACTCTGGGAAAACTGCCCTCGGCCGGAGCCGGGGCTAAATTATTTATCCATCTTTACCCAAGGGAAAATATTTTGGATTTATACGGCTTTTTATCTTTTGAAGAAATGGAATTTTTTGAAATGCTTATCTCGGTTAGCGGTATCGGGCCTAAAGCAGGTTTAGCGGTTTTATCAATCGCTTCCTTGAAAGAAATAAGGGCCTCGATTGCCAGCGGCCGGGTCAATCTGTTGACCAAAGTTTCCGGCATTGGCAAAAAGACCGCTGAAAGGGTTATTTTAGAACTAGGCAACAAAATTTTGGTTTCCGGCCGAGAAGTTTCTAAATTAGTGGCCGACGATGAAACGGTTGAGGCCTTGGTTAGCTTGGGCTACCAACAGCGCCAAGCTCGAGAAGCCCTGAAACAGGTTTCTTCTAAAGTGAAAGGAACAGCCAATCGGCTTAAAGAAGCCCTTAAAATTTTAGGCAGGTAATATGGAAAAGAATCAATGGAACCAGTCTATTATTATCAACAACGGCTCTTTTCTGCAATCCTGGCAGTGGGGAGAATTCCAAAAGTCTTTAGGTCGTCGGATTTGGCGTATAGAAACAGGCGGTCTCAAAAGTTTGGTCATTAAGCAGGGTTTACCTTTGGGGAAAAGTTATTTATATTGTCCGCGTGGCCCGGTCGGGCAGCTCGCCAAGGATAATTTCGGCGAATTTTTGTCTCAAGTTAAAAGAATTGGCCGGGAAGAAAAAAGCGTTTTCTTTAAAATAGAACCGGCCAAGGGCGTCTTTCCAAGGGACGCCCTTGAAGGGACGCCCTCCGAGGGACGCCCTTTAAAGGCGTCCCTCGGAAGGACGCCCTTAAAAAAGTCGAAAAATCAAATTCAGCCGGCCAAGACGTTGATTTTGGATATTTCCAAGCCCGAGGAGGAATTATTAAACCAAATGCATCAGAAAACCAGGTATAATATCGGCCTGGCTCGGCGAAAAGGAATTAAAATTGAAATTTCTCCCGGAAATAATCTTCAAGAAATAGATAAGTTTTTAGATTTATCATCCGCCACAGCCAAACGGGACAAATTTCATCTTCATCCTCGGAGATATTACCGGAAAATGCTCGAAGTTTTAGGTCAGGAGGGAATGATTAAACTATTTTTGGCGAAATATCAAAACCAGATTGTCGCGGCTAATCTGATTTGTTTCTTTGGTCGAATAGCCACCTATTTGCACGGCGCTTCCGATTACGACTTTCGGCAATTAATGGCTCCTCATTTATGCCAATGGCGGGCCATTTTGGAAGCCAAAAAGCTCGGCGGTCAATACTATGATTTCTGGGGCATTGACGAGAAAAAGTATCCCGGGGTAACCCGTTTTAAAAAGGGATTTGTTGGTCAAGAAATCAATTACCCGGGCAGTTTCGATTTAGTTTTTCGGCCTTTTTGGTATTGGATTTACCGATCAGCTAAAAAAGTTATTGGGCCTTAAAGGCCTAATTGGCCTTGAAGGTCTTTTTAAATGAAAAATCTCTTAAAAAAAATTACGCCCGATTTTTTGTTGAACTGGTATCATTTCGGCTGGGCCTTGCTGGGAGCTGTTATTTACCGTTTTCCCTCAAAGCGGCTGAAAGTAATCGGCGTCACCGGGACTAACGGTAAATCAACGGTTGTTTTTTTAATCAGTCAAATTTTAGAAGAAGTCGGTTATTCCGTCGCTTCTCTTTCTTCTATTCAATTTAAAATTAAAAATAATGTTTGGCTTAATGATTTGAAAATGACGATGCCCGGCCGTTTAAGAATCCAAAAGTTTTTACGTCAAGCGGTCCAGGCCGGCTGTCAATACGCTGTTTTAGAGGTGACTTCCGAAGGCATTAAACAAAATCGTCATCAATTCATTGAATTTGAGACAGCTCTTTTGACTAATTTGACCGCCGAGCATTTGGAAAGCCATGGCGGTTTTGATAATTACCGAAAAGCCAAAGGGGAACTTTTCCAAAAGGTTGTTTTACAGGGGAAAACGATTGTTAATTTGGAAGACCCGGCCGCCGGCTATTTTCTCCAATTCTCGGCCAAAGAGAAATGGGGCTACAGCCTGAATCATAAGGATATTCCGGAGATAAAGATTGTTCAGGCGGAAAATTGCCAACTAAATCAGACGGGGGTGAGTTTTTCAGTCAAAGGAATTAATTTTAATTTAAATCTTTTAGGCGAATTCAATATAGCCAATGCCTTGGCGGCGATTGCCCTTGGTTTGGCTGAAAAAATTCCCTTGGCAAAGATTAAATTGGCTTTGGAAAAAGTTAAGGGCCTGCCCGGTCGCTTGGAAATAGTTATCCGGGAGCCCTTTACGGTTATTGTCGATTACGCGCATACGCCTGACGCCTTGGAAAAAGTCTATCAGACCGTTAAGGAAATGACAGCCGGTCAGTTAATCGGCGTCTTGGGAGCGGCCGGCGGCGGCCGGGACAAATGGAAAAGGCCTCAATTAGGTCAAATCGCCGAAAAGTATTTGGACAAGATTATTATTACCAACGAAGACCCTTACGACGAAGATCCTCGAGCGATAATTGAGCAGGTGGCTGTTGGTTTAAAGCAAAAACAAGCTGAGAAAATTCTTGACCGGCGTCAAGCCATTAAAAAAGCCCTCAAAATGGCCCGGGCCGGCGATGTGGTTATTATCACCGGCAAGGGCTGTGAGCCGTGGATATGCTTAGCTAATGGCCGGAAAATGCCTTGGGACGATCGCCGGGTGGTTAAAGAAGAGTTTGCCAAACTGAGCTAAGCAAAAGCCGCTCTTTCAAAAAAAGTATGACCGGATTTTTGGAAAAAATCTTTTTTTATCTGTTAGTTTTCTGCCTGCCTCTTCAAACACGGAAGGTATTTTATCAATGGGGCGATGGTTTCAATGAGTGGAGCAGCGCTTATCTTTACCTAACTGACCTTTTGCTTATCCTGATTTTCCTATTTTGGGCTTGGCGGAAAAGGAAAGAGATATTTTTCAAAGAGGGGGTTGCTTTCCGACCGGCTTGGTTCGCTCAAAAGACAAAAAAAACCGGCTTTTGGCTGGTTGTTTTTTTAATCATCGGTTTAATTTCTTTAGTCCAGGCAAAAAATATTCAATTGGGTTTTTACTCCTGGTTTAAGCTTTTAGAAATGGCCGGTTTGTTCTTTTATCTGAAATACAATTTCAAACCATTATTCAATTTTAAGCGATTGGCCCAGGTTTTGGTAGCCAGCGGTTTCTGGCAGGCCTTAATTGGCTTGGCGCAATATTTTAATCAAAAAAGTTTAGGCCTCTGGTATTTTAAAGAAAGTTCTTTAAACCCGGAAATAGCCGGAGTGGCTAAAATTGTCGTTGATGAAGTTGCCTTCATCCGAGCTTATGGCGCCTTACCTCATCCTAACTTATTGGCCGCTTTTCTTTTCTTGAGTATTTTCTTTTTTTATTTTCTCTGGCTGAAAGAAGACAGTTTTTTTATTAAAGATTGTTTCGGGATGACCGTTTTCGGCATTCTCCTGGCTGCTTTTTGGCTGACCTTTTCACGTTTAATTATCGCCGTTTTTATTTTGGCCAGCCTTTTGTTTTTTGTCTGGAACTATTTAAAGAAACCTCGTCTTCGCAAAAGAACCACCGGATTGTTAATCTTGTTTATTGTTTTTTGCTCTCTGTTCGCTTTTTTGCTCTGGCCGGAAATATCAACTCGTTTTTCTATCTCTTTAACCGAGCAAGCGGTTGGTTTGCGCGCTTTCTACAACCAGAACGCTCTTTCAATAATCGGAGAACATCCCTGGTTAGGAGTTGGTTTGGGCAATTTTGTCTGGGGAATAAGAGAAACGCTTTATCTTTTAGCTGGCTGGCTTCATCAGCCGGTTCATAATATTTACCTGCTTATGGCCAGCGAAACAGGTTTGATTGGACTGATTGTCTTTTTGTTTTTTGTTTTCCAGTTATTGCGAACGGGGCGCAAGCGGACGCGGCTATCTCGTAATTTTTCTTCGGGCCCGCTTCGCTCTTTTCAGTCGCTGGCAACGACGTGTTTATTATTTGTTCTTTGCTCTTTTCTTTTCATCGGTCTCTTTGACCACTTTTTTTGGACGCTTCAGCAAGGCCAATTAATCTTTTGGTTGATTTTAGGGTTAATGGCCGGCCAACGCCTTCGCGCAATTTGACCCTTAATGGAGAGAAGGTATAATGAAAGTAAAATGTGCCTGTAGCTCAGCGGATAGAGCATCAGCTTCCGGAGCTGGGGGTCGCGGGTTCAAATCCTGCCAGGCACGCTGTCAATGCCAAGAGGTTTTTTAATTTTATTTATGCCGCTTTTATTTCATGCGCTTTGTTGCCGACTTGCATATCCATTCTAAATATTCGCGGGCCACTTCTCGCGATATGGACGTAGAAAATTTAGATAAATGGGCCAAAATCAAAGGGGTCAAGGTTTTGGGGACGGGCGATTTTACTCATCCTCTTTGGCTGAAAGAGCTTAAAGAAAAACTGGAACCGGCTGAGCCGGGCCTTTTTAAAATCAAGAAAAAAAGCCGGCTGTCTTTAGCTGACAATGACTGGCTGCCTCAGAACGAGTATCAGGACGAGGGGACCCGTTTTTTATTAAGCAGTGAAATTAGTTGCATTTATTCCAAGAATAACCGGACTCGCAAGATTCATATTCTTGTTTTGGCGCCTGATTTTCCGACGGTTGAAAAAATTAATACTCGCCTGGGCTGGATAGGCAATTTGAAGGCTGACGGCCGGCCGATTTTGGGCTTAGACGCTAAGGAGTTGGTTAAAATTGTTTTAAATACTTCGGAGAATTGTATGGTAATCCCGGCTCATTGCTATACGCCTTGGTTCTCTTTATTCGGTTCAAGCTCGGGCTTTGATTCTTTGAGAGAATGCTTTGAAGAATACAGCCAATATATTTATGCCGGGGAAACCGGCCTTAGTTCGGACCCGACTCATAGCTGGCGAAATTCATCTTTAGATAGAATTGCCTTAGTCAGCAACAGCGACGCGCATTCAGCGCAAAAAATTGGCCGGGAAGCTAATGTTTTTGAGGCGGATTTGAGTTATTCAGGCATTATTGAAGCGATCAAAAGCAAGGACCCTCAAAAATTTCTGGAGACGATTGAGTTTTTCCCCGAAGAAGGCAAATACCATTATGACGGCCATCGTCATTGTCAGGTCAGTTTAAATCCCCAAGAAGCCAAGAAATTTAAAAATATTTGTCCTCAATGCGGCAAGCCTTTGACTATCGGAGTACTTCACCGAATAGATGATTTGGCTGACCGCCAGGAAGGAGATAAGCCGAATCAAACCATTACTTTTAGAAAAACAGTTCCCTTGGAAGAAATTATTGCCGAAGCCAAAGGCATCGGCGTTGGCAGCAAGGCCGTCCGGGGAGAGTACCAAGGGCTGATTAAACGTTTTGGTTCCGAGTTAAAAATACTTTTTAATGTCAATCCGGAGCAGATAGAGCAGGCCGGTTTGCCGGAGCTGGCCGAAGGGATTAAGAGAGTTCGCCAAGGGAAAGTTCAGATTGAACCGGGTTATGACGGCGAATACGGCCGGATTAAGATTTTTAATAACGAAGAGCGAAATAATTTTTCCAAGCAAGCCAGTTTATTTTAAAGAATGACGAATCGCCAACAAATTGTTGCTTGGTCTTATAAATCTGTCAAATAGTCGACCATTAAATCAACGATGGAGAAAACTGGTTGGTTCTTAATTTCGGTCATCTTATTAGGAGGATTTTTTGGGTTAATCTTTTTTAGCCAAGACAATGAAAATAACCAAGCGTTTCCTATGTTAGAAGAAAGCAAAGAAAAATCTATTCGCCAGCCAGCTGTCGCCGGCCAATTTTATCCGACCGGCAAAGAAGAATTGGCTCAGATGGTCAGTCGTTTTTTAAAAGAGGCGGAATTGCCTCAGCCCTTTGATTCTTCGCAAAGCGGGAAAATTAATGGTTTGATTTTGCCTCACGCCGGTTATGTTTTTTCAGGGTCGGTGGCCGCTTACGGCTTTAAAGCGATCCAAGGGCAAGAAATTAGAAAGGTTATTCTGATCGGGCCGAGCCATCATCAGTCTTTAGCCGAGGCGGTTATTGACAACAACGATAGCTGGCAAACGTCCTTGGGCCGAGTGAATTTAGACACTCGTTTGCGTGACGCTTTAGTTAAGGAAAGTTCCTTGTTTAAAATTGATTCCAGTCCTCATCAACCGGAGCATTGCCTGGAAGTAATGCTCCCTTTTTTACAGATGACTCTGAAAGATTTTCAGATATTGCCTATTTTAGTCAATCAATTAACCAATGATAATTTAGTTGAAATCAGCCAATCCTTAGGCAAATATCTCGATGGACAAACTTTGGTTATCGCCAGTTCGGATATGTCTCATTATCCGGCTTATGGACAAGCCAACTATGCGGATAAAAAAGTAATCGAAGCGATTTTAACCGGCCAGGTTTCTGAGCTGCGGGGAACTATCAATCAATTGGGAAAAGAAAATATCCCCAATTTGGATACTTGCTTATGCGGACAGGGAGCCGTGGAAGTATTGATGACCATAGCTCAAGAAAAAAAAGCTGAAGAGATTAAACTTTTAAAATATGCCAATTCCGGCGATGCGGCTGTTGGCGATAAATCGCAAGCAGTTGGTTATTCAGCCATCAGTTTCAGCTGGCCCGAGGAATCAAAACAGTCTCCAGAAACATCTTTTAACCAAGAACAAAAAGATAAGCTTTTGGAAATTGCCCGAACTTCGGTGGAGAATTACATTTTAAAGAATAAAATGCCTGAATTTGTCGTTAGAGACCCTTTGCTAAATGAACCTTTGGGCGCTTTTGTTACCCTAAGGAAAGACGGCCAATTAAGAGGATGTCTTGGTCGTTTTGAACCGGATATTCCTTTATATCGGGTTGTTTCCCAGGTGGCTCTGGCGGCGGCCACTCAAGATGCCCGTTTTAGACCAATTCAAGTCAGCGAATTAAACGATTTAGAATACGAAATTTCTGTTTTAAGCCCTTTGGAAAAAATAGACGATTGGCGTCAAATAGAATTAGGCAAGCATGGCGTTCAAATAAGGCGAGGGTCAATTTCGGGGGTTTTCCTGCCTCAAGTAGCCGCGGAAAACAATTGGGACTTGGATAAATTTATGGGCGAGCTTTGTTTTCAAAAAGCCGGCCTGTCTTGGGATTGCTGGAAAAAGGACGATGTTGATATCTATATTTTCACCGCCCAGGTTTTCGGAGAGAAGTAAAAGCTTGACAACTATTGGCTAATCTGCTATTTTCCATTTAATTTAAGTTCCTTGCCAATAAACTTTTTAAGGAGGCGAAGATGAATAAGGATAATTTAACCGAAAGTATTCAAGGAATTGTAGAAAAAGCTCATCAAATAAGCTGGCCAGAGTTTGTTGCTCTGCCAGAAAAAGAGAAAATCATTTTCCTTAACAATTCCCAGACAGGCAAACCTTTTCATGTTCTATTTAGCCAGCAGTTCAATCGAGATAACTTAAACCTTCTTTGCCAAGTGGCTGAACGAGCTCGCTTAATCCATAAAAATAGATTGGAAGGAAGAAGGTTTTTGAAGGAATTGCTTTTTGGCACTTACGCCCTGAATCTCTTTAGTCAGCCAAGCACCAGAACTTTTCTTTCTTTTCGGCGAGCTCAAGAAATATTGGGCATGGATACTGACGATATCCGGGACTTGAGCACTTCTTCGGAAGCCAAGGGCGAATCATTGGAAGATTCCATCAGGACCTTTAGCAGTTACGTCGATTTAATGGTCATAAGGCATCCGGACAAACGGGCTGTTGAGAAAGGCGCCTGGGTTTTAAATAAATCTGATCGCCGCATCCCGATTATCAATGGCGGTTCAGGCAAGGACCAGCATCCGACTCAAGCCCTAACTGATATCTACACTTTACACAAATCGTTTGACGGCCGAATAGATGGCCGAACAATTGTTATGTGCGGGGATTTAAAAAGAGGTCGGACGGTTCGCTCTCTTTCTTATCTGATGGCCGCTTACAAGAATGTTAGTTTAATTTTTGTCTCGCCTTTGCATTTACGAATGGAAAAAGATATTACGGATTTTCTCAAACGGCATCAGGTTGACTATAGAGAAGAAAACGAGCTAAAAAAAGTTATCCCTTCAGCCGATGCTATTTATATGACTCGCATTCAAGACGAATGGGACACAGAAAAGATTCAGAAAGTCCGGTCGATCGATCCTAGTAAGTATCAATTCAAGAAGGCATATTTGGACCTAATGAAAGAGGAGGCCGTTTTGATGCATCCTCTGCCTAAGAGAAATGAGATAGAAGAAGAAATTGGCTATTCCAGAGACAAACGAGTTGTTTTCTGGAGACAAGAGAGAAATGGCATGTGGATTCGAGTAGCTCTAATTGCCGTTATTTTTCAGAAAGAAAAGGAGATTCTTGATTATACTCATTGGCCGGCAGATTGGCGTTCTGGCAAATGGGAGAGATAGAAAGGAGGATAAATCAATGGATGAACATGAATATAAATGTCCGCGGTGCCAAGGAAACGACATTTCTTTTTTGAGACTGGAAAGGGTTGGCACTCCCAAAGAAGAAGCTATCTTCTTTTGTCGCTTCTGCCGAGAGCAATTTAGGATTGACTGGCTCAGACCAGAATATCTGCCTAATTTAGTGGCTATTCTTAAAAAGAGGTATCCTTTATAAAGAAGAGATAAGGTCGCCTTGGTCTTAAAAAATAGGGCCTTTTGGATGAATTCCAAGAGGCCTTTTATTTACCCGCGACGGCCGTCTTGACTAAATTAGTTTAAGTCTGTTAGAATAAGCTCAAGGGTTCTTTATCAACTTTAGAATGGAGGCGAGATGATTACTAAAATCTTGTTTTTTTTAGCGATAACGCCTCTTGTTTTTTTCGGAGGCATTGGCGCGATTGATATTATTAGTCAACGAGAAGATTGCCAGATTCGAGAGTATACGATAAGGGGAGAACTTACTTCTAAACAGAAGGCGGTGGCTGAAATTTTATGTCGCGGTATCTCTGAAGAAATACTCACCATGTTAAAAGTAGGAAGGGAAGAAGGTTTTGAATTCCAAAGAAGTCTTCTTAATATTATTATCGAGGGGAATCCCAAAAAAGAAGACCTGCAAATCCAGTTCATTTTGGTAACTTTTAATTTTGGTTCTTGGGAGACACACCGCTTAGAGTATTATTGGACAGAATGTCCTTCAGTCGATTCTCCGATAATCAAAGAATTGGTTGAGGAAGTAGTTGACCAGCTTCTTTATATAATGATACAATTGCCAGAAACGCCTCGACCGGGACCCGAGCCGCAAATGCTTCGGCCGATACCCGGTGCCCAAGTTTAAAATCGCTTCTTAATCTACATTAAAAGCGCTGAGCCAGAAGCTTGGCGCCTTTTTCTTTTTTTTGCTAAACTGAAAATATGGCTGAAATATACATCGGCACCAGCGGTTTTTCTTATCCTCATTGGGAAAAGGGAGTTTTTTATCCTCGAGGATTAGCTAAGGACAAGCAATTGGAGTATTATAGCCAATATTTTCAAACCGTTGAGTTGAACAATCCTTTTTATCGTCTGCCTGCGGCCAAAAATTTCCAAAGATGGTCTCAAGGGACTCCGGCAAATTTTATTTTCTCGGTTAAAGTTAGTCGTTATATTACCCATGTTAAAAAATTGAAGGATTGTCGTCAGGCCTGGCAATCATTTATCAGCCGAGCGGTCAAACTAAAAGAGAAATTAGGACCGATTTTGTTTCAACTGCCGCCGGGCTGGCCGGTTAACGTTCAAAGATTAGAAGATTTTCTTAAAATTTTATCCGGCTCTTTCCCGGCAAGAAAGGCGCCGGGTCCGCCTAAAAAATATCTACCACAGTCCCACCCAGCCGCCCTTAAAAGGAAGTTATTATTTAATTACCAATATGTTTTTGAATTCCGCCATCCGAGCTGGTTTTCTCCGGAAGTTTATCAATTGTTGAAAAAATATAAAGCGGCTTTGTGTTTGGCCGACTCGGCCCAATGGCCTTATCGGGAAGAACTAACCGCTAATTTTGTTTATTTGCGCCTGCACGGTTCCCGAGCTCTTTATTCTTCTAATTATACTAATAAAGAATTAAAAAATTGGGCCGGTCAGATAAAAAAATGGGCTAAAGCCAAAGATGTTTACGTTTATTTTAACAATGACGCTTGCGGTAACGCAATCAAGAATGCTCAAAAACTCAAAAAATATTTAAATGCTTAGAAAATTCATTCTCGCTCTAATTAAGATTTATCAAAAAACCATTTCGCCGGACCATGGCTATTTTCCCATTTTAAAGTTGCTTGGGGAATGCCGCCACTACCCGACTTGTTCCCAATATACTTATCAGGCTATAAAAAGGGAAGGAGCTCTCAAAGGTCTTTGGCTGGGGTTAAAGAGGCTAGCTACTTGTCATCCTTGGGGAAGTTGACATTTAAGATTTATTCTGTATGATATAAAGGAAGACGAGAAGGCAAATGCTTAAATTGAAAAAGGAGGAAGATATGAATGGAATAGTCGGTCAAGCAGAATTAAGGTGTCTTAGTTGCAAGAAATTGGTTAGGGCTGAGATAAGAAGATACGGTAACGGCTACGTGACTATTTGCCCGTCGTGCCATAAATTAGCTTATAACAGCCAGGAGGCGCCTCCGGGTATGAAAGAATCGAAATAACGCTTCTTCTGTAAATATATGGGCGACTCTCAAAAGGGTTGCCCTTTTTTTATTGTTTCAATATTGATATGATATAATAATGAGGATAACCATGAATAAAGTGATTAAGATTTTGATTCTTTCTGACGTGGCTTTGATTTCCGGCCTCGGTTTGATTACGCCTATTTTCGCCATTTTTTTAACCAGCCAGATTCAAGGAGGCAACGTTGAAGTAGTCGGTTATGCGGCGGCTATCTATTGGATTGTCATGTCTTTAGTGGTTATTCCTTTTGGCCGATATTTAGATAGAAATCATGGCGAAAAAGACGACCTTTGGTTTATCGTCATCGGCAACGTTTTAGCCGCTTTGGCTGTTCTTGGCTACATTTTTTCCAGTTTGCCCTGGCATATTTATCTCTTACAAATAATTTATGCCATAGGCATGGGCATGAACATACCCGGCTATACGGCTATTTTTACCCGGCACATTGGCAAAGGGCAGGAGGCCTTTGACTGGAGCGTTCGAGCGGCCTTGATTGGCGTTGGCACTGGTTTGGCCGGGGCTTTAGGAGGCATAGCCGCTTATAGGTTCGGTTTTCTGGTCCTTTTTATTGGAGTAATCATTTTTATCCTTTTAAGCGCCTTTTTGCCCTTTTTAGTTTCAAGAGAAATGAAGCCGGGAGACAAAAAAACAGTTAGGGTCCCGATGGCTAAAGGCGTCCAACCGCCTCAACCCAAGGAGTAACTTAATGCGTAATTTAGAATTGGCCCGAATTTTTTATCAAATGGCCGATTTTCTGGAGATGAAAGAAGTTCCTTTCAAGCCGCGGGCTTTTGAAAAAGCGGCCCGCGCTTTAGAATCTTTGGAGAAGGATGCTGCCGATATTTATCAAAGAGACGGCCTGGCCGCTCTGAAAGAAATTCCCGGCGTCGGCCAAGGAATTGCCGAAAGAATTGAGGAATTTATTAAAACAGGCAAGATTAAAGACTATCAAAGATTAAAAAAGGAATGCCCGGTTGATGTGGAATCCTTAATGGCCATTGAGGGCCTTGGTTCTCGGAAAATTAAAATCCTTTACAAAAAACTGAAAATCAAGAATCTTAAGGATTTGGAAAAGGCAGCTAAGGCGGGGAAAATAGGAAAATTAGAAGGATTTGGTCAAAAAAGCGAAGAGAATATTTTACAGGGAATCGCTTTCGTTAGGTCAAGCAAGGGAAGATTTTTGCTCGGTTCAATTTTACCGGCGGTTAGACAAATCATTGCTCGACTTGAAAAATTGCCCGAGACAAGCAGAGTGGAAGCGGCCGGTTCGGTCAGACGGATGAAAGAAACTATTGGCGATATTGATATTTTGGCGACTTCAAGCAAACCGGCCAAAGTAATGGATTTTTTCGTTCGGATGCCTGCCTTGCCTGACGGCAGTCAAGACGGGACTGAAGTAGTCAAGGTTTGGGCCAAGGGACCGACTAAATCATCGGTTCGTCTTAAAGGCGGTTTTGATTGTGATTTGAGAGTTATTCAAAGAGAAAGTTTTGGAGCGGCTCTGCAGTATTTTACAGGCAGCAAAGACCATAATATTCTGATTCGGCGTTTGGCTATTAAAAAAGGATTAAAATTGAATGAATACGGCGTTTTCCGGGGCAAAAAACAGATAGCCGGCCGGAATGAAAAAAAAGTTTATCGGGCCATCGGCTTGCCCTATATTGAACCCGAATTAAGGACCAACAGCGGCGAAATAGAAGCGGCCATTCGACAAGCTCAAGGCCGGCCCGATGGATTGCCCAGAATAATTGGCTATCAAGACATCAAAGGCGAGACCCATTGCCATACTGACTGGAGCGATGGCGCGGAGACAATTGAACAGATGGCTCAAGCGGCCAAGAGAATGGGTTATCAATATATGGTTATTGCTGACCATGCCGGCTTTTTGAAAATAGCCCATGGCTTGGACGAGAAACGTCTCTTAAAGCAGATGATAGAAATTGACAAGGTTAATCAACGGGTCTCCGGGATTAAAATACTCAAGGGCTGTGAAGTTGATATTAAAGATGACGGCTCTTTGGCCATTAAAGACGAAGTTTTGGCCAAACTGGACATTGTTTTGGGGGCCGTTCATTCCAGTTTTAAGATGAATCAGGCAGATATGACCAAACGATTGGCCAGAGCGATAGCTAATCCGCATCTTGATATTATCGCTCATCCGACCGGTCGGCTGATTCGCAAGAGGGAAGCTTATCGTTTTGACTTTTCTAAAATTTTTAAAACGGCCAAAGAAAATAGAACCGCTTTGGAAATCAATGCCTATTCAGACCGGTTGGACTTAAAAGATGCTGACATTCGACAAGCTGTTCAGGCGGGAGTTAAACTGACTATTGGCACGGATGCTCATAGCTCACGGCACTTGCCAATGATGGAACTGGGCATTGCTCAGGCCCGTCGCGGCTGGGCGACCAAAAAGGATATCTTGAACAGTAAATCCGTAAGAGAATTTTTGAAAAGTTTTTGATTTTAATTTGCTCTTTTAATTTTTAAAATAGGAGGAATTAATGGAGAAAGAATTAATTAAGTGTATGAAAGATTGCCAAGATAAATTTGATAAGCTAATCCGGAAACTCGGTCATGAGCGAAAAAAATAATGGAAGCTAGAATTAGACTGGAGAATGATAATATTAAACTAAGAGAACTCCACCAGATTTTTGATGAGGTAATTAACTCTCTTTCGCCAGAAGCAGAACAAAAGATTCAAGATATTGTTGAATCTCTCTATGGCTTACAGGGTGAGTTGACCATTAAATAGTTCTGCACAATTCTCTTAAAAGCTGGCTTATGTTAAACTAAGATAAGCTGGCTTTTTTATGAATAAAAAAATTCAAAATTGGTTTTTGGTTTTTCTTTGGGCCGGCTTTATTTTTTTCCTTTCTGAGCAACCGGATTTAGGTTTTGGTTTGCCCCGGCTTTGGGACTTTTTTTTAGCTAAATCAGCTCATTTTTTAGAATATCTTTTTTTAACCTTTCTTTTAATTCAGGCCCTTAAGGAACATCAGTTGACCAAAAAGAAAATTTTAATCTTAGCCGTTGTTTTGGCCGTTGGCTATGCTTTTTCTGACGAATATCATCAGAGCTTTATTCTGGGCCGCCAAGCTTCTGTTCGAGATATTTTAGTTGATAGTTTGGGCGTTTTTTTAATTACTTGGCTGGTTCAAAGAAAAATGATAAAATAATTAGAAACATGTTTAATTTCGGTAAAAAATTAACTCTCGGTTTGGATTTGAGTGATTTTTCGCTTAAATTTGTCCAACTAGAAAAAAACAAAAAGGGATTTTCTTTAATCAATTGCGTTAAAGAGGACTTGCCAGTCGGCTTAATTCAAAGAGGCGAAATCAAAAAAGAAAAGGAGTTGACCAATATCATTAAAGGGGCTTTAAGGAAGATAAAAAGAAGACCATTTGGAAACAGGGAAGTAGTTTGCAGCTTGCCCGAAGAAAAGGTTTTCATTAGAGTAATCCAGTTACCCTTAATGAAAGAAGAAGAGCTTGGTCAAGCAGTCGGCTGGGAAGCCGAAGCTCATATTCCCTTAAATATTAATGAAGTCTATTTTGATTGGCAGATTATTAAACGGCCGGTTAATCAATCCGACCATTACAACATTTTGGTTGGGGCGGCTCCTCGTTTTTTGGTTGATAGTTATTTTAGGTTTTTGAAAAGAAGCGGCCTTAAACCAATTGCCTTAGAACCAGAATCCGTAGCTGTTTCTCGCAGTTTAATTAAAGTTGTTGATTTAACTCCGACAATCCTGGTTGATCTGGGGGCCAGCGGCACCAATTTTGTCATTTTGTCTGCCTCGGCTATTTATTTTACTTCGCATATTAGTATTTCCGGCCAGCTTTTTAACCGGGCTATTATGGAAAGTTTAGGCATTAACGAAAAGAAAGCCGAGCAATTAAAGATTGAAGTTGGTTTGGACAAGGCCAAGGAAAAAGGGAAGGTCTATCAGGCCTTAAAGCCGTTGGTCGAGGAATTGGTTAATCAAATTAAAGATTACACTGCCTTTTATCAGAACCAGTCATCCCGCCTTTCGAGGCCGGACGGAGTCATCGGCCGAGTCCTGCTTTGCGGCGGCGATTCGCTCTTAAACAATTTGCCGTCCTTTCTTGAACAGAAATTAGGTTTGACTATTGAAATAGGCAATCCCTTAGTTAATTTACCCGGGGCGACTAAAGGCTCTTCGCCCAAATTGTCTTCTTTGCCAAAAAAGGAAATCTTGACTTATACAACTGCCTTAGGTTTAGCCATGAGAAATTTAGAAGATTAAACGACATTCAGCATAAATGTTTAAATTAAATCTTTTGCCACCAGCTGAAAAAAAAGAATTAAAGCTAACCGAATTAAATAATCTGATTTTGTCTTTGGCGGGTCAGATTTTGATTTTGCTGCTCATCTTCAACTTATTTTTAGGCAGCACCTTTTTCTGCTTGTCAATTCTCTTAAAAGAACAAAAGAATTTAATTGCCGTTAAAGAAAGTAATCCCCAAATGCAGGACTTGCTGGAAATTGAGGAAAAAATTAAACAGACCAATCAAATCATTAAACAAGTTAATTTAGGACAAACAAAGGCAATTCTCTGGACGCCTGTTTTTGAAGAGATAACTAAAATTGTTTCAAACGATATTTACTTAACCAATTTTTCTTATCAATCGGACAGCAACTTGGTCACTCTGAACGGCTGGGCCAATCAGCGGGAGAACCTTCTCTATCTTCAGAAATTATTAGAGGAAAATTCTTTCTTCAAGGAAGTCAAGGTTCCTCTGTCTAATTTAATTAAAGAAAAAAATATTGATTTTAACCTTGCTTTTGGTCTTAAATAATTCTTTGAGTAAATTAAGGCGCAAGACTTGCTTTTGAAAAGGTTTTTAGCCATGAATTTAGCCTCATCAAGAAAACTTATTTTATCCTCCGGCTTAAGTTTAATTGGCTTAGCCCTGTTTATCGGCCTGGCGGTTTTTCCTTTTATTGGAAAAATCACAAAAGCTTCTCAAGAATATTTAGCCAATCAAGAGATTTTGGCCGAGTTAGACCAGCGGGAGTCCTTATCTAAGCAATTAGAAAAAGAATATCAACAAAAAGAAACCGATTTAAGAAATTTAGACAAGGTTTTTCTGAGCGCAGAAGAAACAGTCGGCTTTATTTCTAATTTAGAAGCGATTGCTCGAAAAACCGACAATTTTTTTGAAATAAAGTCCGTGAGCGCTGACGATTCTTCAAATAATAAAGAATCATCTCTTAATTTCAGAATTTCTCTTTGGGGGAATTTTTCAAGCTTATTGCTTTTTTTGGCTAATTTAGAAAACAGCCCTTATCCGCCTTATCGTTTGGTTGAGATAGAAGATATGGTTATTAGAAGATTAACCGCTGAATCTTTGAACAAATTTGATTTTCCTTTGGAGGAAGGCGATTTGGAAAGTATTTTGAGCGTTAGGATTTATACTCAATGAATAAAAAAATCAGTTTAGAAAAAGTGAATTATTTCTTAAAAAATTATTACCGCTGGATTTTAGGGATAATTTTCGTTTTGTTATTTTGTCTTAATATCCTAATTTATTATCAATATGTTTATCTAACCATGAAGGCTGAGCCGGAGCCGACTCTGGAAAAAATAACTATTGACCAAGAAGGGTTGAAAAAAATCTTAGATAATTTAGATAAACGGCAGGAAAATTTGGAACGGGTTGAAAAAACTAATTATAGCGATCCCTTTAGATAAAAAATCGTTTTGACTTTTTGCCGATTTTCATTTATAGTGGACGCCAAGCGCCTGTAGCTCAGCTGGATAGAGCGGCTCCCTTCTAAGGAGCAGGTCGCGGGTCCGAATCCTGCCAGGCGCGCTTAGTATTTGTCCAAGAACGAAACAGCTGATAAGCAAATATTATGACCTCTTTTGGCGAGCCATGGTACCCATAGCTTAACGGTTAAAGCTCTAGTCTGTGGAACTAGCGATGTGGGTTCAATTCCCGCTGGGTACCCCAATAAAAATTATGACAGAGATTCTCCAAAACTTTCTTAACCAATTAGTTCCCTGGTTTTTTCGCACGGCCTAAAGATTGTTGCCATTGTTGTGATCGCTTATCTGATTCGCCGGTTTGTCGGTGTTTTTATAGAAAGAATTGTTAGAAAAGCCATTATCAGCGATCATTTCTTAAGTAAAGAAGCGGAAAGAAAAAGAGAAGATACCCTGATTAAGGTTTTTGAGGGAACCCTGGGAACGGTTATTTGGATAACCGTTGCCCTGATGATTTTATCGGAATTGAATATTAATATCGGTCCGCTTTTAGCCGGAGCCGGTATTGTCGGAGTGGCTCTTGGTTTTGGCGCCCAAATATGTTGTCCGCGACTTTTTAAGCGGTCTCTTTCTAATTTTAGAAAATCAGTATCGGGTTGGCGATGTTGTCTGTATCAACGATACTTGCGGCAGCGTTGAAAATATTAGCTTGCGGATGACTGTTCTGCGCGACCTCGACGGAACGGTCCATAATATTCCTAACGGTCAGATTAACAAAGCCTCTAATTTATCCAAAGAGTTCGCTCGGGTTAATTTAAGTTTGGGTATTGATTACCGGAGCAATTTAGAAAAAGTGATTAAGGTGGTTAATCAAGTCGGCCGACAATTATCCGAAGATTCTCAATGGAAAGACAAAATTATAAAAGCGCCTCAATTTCTGCGGGTTGATGATTTTGCCGACTCGGCCATAATCATTAAAATTTTAGGAGAGACCAAGCCTCTTCAGCAATGGGATGTCACTGGCGAATTAAGGAAAAGACTGAAAATCGCCTTTGACAGCGAGGATATTGAAATTCCCTTTAATCAAATAGTTGTTCATCAGGCCAAAGGTTAGAAACATCTAAGATCGTCTATAAAAAAACCGTTCTATTGGGTGGAATTTTATCTCTTGTCAAATAAAAGAGGCAAAACGCGCTTGTTTATTTGACACCGGCGCAATAATCTGCTATTTTGAGAAAGGTGGGTTATTTTTTTTACTTTAGATTATGCCGACTGTTCAACAATTAATTAAAAAGCCGAGAAGAAAAACGAAGAAAAAACCAAAAGTGCCGGCTCTTTGGCGAAGTTTTAATTTGCTGAAGAATAGACCGAAGAAATGTCCTTCTCCTTTTAAACGCGGCGTTTGTTTGTATGTCAAAACCATCACTCCGAAGAAACCGAATTCTGCTTTGCGCAAAATAGCTCGGGTGCGGCTGACTAACGGCATGGAGGTAACTGCCTATATCCCCGGCATCGGCCATAATCTACAGGAGCATTCGGTCGTCGTCATCCGGGGGGGCCGAGTGAAAGATTTGCCGGGAGTTCGGTATCATGTCGTTCGCGGCGTTTTAGACACAGAAGGAGTGGAAGGCCGTAAACAGAAGAGAAGTCGTTACGGAGCCAAGAAGCCGGGCCAGGAGAAAAAAACGGAGACCGAAACAGCTCCGGTTAAGCCCGAAGAATAACAATGAACAATATTTGTTTGCTAATTAGCCAATTATATTATGAGAAGGAAAAGAAAAGCTAAAAGGATAATGAGCCCTGACCCAAAATATAATAATACTTTGGTGGCTAAATTTATTAATCAGTTGATGAAACAAGGCAAAAAATCAGTTGCCCAAAGAATTATTTATCAGGCCTTTGAGCAATTGGCCCAGCCGGGCAAAACCAAAGACCCTTTGGAGATATTTGACCAGGCGATTAAAAATGTTTCTCCCTTGGTTGAGGTGAAGTCGCGGCGGATTGGCGGGGCTCACTATCAAGTGCCTCGCGAAGTGCGCGGCGAAAGAAAAATCACTTTAGCTATTCGTTGGCTAATCTGGGCGGCTCGGTCTAAAAAAGGAAAGCCCATGGCTCAAAAACTAGCTGCCGAATTATTGGATGCTTCTAAAAATACCGGAGCGGCCGTCAAGAAAAAAGAAGATACTCACCGAATGGCTGAAGCCAATAAGGCCTTTGCTCATTTTGCTTGGTAAATTATGCCGAGACAATATCCGATAGAAAAAAATAGAGACATCGGCATCATTGCTCATATTGATGCTGGTAAAACAACCGTTACTGAACGGGTCCTTTTTTATACAGGTATTTCCCACAAAATTGGCGAGGTTCACGAAGGCGAAGCGGTTATGGACTGGATGGCTCAAGAAAAAGAAAGAGGCATTACCATTACTTCAGCGGCGACAACCTGTTTTTGGACGCCGCGCAATTACTTATCCAAAGAACCGGGCCAATACCGCATTAATATTATTGACACGCCCGGCCATATTGATTTTACGGTAGAAGTACAGCGTTCTTTAAGAGTTCTTGACGGAGCCGTCGTCGTTTTTGACGGAGTGGCCGGCGTTGAGCCGCAATCAGAAACGGTCTGGCGGCAGGCCGATAAATTCAAGGTGCCGCGGATTTGCTTTATTAATAAATTGGACCGAGTTGGCGCTAATTTCGAAAAAAGCTTTGAGTCAATCTTACAACGTTTAACTCCCAAAGCGGTCGCCCTGACCATACCCATCGGCTTGGAAGAAAAGCATCAAGGGTTGATTGATTTAATCACCATGAAGGCCTGCGGGTTTAAGGGTGATTATGGAGAAAAAGTTACTCAAGAAGAAATTCCCGAAGAACTGAAAAAAGAAAGCGAGGATTATCGGAATAGATTGCTGGAGAGAATCGCTGACCAGGACGACCAAATTGCCGAAAAGTATTTAGAGGGGAAGGAAATCGGAGAAGAAGAAATTAGAAAGGCCCTGCGCCGGGCAACGATTAATTATCAATTAGTTCCGGTTTTCTGCGGCTCCGCTTTAAAGAATAAAGGAGTTCAGATTTTATTAGACGGCGTGATTGATTATCTGCCTTCGCCGGTTGATTTACCGGTTATTGAAGGTTTTGATCCCAGAGACGAAACAAAGCAGTTAACCAGAGAAAACAAAGATGAAGCCCCTTTGGCCGGTTTAGTTTTTAAAATCGCCACCGATCCTTTTGTCGGCCAATTGGCCTATTTAAGAATTTATTCAGGCATCTTGACGAGCAGTTCTTATGTGTTAAACTCTAACACGGGCAAACAGGAAAGAATCGGCCGCCTTTTAAGAATACATGCCGACAAAAGAGAAGAAGTCAAGGAATTTTATGCCGGAGACATCGGAGCGGCCATTGGTCTGAAAGAGACAACCACCGGCGATACTTTAACTTCTCCTCAAGAGCCAATCGTTTTGGAGAAAATAACTTTTCCGGAACCGGTTATCTCCATTGCCATTGAGCCAAAGACCAAAGCCGACCAAGAGAGAATGGGTCTCGCCTTAAAAAAGTTGGCCGAAGAAGATCCAACTTTCCAAGTTAGAGGCGATTTAGAAACAGGCCAAACAATCATCTCCGGTATGGGCGAATTGCACTTAGAAGTTATTGTTGACCGAATGTTAAGAGAGTTTAAAGTGGGAGCTAACATCGGCCAACCGCAAGTAGCTTACAAAGAAACGGTTAAAAAAACAGCCGAGGCGGAAGGAAAATATATCAGGCAAACAGGCGGTCGTGGCCAATATGGTCATGTTTGGCTGAAGGTTGAACCTCAAGAACGTGGTCAGGGTTTTGCTTTTGTTAATGAGATTAAAGGAGGCGTTATCCCTCAAGAATTTATTCCGGCGGTGGAAAAAGGGGTTAGGGAAGCGATAGATAAAGGGGTTTTGGCCGGCTATCAGCTAGTTGACCTAAAGGCCACTCTTTACGACGGCTCTTTTCATGAAGTAGATTCTTCGGAAGCGGCTTTCAAGATTGCCGGCTCGATTGCCTTGCAAGCGGCTGTTAAGCAAGCTGACTTGGTTTTATTAGAACCGATTATGAAACTGGAAGTGGTTACTCCGGAACAATTTATGGGCGATGTCATCGGCGACCTTAATGCTAAACGGGGCAAAATCAACAAGATGGAAGATAGGGGCGATGGGCTTAACCAGGTCAAGGTAATTGATGCTCAAGTGCCTTTGGCCAATATGTTTGGTTACGCCACTCAACTACGTTCAATGACCCAAGGTCGAGCCACTTTTGTTATGGAATTTGGCCATTACGCCGAAGTGCCTAAAAATGTGGTTGAAGGAATTATTAATAAATAAAATCATGTGGGAAAAAATTAAAAAAATCTTGCAAAAAGAAGGTGGTAAGTGTATTATAGTAGAAGACAATCAGCCAGCCTATTTAGTTATGAAATTAGAAGATTACGAGAAATTGATTGAGGCGAATGACGAAATAGAGAAAGCTAATCGCGACATTGACCAATGGCAAGCCGAAGAAAAAGGGAAAGAGATTGAAACGGACAAGAGTAATCATAAAGAAGTTAGCATAGAAGATTTACCCTTTTAATTAGCGGATAGCCAATTACTATTCGTTAAAGCATTGACTAAACGGAGGATATTTTGTAAACTTTGTCTAGATTTAAGAAAAATTAATTTAATATATAAGCGAATAGAGAGTTTTGAATAATGACTTTCATGGTTCATTGTCCATTGCTCGTTGTTCGCTGTTAATATGCCCGAAAAATTTGAACGAACCAAGCCACACCTTAATATCGGAACCATCGGTCACGTTGACCATGGTAAAACCACTTTAACCGCCGCTATTTTGAAATGTTTAAGAGCGGCCGGTTTTAAGGCTCAAGATAAAGGCGTTGACGACATTGACAACGCGCCGGAAGAAAAAACTCGTGGTTTGACCATTGCCGTGTCTCATGTTGAATACGAGACGGAAAAACGTCATTACGCTCACATTGATTGTCCCGGTCATGCCGATTATATCAAAAACATGATTACCGGGGCGGCCCAAATGGACGGAGCTATTTTAGTCGTTTCGGCCGCTGATGGCCCCATGCCTCAAACGCGAGAACATATTCTTTTGGCTCGTCAAGTTGGCCTGCCGGCCCTGGTTGTCTTTTTGAATAAGACCGACCAAGTTGATGATGCGGAATTGGTTGATTTGGTTGAACAGGAAATCAGAGAGTTGTTGAGCAAGTACAAATACGAAGGAGAAAAAATCCAAATTATCCGAGGTTCGGCTTTGCAAGCCCTAGAATGCGGCTGCGGAAAAGAAGATTGTCCCAAGTGCGGACCGATTATGAAGTTAGTTAAAGCGATTGATGAAAATATTCCCGAACCGGTCCGACATGTTGACAAGCCCTTCTTAATGCCCGTTGAAGATGTTTTTTCAATTGAAGGACGAGGGACCGTCGCGACCGGGCGCATTGAACGAGGAGTGGTTAAACTTAACGAAGAAGTGGAAATAATCGGTTTGGGCGATACCCAAAAAACAGTCGTTACCGGCATAGAAATGTTTAACAAGTCGCTTGACGAAGGACGGGCCGGGGATAACGCGGGTATTTTATTGAGAGGCGTTAAGCGAGAAGATGTTCAGCGAGGCCAGGTTTTAAGTCATCCGGGCTCGGTGACTCCTCACCAGGAATTTGAAGGCGAGGTCTATATCTTAAGCAAAGAGGAAGGCGGTCGCCACACTCCTTTCTTTAGCGGTTACAAGCCTCAGTTTTACATCAGGACAACTGATGTTACCGGCGAAGTGACTTTGCCCGAAGGAACAGAAATGGTTATGCCCGGCGATACGGTTAATCTAAAGATTAAATTGGTTTCCTCGGTTGCCTTGGAGCAAAAACAGAGCTTTGCCATTCGGGAAGGCGGCAAAACGGTAGGGGCCGGTGTAGTCACCAAGATAAGCAAGTAAATTAAAGCCGAGAGTTTGGCTCTAACAAGAGTTAAACTCTCTTTTTACCCTTTACATTTTTAATTTTAATTTGTCACGATGGCACCTAAAAAAGAAGAAGAAGTTAAGCAGCGAATTCGCATTAAAATTCAGGCCTACGACCATAAATTGATTGACCAATCAATTAAGCAGATTGTTGAAGCGATTGAACGTTATGATGCCGAGATAAGAGGGCCGATTCCTCTGCCAACTCAAATTCATAAATATACGGTCAATCGCTCTACTTTTGTTCACAAAGATTCACGGGAGCAATACGAGATGCGAGTTCATAAACGGCTGATTGATATCATCAATCCCAGCGCTAAAATCATTGATGCCTTGATGGGATTAAATCTGCCAGCCGGCGTTGATATCGAGATAAAGATGTAATTTATGGCTAAAATTTCTTCATCAAATTAAATCCAATTGAGCAGAAGGCAACTAACCGTTGATTTGATACCGGGTTTAGTGCCCGGTATTTTATTAGCCGTCATCTTTTAGGAGTTCGGGAAAATATTTTAACCTTTAGCTTTATGAAATTTATTCTTGGTAAAAAATTAGGCATGAGTCAGATATTTGATGAACAAAGAAAAGTTATTCCGGTTACCTTGATTGAAGCGGGCCCTTGTTTCGTTGTCCAGTCGAAAAACAAAGAGAAAGACGGCTACCAAGCATTTCAAATCGGCTTCGGAGAAATCAGAAGCAAAAAAGTAAAAAAGCCCCAAAAAGGACATTTTAAGAAAGCTAATTTAGAAAAGGCGTTCCGCTATTTAAGAGAGTTTGCCGGCAATAATCTAAAAGTAGGCGACAGGATAGACGTTTCTATATTTCATCAAGGAGAAATAGTTAAATTAACCGGCGTTTCTAAAGGAAAAGGATTCCAGGGCGTTGTCAAAAGACACGGCTTCTCCGGTTTTTCGGCCACTCACGGAACTAAACACGGCTTACGGGCGCCCGGGTCAATCGGTTCGTCTTGGCCGGAAAGAGTTTTTAAGGGCAGAAAAATGGCTGGTCGAATGGGCCATCAAAAGATAACTGTTCAGGGATTAAAAATAGCTCAAGTTGACAAGGAAAATAATTTATTGGCTGTTAAGGGAGCTGTTCCGGGCAAGAAAGGCACTCTTTTAGAAATTGTCGCTATCAAAAAAATTGGGACGGTTGAGAAAGAAAAAGAAGAGAAATTGGTCTCCGAACTGGAAAAAGAAGAAAAAGAAGCTCAAGAAAAAAAGGGGGAAAATAAACCCGAAGAGCCGAAAGACAAAAAAGAGGGAGGACAATCTTAGAAAAAATTTCAAGAGAGACAATAAATTCTATGTTGGAATTAGTTTACAATCAGCAAGGAGAAAAAGTTGGCCAGCTAAGTTTGCCGGCCGAGATCTTTGAAGTGTCTCTTAATCAGGATTTGGTCCATCAGGCAATAGTCGCTCAAATGTCTAATAGCCGGGAGGTCTTGGCTCATACCAAGGACAGAAGCGAAGTCAGCGGCGGCGGAAAGAAACCTTGGCGGCAAAAAGGGACCGGCCGGGCTCGTCACGGCTCAATTCGTTCGCCGATTTGGATTGGCGGCGGCGTTACTTTTGGACCAACCAAGGAAAAGATTTTTACTAAAAAAATAAACAAGAAAATGAAACGGCAAGCTCTTTTTATGTCTTTGTCTTCTAAATTAAAAGACAAAGAAATGGTCTTGTTGGATAAAATAGAATTAGCCGAAGCTAAAACAAAACAAATGATTGAAATACTTAACTGTTTAGAGGAAAAATTAAAGAAGAATTTTATTAAAGGGACGCTGATTGTCTTGCCGATAACCGATCAAAAGGTCATCAAAGCGAGTCAGAATATTCCTAAAATTAAAATTATCAAAGCTGACAGCTTGAATGTCCTGGATATTTTGTCTTATCGGTATTTATTGGTCTCTCAAGAAGCTGTTGAGGTGATTAAAAAAACTTATCTAAGATAATATGGCTCTATTGGACAGATTTAAAAAGAAAACCGGACCGGTTAAAGACAAAATTGCCGGCGGCAATAAAGAAAAATCTCAATTAAAAGAGGAATCTTTAGACAATCAGAAAAAAACCGGAGAGGAAAAGCCCAAGGGAAATATCGTCAAGCAAGTTCCTCGGGCTTATCGACTGATTAGAGAACCCCAAATTACCGAAAAAGCGACTTTTTTGGCCAATCAAAACAAATACATTTTCAAAGTTTCGCCGCAGGCCAATAAGACAGAAATTAAAAAAACGGTTGAGGCGCTTTATCGAGTCAAGGTAATTAAAGTTCATTTAGTCCATACGCCGGCCAAGAAAAGGCGTTTGGGACGCGTTCAGGGCTGGCGCGGCGGCCTAAAAAAAGGATTTAAGAAGGTTATTGTTACCTTGGCTTCGGGAGAAGAAATAGAGTTATTGCCGAGATGAGCCAGAAACAATAAACAATGTTTTTTGAATCATGAAAAGATATAAGCCAACTAGTCCCGGCAGGAGAGGAATGAGTTCAATAGATTTTTCTCTTTTGACCAGGAAAAAGCCGGAGAAAAAATTGACCAAAAAATTAATCAGGAGTTTTGGCCGTGGCGACAAAGGGAGAATTACTACTCGTCATAAAGGAGGCGGCCATAAAAGAAAATACCGGCTGATTGATTTCAAAAGATTTGATAAATTAGACGTTTCGGCAAAGGTAATCGCTTTGGAATATGACCCTAATCGCAGTTGTTTTATCGCCTTGCTTAATTACCAAGATGGTCAAAAAAGATACAGCTTGGCCCCTGACGGTTTAAAGGTTGGCGACGAAGTCATCTGTCAGGAGAAAGCTTCGCTTAAAAAAGGCAACCGGCTAAGATTGAAAAATATTCCAGTTGGCAGTTCTGTCTACAACGTTGAACTTCAGCCGGAAAAAGGCGGCCAAATAATCAGATCGGCTGGCAGCGTTGCTCAGGTGATGGCTCATGAAGGCGGTTATGCCCATCTCAAATTAGCCTCTGGCGAAATAAGGATGGTTAGAGAAAATTGCTGGGCCAGTTTGGGCCAGTTAACCAATCTGGAACATAGTTCGGTTGTTTTGGGCAAAGCCGGTCGCAGTCGTTGGTTGGGTCGCCGGCCGACGGTTCGCGGTTCAGCAATGAATCCCTGCGATCATCCTCATGGCGGAGGAGAAAATAGACAGCCGATCGGTTTAAGAAAAGGCCCAAAAACGCCTTGGGGTAAATTAGCTTACGGGGTTAAAACACGAAAGAAAAAAAATAGCGATAGATTGATTTTAAAAAGAAGAACCAAGAAGAAGAGGAAGTAAACATATGAGCAGAAGTTTAAAAAAAGGTCCCTATGTTGACAGCAAGCTATTGAATAAAATAGCTAAGTTAAAGACGGGCGATAAAACAGTAATTAAGACCTGGGCCAGAAATTCTTCCATTACTCCCGAAATGGTCGGCTTCACCTTCGGCATCCATAACGGCAAAGAGCATATTTCCGTTCTGATTACCGAAGATATGGTCGGCCATAAATTAGGCGAGTTTTCTCATACTCGTAAATTTGTCAGGCATGGCGGCAAGATGCAGAGAAAGCAGGAAATAGTTGCTCGCCAGAAAGCGACGGATTTAGGAGCTTAGCTCCTAAAAAGGAGCTAAGCTCCTAAATCCTAAGCTCCTAACTCCTAAACATGATTACAGCTAAATTACGCCATCTTAGAATATCGCCTCGCAAAGTCAGATTAGTCACTGATTTAATCAGGGGGTTGCCGGTTGAAGAAGCCGAAAGACAGTTAAAATTTTTGACCAAACGAGCCGCTCGACCTGTTTTGAAATTGCTTAACTCGGCCAGAGCTAATGCTCAAAGTAATAATAAATTGGTCAAGGAAAATCTTTATATTGAGAAAATCGTTGTTGAAGAAGGACCGATACTAAAAAGATGGCGGCCAAGAGCCATGGGCCGGTCTGCTCCGATTAAAAAAAGGACCAGCCACATTGTTTTAATTTTGAATACAAAAGAGGGCTTGGTTTCTGAAGAAAAAAAAGAAAGCAAACCAGATAAAATCAAAGAAGCGGAACCTTTAACCGAAGAGAAAAAAGGGGAAAAGGGATTATTAGAGGAGCTTGGAAGAGTTAAGGAGGAGAAAAAACCAGTTGCCAAACCTCGGCCGGTTTCGGCGCCGCGGCCTTATCCAACTACCTCTCAAGCCAAGAAAAGAGCGTTTAGTCGACAGACATTTGGCAATATAAAAAAATATTTTAGGCGGAAAAGCATATAAAAGACTTTGTCCGGCTCCTTTTTTGAAAAGGCGCCGGGCCTAGAATAATTATGGGACAAAAAGTTCATCCATTGTCTTTACGAATCGGCTTAGGGGCTGATTGGCAGTCTCGCTGGTTCGGTAAAAAAGGAAAATATAGGGAATTTTTAGAGCAAGATGTTAGATTGCGTATTTTTATTATAAAGAAATTGGCTAAGGCCGGGTTTAGTTCGGTTAAAATAGAACGGTCGGCTAATTTGATTAATATTATTATTCAGACATCTCGCCCCGGGCTAATTATCGGTCGAGGTGGCAGCGGAGCCGAGGAATTAAAGGATGAGATTAAAAAATTCCTTCGAAAAATAAATCCGGTTTTAGATAAAACAGAAGTCCGTTTAGAAATTGAAGAAATCAAACAGGCCAGCGCTCGGGCGGCGGTTATTGCGGATGATATGGCCGCTCAAGTAGAAAAGCGCTTTCCTTACCGTCGGGTGATGAAGCAAGTTTTAAGCAAGGCGGCTCAGAATAAAGAAATTCAAGGAATAAAGGTAATGGTCAAGGGAAGATTAAATGGCGCTGAGATTGCCCGCAAAGAATGGCTTAAAAAAGGAAAAATTCCCCTACAAACCCTGCGCTCTAATATTGATTATGCCCAGACAACGGCTTACACTACTTATGGCACCATTGGCATTAAAGTTTGGGTTTATAAAGGAGAGATTTTTGGCTAAGAAACTATGTTATTCCCTAAGAAAGTTAAACATCGTAAATGGCAAAAAGGACGAGCTCGCGGCCAAGAAGCTAAACGAGGAAATTACCTTGCCTTTGGCTCTTATGGATTAAAGGCCTTGACAGATTGCTGGCTAACAGCTCGTCAGATTGAAGCGGCTCGGCGGGCTATGACTCGATATGTTCAGCGCGGCGGCAAAATTTGGATTAGGGTTTTTCCGGATAAGCCGGTAACCAAGAAAGGCATCGAAGTGCCCATGGGCGGCGGCAAAGGCAGTGTCGACCATTATGTTGTCCCCGTAAAACCAGGTCGAATTATCTTTGAGATGGATGGCGTTTCTGAAGAAATGGCCAAAGAAGCGATGCGCCGAGCTAGTTATAAATTGCCGATTAAGACAAGGTTTATTACCCGTTAATCTTAGATACAAATTTATGAAAATTAAAGAATTGCGCCAGAAGACAACCAAGGAACTGAAAGAGCTTTTAGAAGAAAACCGGCATAAACTCGGCCAGCTTAAATTTGATTTAGCGGCCAAAAAACTAAAAAATGTTAGAGAGATTAGGAATTTACGTAGAGAGATTGCCCGAATTTTAACTATTTTAAGAGATTTATCCAAAGCAAATCAAAAGTGAGTAATTTTTGGCAACAAAAGATTGCTTGCTTAAAACGGATATGCTCAAAACAATAAACAAAAACAGTCAATCTTCCCAAAAAACTTCTGCTGTATCTCGGCAAAAGAAAGTTCGCTTACTTAGAGGAAGAGTTATCAGCGATAAAATGGATAAAACCATTGTCGTTTTGGTTTCCCGGCTAAAAAAACATCCTCGTTACCAGAAAAGATATAAAATTGATAAAAAATATAAAGTTGACGACGAAAAGAACGAATATAAAACCGGCGATCAGGTAGTCATCAAAGAAGGACGGCCGATGAGCAAAGACAAGAGATGGAAAGTGGATAAAAAAATATGATTCAAGCAGGCACAAAATTAAAAGTAGCTGATAATACCGGAGCCAAAATCATCCAGTGTTTTAAAGTTTTGGGCGGCAGTCGGCGGCGTTATGCTCAAATTGGGGATATTATCATTGCTTCGATTAAAGAAGCCGAACCAAGGAAAACAGTTAAAAAAAAGGATATTGTCAGAGCGGTGGTTGTCCGTCAAAAAAAGGCCTATCGCCGGATTGACGGTTCCTATATTCGCTTTGATGAAAATGCGGCAGTTATCATTGACGGGTTCAATCCTAAAGGAGGTCGTATTTTTGGTCCGATTCCTAAGGAAATAAAGGAAAAAGGATTTGATAAAATTGCTTCCTTGGCCCCGGAAGTTTTGTAATATGAAAATTAAAAAAGGAGATACAGTTTTAATTATTAGCGGTAAGGACAAAGGCAAGAAAGCCAAAGTTTTAGAATCCTTTCCCGAACAGAATAAAGTCCTAATTGAAGGAATTAATCTTGTTAGACGACATCGAAAACCGCGCCGGGAAAAAGAAAAGGGACAAATCGTTGAATTGCCTAAGCCGATTGATCTGTCCAACGTTAAATTGGTCTGTCCGAAATGCGGTCAACCGACCCGGGTTGGTTATCGGTTGACAGATAAAGGGAAGTATCGTATTTGTAAAAAATGCCATCAAGAGATATAGTTATATTAAAAATTAGAAATTCAGCCAATGAGATTAAAAGAAAAATATATTAAAAAAGTAATTCCTCAAATGAAAGAGCGATTTGGCTATCGCCACGACTTGGCCGTGCCCAGAATAATTAAAGTAGTGGTTAATACCGGTTTTAATCCTAATACTAAAGACGAAAAGGGGCAAAATGATATTGCTCATGACTTAGCTTTGATTACCGGCCAAAAGGCAAAACCATGTTCGGCTAAAAAAGCGATTGCTTCTTTTAAAACCAGGCAAGGAATGATTCTCGGTTTAGCGGTTACCTTGCGGGGGCAGCGGATGTACGATTTTTTGGATAGATTGATCAATATCGCTCTGCCGCGCAGTCGCGATTTCCATGGTTTGCCCGAAAAGAATATTGACCAAGCCGGTAATTTGAATATTGGCATCAAAGAACAGATTATTTTTCCCGAAATTGCGGCTGAAAGCACGAAAAGTATTTTCGGCCTGGAAATTGCTGTCGTTGTTTCAGCCGGCAATCGCCAACAAGGGGTCGAATTGTTTAAATTATTAGGATTTCCTCTAAAGAAACTATAAGATACTTATGGCCAAGACATCGGTTATCGCCCGAGCTCAAAAAAAACCAAAATTCTCCAGCCGGATAGTTCGGCGTTGTTTTCGCTGTGGACGCAAAAGAGGCTATTTGCGTAATTTTGGTTTGTGTCGGATATGCTTTCGAGAATTAGCTAGAAAAGGGGAAATTCCTGGAGTTAAAAAAAGCAGTTGGTAATATTAAAGGGCAAAGAATGGCGAACGAATATATTGCTCGCCGTTGATTGTTCTCTGTTTATTAAACTATGACTGACCCGATCTCTGATATGCTTACTAGAATAAGAAATGCGCAAGCCGTCTCCCATCAGACGGTCAGTATTCCTTTTTCTAAGCTAAGATTTAATTTAGCCAAGGTTTTGGAAAAAGAAGAACTGATTAAATCAGCGACTATTCATGGCCGTAAAACCGAAAAAAATATTGAAATTAAGTTAAAGTATCAGAAAGGCCAACCAGCCATTAAGGGATTGAAAAAAATAAGCAAGCCCGGTCAACGAATTTACCTCAAAAAAAACCAGATTAGGCCAGTCAAACAAGGTTATGGTTTGGCCATTATTTCTACTTCCCATGGCTTGATGACTGATAAAAAGGCCAGAAAAAAAGGGTTGGGCGGAGAAATTCTATGTCAGATTTTTTAAGGATGAGATAAAATAATTATGTCAAAAATCGGCAGACAACCAATTGTTATCCCGCTTGATGTTCAGTTGGATATCGGCGATAATCAGCTTAAAGTTAAGGGGCCTCAAGGAGAATTAAACCAATTAATTCCGGCTCAAATTAAATTAGAATTGAAGGATTTAGCCGATAAGCGCAAGGAATTAATAGTTTCTCCCAGAAAAGAAACAAAAGACAGTTCGGCTCTCTGGGGTTCGTTAAGGGCTTTAATTTTTAACATGGTCAAAGGAGTCACCGATGGTTTTGAAAAAAAGCTGGAGATTCAGGGAGTTGGCTACCGGGCTTCTCTGCAAGACAATAAGCTGATTTTGAATATCGGATTTTCTCATCCGATTGAGATAGAAGCGCTTCCAGGCATTGAATTTAAAGTAGATAAAAATATTATTACTGTTTCAGGCATTGATAAGCAATTAGTCGGCCAAACGGCCGCTCAAATTAGAAACCAACGCAAGCCGGAGCCTTATAAAGGAAAAGGGATTAGATACCTTGGCGAGGCCGTCAGGAGAAAGGCCGGCAAAAAAACGGGTAGTACCGAATAAATTTTATGCAATCAAAGCAAGTAAAACTTTATCGGCGACACAAAAGAATCAGGGCCAAATTAAAAGGAACTCGACAATGTCCTCGTCTTTCTGTTTTTCGCAGTAATCAGCATATTTATCTCCAATTGGTTGACGACGAACAGGGAAAAACCTTGGTTGGCTCCAGCGATTTGGAAGTTAAAAAGAAAAAATTATCCAAATTAGCCAAGGCTCAAGAAGCAGGCAAAATCATTGCCGAGAAAGCTTTGGGAAAAAAGATTAAAAAAATTGTTTTTGACCGAGGCGGCTACAAATACCATGGTCGGATTAAGGCGGTTGCCGAAGGAGCCAGAAAAGGCGGCTTAGTTTTTTAATCGACAATTTATATCAAATGACACTCTTATGATTTATCAGCAGCCAAAAAAAAGTGAATACGAACAAAAACTGCTTGACGTCGCTCGGGTGGTTCGGGTAGTGGCCGGCGGCCGCCGTTTTAGATTCAGAGCGGTTGTGGCCATTGGAAACCAAAAAGGAGAAGTTGGGGTGGGAGCGGCCAAGGGCCAGGATGTCAGTTTGGCCGTGGAAAAAGCGACTACTCAAGCCAAAAAGAATTTAGTTAAAGTTCCCTTGCTTAAAGGGACTATTCCTCATCAAGTAGAAGCCAAATATGGCAGCGCTAAGGTTTTGCTGAAACCCGGTCAACCGGGGCGAGGAATTGTCGCCGGCGGAGCGGTTCGAGCAATTTGCGGATTGGCCGGCCTTGAGAGCATTTCGGCCAAAATTATTGGCCGGACAACCAATAAATTAAATAATGCTCGGGCAACCATTGAGGCCTTTAAAAAGCTGAAATTTGAAAATGAAAAACGATAAGAAAAAAACGAAAAAAGTTTTTGCTTTTTTATTTTTAGTTTTTAATTTGAGCGAGGCAACATGCAATTATATCAACTAAAACCAACTCATCAAAAGAAAAAGCCGAAGCGAGTCGGTCGGGGCGGCAAAAAAGGGACTTATTCCGGCCGCGGCATCAAGGGACAAAAGTCCCGGGCCGGCAGAAAACCGCGGCCTGGTTTTGCTGGCGGCGATACTCTTTTAATTAAGAGATTGCCCAAACAAAGGGGACAGAGAGGCAAATTAAAGATAAGACAAGGCCGTAAATTATCTCGTCGCCTTAAGCCGGTTATTCTTAATTTAAAAGACATTGAGAAAAAGTTTTCTGTCAAAGTTGGCCAGAAGCAATCTGCCTCCGGCGAAAAACCAAGTCAGACTGTTTCGCCGAAAAGCTTGTTAAAAAAGGGGCTGATCAGTAAAATAGGTAAGAGGACCCCGCCGGTGAAAATTTTAGGCCAAGGCCGATTAAAAGGAAAATTAAATTTTAAAGACGTCCAACTGTCAAAGAGCGTTCAGGAAAATAGGAGCTTAGCTCCTAAAAAGGAGCTAAGCTCCTAGATGAAATTGACAGGTGAACCACCTCTTGTCTAAAGACAAAGTGGATTTCTTGCCAGCTTCAATTAAAATATGAAATGGTTTCAAAGGGTTATTCAAATTTTAAAGATTAAAGACCTTCGCCAAAAAATATTCTTTGTTTTGATGATTTTAGTCATCTTTCGGGTAGCGGCGAGCATCCCGGTTCCCGGCATTGACGCCGAAAGGTTAAGGCAGTTTTTTACTAATAATCAGTTATTCGGCTTATTGAATATTTTTACCGGCGGAGCGATGAGCAATTTGTCCATTGTTATGCTTGGCTTGGGCCCCTTTATCACGGCAACAATTATTATGCAGTTATTAACTATGATTTTTCCCCAATTGGAAGCTATTTACAAAGAAGAAGGTGAACGAGGCCGACAGAAATTTAATCAATATGCCCGGATGCTGACTATCCCTTTAGCCGCTTTGCAATCCTATGCCATGTTAACCCTGTTAAGCCATCAAAATATCATTGGCTCTCTTTCCGCCATTCAGTGGGTTACTTCTATTTCAGTTATTACAGCCGGGGCTTTGTTCTTAATGTGGTTGGGCGAGTTGATTTCGGAGAAGGGAATCGGCAACGGCGTCTCTTTATTGATTTTTGCCGGTATCGTTTCCCAGGTGCCTCAGTCAATTAGAGATATAGTTGTTACTTATAATCCGGCCCAAATTCCTTCTTATTTGGCTTTTTTGGTTGTCGCTTTGATTATTATTGCCGGAGTGGTTGTTATTAATGAAGGCCGACGCAATATTCCAGTTTCTTACGCTAAGCGGGTGCGCGGCCATCGGATTTATGGCGGCGTTTCCACTTACTTGCCTTTGAATGTAAATCCAGCCGGAGTCATCCCAATAATTTTTGCTTTGTCAATTATGCTTTTCCCGGGCATGGTCGCTAGTTTTTTAAGCGCTTCCCGAATTGGTTGGTTGGCCAATTTTTCTCAATCAATCGGTCAGCTTTTCCAAAATGTTTGGTTTTACGGCATCTGTTATTTTGTTCTAGTTGTCCTTTTTACCTATTTTTACACGGCGGTCACCTTTGATCCCAAGAACGTCGCTAATAATTTACAGAAAATGGGCGGCTTTATCCCGGGCATCCGGCCGGGCCGACCGACTTCCGATTTCCTTTATTTTATTCTTAATCGAGTTTTGCTTTTCGGCGCTTTCTTTTTAGGAACTATTGCCGTCTTGCCTTCAATCGTTCAAGGGGCTACCGGCATAACTGCTTTTGGTTTTGCTATTGGCGGAACAGCTCTCTTGATTATTGTTTCGGTTGTTTTGGAGACAATGCGTCAAATTGGCAGCCAATTGACTATGCGCGATTACGAAGGATTTTAATTTATGTCCAATCAACAACCACAAATTATTATTCTGATGGGTCGGTCCGGTTGCGGCAAAGGAACCCAAGCCAAGCTTCTCCGAAATGAATTTAAGTTTAAACACGCTAATAGCGGCGATTTAATCCGGACTAAAATGAAAGAAAAGAATTTCTTTGGCCGGAAATTGAAAAAGGTGATTAACCAGGGCAATCTGGCGCCAACTTTTTTAATCTCTCAACTTTGGACGGAGAAAATTAAAGAGATAAAAGCAAAATCAGATTTAAAAGGATTGATTGTTGATGGCAGTCCTCGGACTCTGATGGAAGCGAAGCTGATGGATGAGGTTTTTGACTGGGTTGAATGGACGAAGATTAAAGTTATTTTATTGGATATTTCCGACAAAGAGGCCTTTAGTCGATTAACCAAGCGGCGGATTTGCCAGGACTGCGGCCGTTTGATTCCCTGGGTCGGCCAATTTAAGGATTTAAAAAAATGCGACAAATGCGGCGGTCAATTGATGACTCGACCTGACGACAAACCGGAGGCGATTCGTTCCCGTTTGGATTTTTACAATAAGGAAGTTGAACCGGCCATTGGTTATTACCGAAAACAAGGCCGGCTCATCAGGGTTAATGGCCAGCAGTCAATTGAAGATGTTTATCAGGAGATTAAAAAAGCTCTAAGTTAATGGTCAGGGGTTGAGATATACTTTTTGTCTAAGCAAGAAGGCCTGTCCTTCCTCTTGGTATTTCCATGATACATATCAAAAGCCCGGAAGAAGTTGAATTAATGGCTCAAGCCGGTCGGCTATTAGCCAAGGTTATGCGGCAATTAAAAGACGCGGTTAAGCCGGGATTAACCACCGAGAGTTTGGATAAACTTGCCGAAGAAATTATTTTTAGCTACGGAGCCAAACCGGCCTTTAAGGGCTACGGCGGTTTTCCGAATACTCTCTGCGCTTCTATTAACGAACAAATTGTTCATGGCGTTCCTTCAAAACGCCAAATCAAAGAAGGCGATATTTTAAGTTTGGACACGGGCCTCATTTATCAAGGTTTTTATGCGGATATGGCTGTCACTCTGCCGGTTGGTCCGATTTCCAAAGAGGCGCAAAAACTAATTCAGGTAACTAAAAAGGCCTTACGTAAGGCTATTGCCCGGGTCAAGCCAGGTCAAACTATCGGGGATATCTCTTTTGCCATTCAAAAACATATTCAGGCTGAAGGTTTTCAGGTAGTCAAAGAATTATGCGGTCACGGAATCGGTCGTAATCTTCATGAAGATCCGGATGTTCCTAATTTCGGTTATCCTCATAAAGGACCTATTTTGAAAGAAGGCGCGGTCATTGCCATTGAACCAATGGCCGTTTTAGGCCAGCCGGGCATAAAAAAGGGCCCCGATGGTTTTTGCTATCAGACAGCGGACAACAGCTTGTCAGCTCATTTTGAAAATACGGTTGCCGCAACCAAAAAAGGGCCCAGAATTTTAACCGAATGATGCGTTTATTTAGGAGCTTTGCTCCTATTAGGAGCAAAGCTCCTAAATACTCTTATAGGAGCAAAGCTCCTAATTTACTGTATTTCTTCTTTTTTCTCTTTGAGAAAGCGATGCCAGTTTTCAAGGAATTCAACGAATATTTGAAAGGGCACTTCTAAGATTAAATTGAAAACAACAATCAAGATATTGAATTTAGCCCATTGGTGCGAAAGCCATTGACCCACCCTAACCAGGGGCAGAGCGAAAAGATCAATGATAAAGAGCCAACCGGTTTCTTTTTCTTTTTCGACGCTTAATCCTTTTGATTGCTGACGGATTTTTAAGCCGGTAAAACAGATTAGAGAAATAAAAACCAGGAAAATGATTATGCTTAACCAGCTGAAATTCAGCTTAGTCAGGCCCCAGATGATCAGACCGAAAGAAATCAGGAAACTGATTAGATAGAATAAATTAATCGCTCCTCTAAGAAACCATCCTTTCTTGGTTGAAGCCTTAATTTCATAAGTTTCTTCTTTTTTATTCTGATAAACGATTTTCATTACTTCCAGAATGACTCTTTGGGCGTTGGTTTCGGCTGGCGGCTTAATAGTCATGATGATTAGAAACATCAAAAAAGGAGGGAAGATTATATTAATGCTCAAATTAAGAGGGATTAGCTGGTGGGTGACGTAGAGATCAAAGGGAACCTCGATGGCCAAGGCCAAAAGTATTTTGGTGACAAAGAGAGAAGCTGTGCTGTAAATGGCCGCTCGGCGCAGTTTATTCTTTGAATGTTGATAGCGTTCTTGATAAGCCTTGGTAATTTCTCCTTCTAATTTTTCCGGCTGAAGAACTAAATCGGGGTTATTCAAAAGAGCGTCTCCCAAAACAAGAAAAGGCGTATTATACCGATTGGTAATTTGGAAGAATTTTGGACCAAGCGGATGGCTAATTTCTTTAAAGACGGCTTCTTTTAACGATTCAAGTTGAGGAATCATTTGAGAGAGAAACTCTTGAGAAGGATTGGTCCACTCCGGATAATGCCATTTGACCAGGCGATAGCTTAAAAGAGCTTGGTCGGCTCGCAAAAGAGCTTTTTGGACGGCAATAAAGATTTGCGTTTCTTTTTCTTCTTGGCTGAAGTTGATATTTTTAAGAACGATTTTTTCTTTAATTACTTCGTACATGTAATCAGATAGAGCTTCGTCTTTAAAAGGAGGAGCTAGTTTTTCTTCGATTTCGCAGGAAGCCAAACTGATCAGCCAATTTAATATTTCTTCTTTTTGAAGAGCGTTAATCTCGGCCGAAGCGTCGAGCAGGAGCAAATACTTGTCTATGATTAGTCCTACTTTTTCAATCTTGTTTTCCGGAATAGCGTCATTGGGCAGATAGCCGGCTCGAATCAGTTCGCAGATTAAAGGATAAGCTATTTCGTTTTTGCTGTTTTGTTGGATGAACAACCTTCTTTTAAGGATGCGGTCAATGGCGTTTTTTCGAAAAAGATGCTCTTCTTGGTAATCAAGAATTTTTCTAATTTTCTCATAAAAAGAAGCCACTTTACTGGCGATATAGTCAACGTGAATAGTTGAACTTGGCTCATCAGATTTGGTCGGAATAAATCCTTTAAATCGGCGGACTAATTTTTCTGTTGAAGAAGAGACAATAGACATAAAATTATCATTTTTTCTTCTCTATTTCTTCTTTAATTTGGCCGACGAATTTTTTATTCTTCATAGGGCCAAGGTCGCCTTTTTCTCTGTTACGGACACTGACAGAATCGGATTTTTCTTCTTTGTCTCCGACGACTAAGAGATAGGGGATTTTCTGGATTTCGCCATCGCGTATTTTCTTAGAAACGGTTTCGTTATCGTCTTTCAGTTCAAAACGAAGACCGGCTTCCTGAAATTGCTTGGCTACTTGCTGGGCATATTTTTTATGACGAGAACCAACCGGAATAAGCCATATTTGAACAGGCGCTAACCATGTTGGAAAAGCGCCGCCGTAATGCTCGATTAAATTGCCTAAGAAACGAGTGTCGGTTGCTCCTAAGACGGTTCGATGAACCATAATCGGCGTTTGTTTTTTGCCTTCATTGTCAATATAGCTTAGATTGAATTTCTGAGGGAAATTAAAATCAACCTGGATAGTTGGTCCTTGCCAGCCGCGTCCCAAACTGTCAATCAATTTAATGTCAATTTTCGGCCCATAGAAAACCGCTTCTCCTTCGGCTCGTTGATATTTCAATTTTTTCTTATTCAGGGCATAGACCAAAGCTTTTTCGGCCTGCTGCCAAACCTGGTCACTGCCTAAATATTTCTTTTTCTTGGCTTTTGGGTCGCGCAGAGCTAATTCAAATTGATATTCTTTAAAGCCGAATGCTTTGAGCATAAAAACGGCCAGATCAAGAACGCCAACAACTTCTTCGGCTAACTGGTCGGGCCGGCAGAAAATATGAGCATCGTCTTGGGTAAAGCCGCGGACGCGCATAAGCCCATGAAGGACGCCGGCTTTTTCATAACGATAGACCGTGCCTAATTCGCAATAACGAATAGGCAAATCTCTGTAGGAACGGATTTCCGACTGGTAAATTTGGACATGGAAGGGGCAATTCATCGGCTTAAGAAGATATTCGGTTTCCTCTATTTTTATCGGCGAAAAAAGATTTTCTCGGTAGAACTGCCAATGGCCTGATTTTTTCCAAAGGTCTAACTTCCCGATATGCGGCGTGGAAACGTATTCGTAGCCGCGTTGACGATGAACTTCTTTCCAGAATTTTTCAATTTCTTCCCGGATTATCGCTCCTTTGGGCTTAAGCATAATCAGTCCCGGGCCAATTTCATCGGAGATTAAATACAGATTAAGAGTTTGATTAAGCTGGCGATGGTCGCTTTTTTCGGCTTCGGCCTGCTTGGCCAAATATCGGTCTAATTCTTTTTTGGTCTTAAAAGCGACGCCGTAAATCCGCTGGAGCATCTTATTTTTTTCATCGCCTTTCCAGTAAGCGCCGGCTATTTTAGTTAATTTAAAAGCGTCTGGTTTTATTTCTTTGACGGAACGAACATGAGGTCCCCGGCAAAGGTCAGTAAAACGGCCGCTTTGGTAAATAGTTGCTTTTTTTTCTTTAAGACCCTCAATTAGTTCTAATTTATAGGGCTGATCTTTGAATATTTTTTTTGCTTCCGTTTTAGAAAATTCTCTTTTGTCAAAAATTAAGTTTTTCTTCATCAATTCTCTCATTTTCTTTTCTAGACGCGACAAATCTTCAGGAGTTAAGCGGACAGGCAAGTCAAAATCATAATAAAAGCCGTTTTCTATAACCGGCCCAATGGCAAACTTGGCCTTAGGGAAAAGTTCTTGGACAGCCGCGGCCAAAAGATGAGAAATGGAATGGCGAATAATTTCAATCTTCATGTATATAGTTATTTCAATACCTTAACACCATCGCAGAGAATTTTCAAGTTTCCGTCGCGGTCGCTTAAGCGGCCGCTGACCAAGACAATTCTTTCCTCCTGCCAGGCGGCGGCTGTTTGCTCAAGAGTGTTTGGAAAGACCAAAGCTTCAATGCGGCCGGTCATATCCTCAATTTCAACAAAAAGCATCAATTGGCCGGAACGAGTGTTAATTTTCTTGATTTTGTTAATAATCCCGCCGACTTTGACCCGGTGGCCGATTTGTCCCTTAGAAAGGTTCTGGCAAGTGAAAGCCATTTTGGCTAATCGTTCCTGATAATCCTTTAAAGGGTGTTCCGAAAGATAAAGACCGAGCAGTTCTTTTTCCCAGCTCAAATAATCTTTTTTATTAGCTGGCAAAGCCTGGGTTAATTTCAAAGAGGGCAAACTTTCGGCGGCCTGACCGGCAAATAAGCTAACCTGGCCGTTTTGCTTGGCCCTCTGAGTTTCCCGGGCCAAGCTAAGCATCTGTTCCAAAGAAGAGAGAAGTTGATTCCTTTCGCCAAAATCATCTAAGGCGCCGCATTTTATCAAACTTTCCAGTGATTTTTTGTTTAAATCCTGTCCGCCATGTCCGCTCTTGGCGGAAGTCCGTTCAATAAAGTCGGCAATTGATTTAAAAGGGCCGTTTTCCTTCCTTTCTTCAACGATGCTTTCAACGACATGGCGACCGACGTTTTTGACGGCCTTAAGTCCGAAATGGATTGTGCTGCTGGTTGCTTTGGTGAAATCCTGTTCGCTTTGGTTAATATTGGGCGGCAATACTTGAATATCCATTTGCCGACATTCATCAACCAAAAAAGCGATCCTTTCAATATCGTTTTGTTCCGAAGTCATTAAAGCGGCCATAAATTCAGTCGGATAATGGGCTTTCAGATAAGCCGTCTGGTAGCCAATCAGGGCATAGCAAGTTGAATGCGCTTTATTAAAGCCGTATTGGGCAAACGGTTCAATCATATGCCAAATTTGAGCAGATGTTTTTTGGTCGATGTCATTATTAATCATCCCGGCAATTATTTTTTCTTTTTGTTCGTCTAAAAGCTTCTTAATTTTTTTGCCAACCGCTTTGCGGAGAACATCAGCTTCCGAAGGAGTAAAACCGGCCAAATCGCGAGCCAGACGCATTAATTGTTCCTGATAAACCATTATTCCATAAGTGTTTTCCAGGATTGGCTTGAGTAGCGGATGAAGATATTTAACTTTTTTGTAACCGTGTTTACGGGCAATAAATTCGGGAATAAATTCCATCGGACCCGGCCGGTATAAAGCGACCATGGCAATGATATCCTCAAATTGGTTGGGCTTAAGCTGTTTAAGATATCTTTTAAAACCGGAGCTTTCTAATTGGAAGACGCCAGTCGTATTAGCTTCTTGAAGCAGTTGGAAGGTTTTTCGGTCATCCAAGGGAAGCTCGGACAAGTTTATTTCTTGGCCGGTTTGCTCCTTGATTTGATTCAGGGCATTTTGGATAACAGTTAAAGTGCGTAAGCCTAGAAAATCCATCTTCAGCAATCCCAAATCTTCAATGGCGTGCATTTCGTATTGACTGACAATGTTTTGATCGTCTTGGGTTGGATGCTGGCAGGGAACTAAGCTGTAAATATCTTGCTTGGTAATGACCACGCCGGCCGCATGAGTTGAGGCGTGACGGGCTACTCCTTCCAGTTTCATGGCCATGTCAATCAGGCGTTTGGTATTTTCATCCGATTCATAAGCGCTGTGCAGCTCCGGCGATTGATAAACGGCTTTTTCCAAAGTCAAGCCGAAAGGAATCATTTTAGCGAGCTGGTCGCAGAAATTATACGAGTAATCGAGAACTCGACCGACATCGCGGACAGCCGCTCGGGCAGCCATTGTCCCGAAAGTAATAATTTGGGCAACGTGGTTTTCACCGTATTTTTCCCTGACATAACCGATGACTTCTTCGCGCCGGTTATCAGCAAAATCCAAATCAATATCGGGCATAGAAATTCGCTCGGGATTTAAAAATCTTTCAAAAAGCAGGTTGTATTTAAGAGGGTCAATTTCGGTGATATTCAAAAGATAAGCGACCAAAGAGCCGGCCGAACTTCCTCTGCCCGGGCCGACGACAATACCATTTTCTTTGGCCCAGTTGACAAAATCAGCGACGATAAGAAAATAGGAAGCAAAGCCGGTTTCTTTGATAATGCCAAACTCATAATCCAATCTTTCCAAGACTTGCTTAAGCGGATTTTCAAACCGATGCTCTTTAAGCCCCTCTTGGCATAATTTTTTGAGATATTCATTTGGTTCTTGGCCATTAGGTACTTCAAAATGAGGCAATTGGATTTTGCCTAATTCAAATTCAAAATCACACTGCTGAACAATTTTTTGGGTATTGGCAATGGCTTCAGGCACCTTTTTAAAATCTTTGACCATCTGGGTAGTCGGTCTTAAGGAAAAGTCGTCGCGACGCATAGAAAAACGGGTTTCGTCGGACAATCTTTTGTCAGTCTGGATACCCAAAAGAATATCTTGGGCTTCAGCGTCTTCCGGTTTGATATAGTGAACGTCGTTGGTCGCCACTAAAGGAATTTTGTTTTTGCGAGCTATTTTGATGATGGCCTGATTAACCGGTTCTTGTTGTTCGATGCCCGGGTGATGCTGTATTTCCAAGTAGAAATTGCCTCGGCCGAAGATTTTTTGATATTCCAAAGATAATCTTTCGGCTTTTTCGAGATCTCCAGAAATAACTGTCTTGGGAATTTCGCCGCTTAAACAAGCCGAAAGAGCAATCAAACCGGCCGAATGTTTTTTAAGTAATTCTTTATCCAGACGCGGTTTGTAATAGAATCCCTCCAAATGAGCTTTGGTGGTTAATTGGACCAAATTGCGATAACCTTCTTTATTTTTAACCAAGAGAACCAAGTGGTTAAATTTATTATCAATGCCGGGTCGGCGCTGATCCATGCCGTGAGGAGACAAATAGACCTCACAGCCAATGATCGGCCGAATGCCTCTTTTTTTGGCTTTCTGGTAAAACTCAACCGCTCCGTACATATTGCCATGGTCGGTCAAGGCAATGGAAGACATTTTTAACTCCTGACAGGCGTCCAAAAGCTGGTCTATTTTAGCCAAGCCGTCCAAGAGGGAATAATGAGAGTGAACGTGAAGATGAGTAAATTTCATAGCTTCAGTATATCATCTTTATCTGGCCTGGCAAATCTTGAAGATTGGGCGTTAAACGGCTATACTGACTATATGACCAAAGCCGAAGCCAAAAAGAGAATTGCTAAATTAAGAGAAGTTATTAATCGTCACAATTACCGCTATCATGTTTTGGACCAGCCGGAAATTTCTGACGCCGCTTTTGATTCTTTGAAGCATGAACTCTACCAATCAGAACAGCAGTATCCGGATTTGATTACTCTTGATTCGCCGACTCAGCGGGTCAGCGGCCGGGCCTTGGATAAATTTGTTAAGGTCAAACACAAAAAGCGGATGCTTTCCTTGGAAGATGTTTTTTACCGTGAAGAATTTGAGGCCTGGCAAAAAAGAATCCAAAAATTGGTTCCTCGTCAGAAGCTGGACTATTTTGCCGAGTTAAAGATAGACGGGTTTGCCATCGCTTTGATTTACCGAAACGGTTTTCTGACGCAAGGGGCTACTCGGGGCGACGGCCTGATCGGCGAAGAGGTTACCCAAAATTTGAAAACTATTCCGTCTATTCCTTTAAAACTGGAAATTCGCCAAAAAATGCTTTCTTCAGCAATTGGAAAAAAGGTTACGGCTCTTTTGGGAAAAGGGGAGATTGAGGTGCGCGGCGAGGTCTATATGACCAAAAAATCTTTTGAAAAAGTTAATCAAGAGCGCCAGAAAAAAGGCTTGTCTCTTTACGCCAATCCGCGCAATACGGCCGCCGGCAGTATCAGACAGCTTAATCCGAAAATAGCCGCTGACCGTCAATTGGATTTTTTATCTTATGACATCATCACTGATTTAGGCCAAACGACTCATCAACAGGAACATCAGATTGCTTGGGCTTTGGGTTTCCGGGTTGACCAGGGCCAATATTGCCGTAATCTCAATGAAGTCATTAAGTTTTGGGACAAAATCGGCCGGACCAGAAACAAGCTGCCTTACCAGATTGACGGCGTGGTTGTCAGCGTTAACAATAATCGGCTTTTTAAAAAACTGGGCGTGGTTGGCAAAGCGCCGCGGGGAGCCATTGCTTTTAAATTTCCAGCCAGAGAAGCGACAACCGTTATTGAAGATATTATCGTTCAGGTTGGTCGGACCGGCGCTTTAACGCCGGTAGCCAGATTAAGACCGGTCAGGATTGGCGGTACCTTAGTCACTCGAGCCACTCTTCATAACGAAGACGAAATAAAGCGTCTGGATGTTCGCCTTGGCGACACGGTTATTGTCCAGCGGGCCGGCGATGTTATCCCGGATGTGGTCAAATCAATCAAGAAACTGCGTTCCGGCAAAGAAAAGAAATTTCAGATGCCCAAAATTTGTCCGGTTTGCGGTTCCCGGGTGATTCGGCCCAAAGGAGAAGCCGTTCATCGCTGTACCAACAAGGAATGCGGCGCTCAACAGAGGCAAAATTTGATTCATTTTGCCTCTAAAAAAGGTTTTGGCATTGAAGGACTGGGACCAAAAATTATTGAACAATTGATGGACGAAGGATTGGTCTCTGACCCAGCTGATACTTTTTCTTTAACCAGAGGAGATTTGGTTCCCTTGGAGCGTTTTGCCGAAAAATCAGCCGTTAATTTGGTTGAGGCAATTAAGCAAAGCAAGCGGATCTCTTTTGCTAAATTCATTTATGCTTTAGGCATCCGCCATGTTGGCGAAGAAACAGCCATTAATTTAGCTCAATACTTTGGCAGTTTGCATAAATTAAAACAAGCCGGCTTGGCCGAGCTGGCCCGGGTTCAAGATATTGGTCAAATAGTTGCTCAAAGCGTTGAACAATGGTTTAATAACAAGGCCAACCGGCGCTTAATAGACAAGTTAATTAAAGGCGGCATCAAAGTTGGCCAAGCTAAAATATTTCAGAAAAAATTGTCTGGCCGGACTTTTGTCTTAACCGGTGAATTAAATAGATTTACTCGCGAACAGGCCAAAATTAGGATTAGGCAATTGGGCGGCGATATTTCCGGTTCGGTTTCCAAAGAAACAGATTTCATCGTTATTGGCCAAGAACCGGGCTCAAAATACGACCGGGCTAAAAAATTGGGAGTGAGGATTATCAAGGAAAAAGAATTTTTAAGAATGCTCAAATAAAGTTAAATAAAGGGCGTCCTTCTAAGGGACGCCCTTGGAAGGACGCCCTTGGGATACTAAAATGAAATTATCAAAAGAACAAGTTAATCATATCGCTAAGCTAGCTCGTTTGGGATTGACCGACGGGGAGAATAAGAAATTTCAAAAAGAACTTTCGGCCATTTTAGATTTTATTGAAAAATTGGATAAAGCTAAAACAGAAAAAGTTGAGCCGATTGCCCAGACAACCGGCTTAGAGAATATTGGTCGTCAAGACGAAAGCCGGGCTAAAAGCAAACAAGAAACAGAAAAATTGTTAAAATTGGCGCCGGAAACTAAAGATGGATATGTTAAAGTTAAAACAGTTTTGTAAATTTGGACAATAATATGTCTTTGAATCAGTTAACCATTACTCAAGCCCATAACGGCCTTAAAAAAAAGGAATTTTCCTCGGTGGAACTAACCGAGGCGGTTTTAAGTCAGATAAAAGAACGCGACAGGCAAATCCACGCTTATCTTACTCTGACCGAGGAATTGGCTTTATCGCAAGCCAAAAGGGTAGATAAGAAAATTGCCAATCGGGAAGAAATTGGTTCTTTAGCCGGCGTTCCGGTGGCTATCAAAGACCTCATTTTGGTTGAAGGAGTTAGATGTACGGCTGGTTCAAAAATATTAGCCGAATATATTGCTCCCTATGATGCGACGGCTGTCAAAAAATTGAGACAGGCCGGGGCGATTATTATTGGCAAGACCAATCTAGACGAATTTGGTATGGGTTCTTCAACCGAGAATTCGGCTTATGGAATAACCAGGAATCCTCACGATTTAGAACGGGTGCCCGGCGGTTCTTCGGGCGGCTCGGCGGCCGCCTTGGCGGCTGACGAATGTATTTACGCTTTGGGCACTGATACCGGCGGCTCAATTCGCCAGCCAGCCTCTTTTTGCGGGGTCTTCGGCCTAAAACCGACTTACGGCCGGATTTCCCGTTATGGACTAATTGCCTTTGCTTCTTCCTTAGACCAGATTGGCCCCATGACTAAAACGGCTGAAGACGCTTGGCTGGTTTTAAAAGTAATAGCCGGTCAGGACAAAATGGATTCAACCAGTTCAAATCCACCCGGCCGAGCAACCAAGAATAAATTCCAAATTAAGGATTTGAAAATCGGTTTGCCCAAGGAATATTTTGTTAAAGGACTTGATCCGGAGGTGGAAAAAACGGTTAAAAAGGCGGTTTCTCAATATGAAAAAATGGGCGCTCAAGTAATAGAAATTAATTTGCCTTTTTCCGAATATGCTTTGCCGGCTTACTATATTATTCAGCCGGCCGAGGCCTCAGCTAACTTGGCCCGTTATGATGGAATTAAATACGGCCTTTCCGAACCGGCCAGCCAGCTTTTAGATGTTTATTTGAAAACGCGCCAGCGTGGTTTTGGCGACGAAGTCAGGCGAAGGATTATGCTTGGCGCTTATACCTTGTCGGCTGGCTATTATGAGGCCTATTATCTCAAGGCGCAAAAAGTGAGGGCTTTAATTAAAGAAGATTTCGCCAAGGCCTTTGAAAAAGCGGATGTTTTAATGGGGCCTGTTTCGCCGGTGCCGGCCTTTAGATTAGGCGAAAAAATAGATGACCCGGTCTCAATGTATCTTTCGGATATTTATACGGCGGCCATCAATTTAGCCGGCTTGCCGGCTGTTTCTCTGCCTTGCGGCCGAATCAACAATTTGCCAGTCGGCTTACAAATTATCGGCCGCCATTTTGAAGAAGAGAAAATTATTCAAACAGCTCAAGCTTATGAGAACATTTCTGCTTAATCTTTACGATTATCTCGTTTTAAATCTTTCTTCGCCGGATTGGCAGAAATTTATTTTTACTTTAAAAATTATCTCCCTGATTATTTCCGCCTTGCTTTTGGCGGCAGTCATCCTTTTGATTATTCGTTTGCGGAAACAGCTGAAAAAATCCTTTGAACTAATTGCTGAAAGCATTAGCGCGCCCGGTCTGCCCAAGAAAAAGATGGTCAAGAGATGGGAATCGGTTCTGGCTAACTTAGGAAGAGAAGACGAGAACAGTTATAAGCTGGCCGTGATTGAAGCCGATAAGATTTTTGATGACATTCTTAAAAAAATTGGTTACCAGGGCGAAGATATGGGCGAACGGCTCAAACAATTAACCCCGGCTCAAACAGCTAATCTTGATGAAGTTTGGCAAGCTCATAAACTGCGCAATCAGATTGTTCATGAACCGGATTCTAAGCTGACTCGGGCCCAGGCCCAGCGGGCCGTGGAAATATATCAACGGGCCTTAGAAGATTTGGAGGCGGTTTAAAAATTTCCGAGATAAAAAAACAGCCCGGTAATCATCGGGCTGTTTTTTTATTAGGCGGTGTGGATTTCCGTAAGTTGGAATTTTCTATATTTTGTTTAAAATTTTGTTAAATCAGAAAATAAATTTCTGAAGCCAGCAGTATTTAGCCAGTAATTATTTGGATTTTTTCTTAAATATTTCTTAATCTCTTTCCTTTGAGTTTTTAATTTATCGCCGGCCTTGCTATTAGATAAAAGAATATTTGAATAACTGCCATCTAAAAAAGAAACATAAGAGATGTTTGGAGTTTTTTCTTTAAGGTTTAATATCTCAATTAATTCTGAAATTTGCTTATCTTGTCCACCGCCAGACGTATTAAGGTGCTTTGCTTCAATTAAGAACCTTTTATTTTTATATTTAACAATCAAGTCCAATTTTTTGCCTTGTTTTTTGGCTTTAATTTTAACATTTAAATTTTCTTGGACTTTCTTGATACTGAAAACTTTGGAAAATCGAGCAACGCATTTATTTAATTTGTTAAAGTCTTTCCAATTTTTAACTTCTTTAAATCCTAATCTCTTTAATATTGAGATAAGCTTTAATTCGCCGCATTTTCCCTTTTTCCGAGATGAATTGGAATCTAATATCGCTTGAATCCATTCTTCTGGAACAAGATCATTCAATAACCTTTTAGAGAAGTATTTTTGAGTGATTTTCTTGATTAAATCCAAATCTTTTTTAACCGCGTCTAGGGTATTATCGCAAGCGCTAACAAAACAGATAAATTCAGAACAATTAGAAGAAATTCGGTAGATTATTTTATCTCTTTGGTGTTTAGGATCTCAGTTTCGTCATTTCCCCAATAAGCAGAATCAATTTTCTCGTATGCCAATTCTTCTGCTTCGTCAGTGTTCTTTGCTTCTACCCGAATTTTTGCGTATTCTGTGTGAGAAATTTCAACAATAAATTTTTTCATAGTCCATGTCTAATTTTAGTTTAGTTAAATTATTTTAGCATTTCTTTTAAAAAATATTAAAATAAGCCTATTTCTTTTTCAATATCAACCCATTTTCTTTTCTGTAGATATAACTTAGAAATTTTTTGAGGAGTAATTATTTTAATTTTTTCTTTTATTTCATGAAAGGTACCGTTTAAAAGAGTATTAGCTTTTTCTATGTCTCTTTCAGAGATAATAAGGAAGATATTACTATTCCAAATGTCAAAAGCATGTTTTAATTTACCAAGTGCGTGATAAATATCTCCGCCAATTTGAATTTCAAATGCATACGTTGGCACGCTTCTTTCCACTTTGCGCCAGACAACATCCAATCGTTCATTTTCCATTAAGTATTCTTTTTCGCTTATAAGACGATTGAGTTGGCCTATTTGAAATATTAATTCTTGAAGTTTATTATGCGTTGGGGGTTCGATTGACTCCCCTTTATTTTTGTCGATTTCTGGTTTTCTCTTTTGAAAAACAGGAACGACAAAACCAAATTGTTCCTTGAAATCACTATAAAGCTTATCAACCGTCTTTTTTTGTAAAATATTAATCCCTCTTCTCATTTCTTGAATAGATAGTCCTACTGGTATTTTTTTGTTATGCCAGTCTTTCTCTTCAAGTAGATAATCAATATGAAATTCAAATCTAAAGGGATAAATTACCTTATTGGCTTCTATTTCATCCGGCCATAAAGGTTTATCCTGGATAAATTTATTTTCTATTTTTCCGATACCTACAATACCTTTTATGGTTTTTGTAATATAGAAAAACAAAATATCTTCTTTTTCTAATGCTTTCTATTCTGGGTAAAGCATTTCTTTAACGCCCCAAATACCGCCTTGTTGAAAGGCAGTTTTCCAACTTTGTTCAGGACCCAGAACAATCCAATGAGGTTTTTTAGGAAAATTTTCAATCATACTATAAATTAGCACAATTTTTATCATAATCAAAGCCAGTTATCTTTTTGCATTTGTTCTTCTTGGCCCAATTAAATAAATCTTGATTGCCGGCAAATGGATCAGTTATTTCCTTGTTTTTAACAAAATCCTCTAATCCCTGAAGGATATAGTCGGAATTTGTGGTAAAAAATTGTCCCAGTTGGGCTTTAGTCATAATGATATTAAACTACCCCGCCGACGGAGCGGCGGGGATTTCGGTTAAGGCTCCAGTCAGCAGATTAGAATAGCTTGAGTTGTTTAAGATGTGCTTTCTGTTGTCGGACATACTTGCCGATTTCTTCCTTGGTGGTTCGGTCACTGATGGTTGAAACATAATAACCTTCGCATCACATCTTGCCGCCCCAAAGATACTTCTTAATTTCTGGATGATTGTCGTAAATATGCGTATATGTCCAAGTTTTAACCAGTTTAACAATCTGGGCTGGTGAGTATCTAGGCGGGGCTGAAAGGAATATGTGAATATGGTCTATGTCTGTTTCTAGTTCCTCTATGATCCAATCGTGATACTTGGCCATCTCTTGGATTGCTTGCTTGGTTTGTTTGTCTATCTTTAATTCATTGAATATCTTCTTCCTATACTTGGGGCAAAAGACAATATGGTAATAGATGGTATATCTGCTATGGGCGCTGGTGCGATATCGTTTATTTGGCATACTTATCTAGTATACCATATTCTTAGTTTTTGCCGCGGCCCCGAGCACGGAGGCTCGGGGAAATCTTGCTTATATTATATCATTTCAGAAATCAAAAAACCAGCTAGAGATAGCCGATTTTTTCTTGACCAAGTTTGAGTAAATATTCAATTAAAAAGCAGCTTTAATTTCAAAAACAAATTCTTCTTGAGAACTTTTTCCTTTATGGCCATATAGAGTATATTTTGGAGAGACAATATAAATTCCTTTGAAGCCGCTTTCTTTAAATTTAGCCGCATCTACTAATGATGTATCACTCGGTATGAAATAATCATTTCGGCCGCTATGCAGTATTAAGATGAGATGACTTATATCATTACCGCGTTTATAATAACAACTTTCAGCTTTTTTAATTGTTTCTTCAAATAAACCACCTTTAAAGATTAGAGTTTTTGTTCCTTGTGGTGATTTCGGGGTGCTTTCCCATTTTATAACTTGTTTTAATTGTAAAAACAAGTCTTCTTGTCCGTCCGAGTTTAAAATTAAGTCTATATCGGGTGTATATTCTTTCCGTGGCTTGACAGTCATGTATAGTTTTTCAAATCTTTTTTCTTTTTCCTAGATATCTGGCAAAAACATCGCCAATAATTTTATTTTTTTGAAAGTCATCCGTATTATAGATATTTTGTAGATTCTGTTTTAAATAACATTTCGGTTTAAACATGGCAATCTGGCGGGGATGATGGGATTTGAACCCACGACCTTCTCCGTGACAGGGAGACGTGCACTCCAGGCTGCACCACATCCCCAGTTAATCAGTAGCGGTGGAGGGATTCGAACCCCCGACCCATCGATTATGATTCGATTGCTCTAACCAATTGAGCTACACCGCCAAGATTATATTTTTGAGCTGATTAGTCCTTCAACCCAACCGTCTATTTTTCTTCGCAGTCGCGTGCCTTGGCGTACTTTAATTCTTAGGGTTCCGTAATGTTCATTATAATTTTTGTAAACCTTTTTGATTTTTGTCTTCTTAAGACTTATTTTGTTGAACTGCGACAGGGGAATACCTGTAAGTTGAGACCAATATTCTTCTACTTTTTTTACTCTGTTCTTATGTATTTCGTTAATCCCTACCCGAAGAGAAAATCTTTCATCGCTCACCTTACAACATTTTTTAAACCATTTAAGCATAAAGAGAATCATTTTTGGGTCTGAGTTGGTAAATCCTACTTCATAATTAACTGGAGCCGTATATCCTTCGCTCCAGTATATTGCTATTCCAGCGATAAGAAATGCTCTCTTATTAAGTTTTTTTACTTCTCTAATACCTTCTTTTCTTAATGATTCTACTTCTTGTAATCTTTTCTGCCTTATTTTTTCTAAACCCCTTAGTCTTCCTTCGTAGCTTTTTGATGTTTGTTTTTCTGTCAGTCGTTTAATTTGGCGAGGGGAAAGCGCTATATTTCGACACCAGACACTTACGGTGCTTTTGGAGATATTAAGTTTTTGGGCAATTTCATTTATGCTCCATCCTTTTCCACGGAGTTCTTGCGCTTTAATTTTTTCTTGGATTTTGGCCATTTTAGAACCTTCTATAATTATGCCCATTTACATTATAAATGAAGTTCGGAAATACATCAACTATTTAATTGTGGATAATCAAGTTGCGGGACCGGGAGTTGCACCCGGGTCTTGAGGTTCTTGATATTAGCCATTTGTTTCCAAATGGAATGGACTATCCCATCTACTCGCCGTTGGCGAGTAGTTCCCATTATAGTCTCTGAACCTTCCCTGCGTCTTTTGCAAGATACGCAAGGCTTGGCTGCTGATTACCCAGAAGGGCTTTCCAGCAATTTAGGGAATTTTTCAAAGAATGTCGCCATTCTAAGCCACAAACAATTTATGGGCCTCACGAGATACTACTTCTCCACCCCGCGTTGATATTATAAAGGATAATTTAGCCAATGGCAACCCCCTTGCTTTACCCGGCTAAATGGAGTAAAATATAGATAAATATGAATTCCTCGGTTTTATTAGCGGGATTGATTTTAGCTACTCTATTAGCCGGCGCCTGCTTAGCGGCTATTTTAATTTACTTCAATCCTTTTTCGGCCGGTTGGCTTATTCTGACTCTTTTTTATCTAAGTTTGTTTATTGCGACAACCGGTCTGCTTACTTTAATCGGTCTGATTATTCGTTGTTTTTCTCAAAGAAAAACTTTTCGCCAAAGAACCTCGGCCAGTCGACTTGGCCGTCATTTAGAGATTTCCTTCCGACAGGCAATTCTCTTAGGTTCAATTTTGGTCAGTGTTTTAATTTTACAAAGCCAGCGTCTTCTGGCCTGGTGGCATTTAATAATTTTAGTCGGGCTGGCCGGTCTGGCTGAATGGTGGCTGGCTAAGAAATAATTTATGCTTCATCAACTTAAAGAAAAAGCTTTAGAGGCGATAGCCCAAGCTAATGATTTTAAAAAGCTTGAGGAAATTTATCGTCAATACCTTGGCCGCAAGGGCGAATTGACCAAAATTTTGCGTTCTTTAAGGGATATACCCGAGAAAGAACGGAAAGAAAAGGGCAATTTGGCCAACCAAATCAAGAAAAAAATTGACGAAGCAATTAAGAACAGAACAGAGGAACTTTCCGGTCAAGTCAAATTAGTTAAGGAGAAGGGATGGATTGACGTGAGCGCGCCAGGCGTTTTACCTTTAGAAGGACATCCTCATCCGATTAGTTTAGTCCAACAACAGGCGGAAGATATTTTTCAATCAATGGGTTTTTCGGTAGTTGAAGGCCCGGAAATAGAAACGGAATACTATAATTTTGACGCTTTGAACATTCCTCAAAATCATCCGGCCCGGGATTTATGGGACACTTTTTGGCTAAAAGACATTAATTTGCTTTTGCGAACCCATACTTCGCCGATGCAGGCTCGTTATATGGAAAAACACCAGCCGCCCTTGCGGATTATTGTTCCCGGCCGCTGTTTCCGCCATGAAGCCACCGATGCTTCGCATGACGTTCAGTTTTATCAAATAGAAGGCCTTATGGTCGGCCAAAATATTTCCGTAGTCCATTTTAAAGGAATAGTTGAAGAATTTTTGAAGAAACTTTTTGGTCCGGAGGTAAAAATGAGGCTGCGTCCCGGTTATTTTCCCTTTACCGAACCCAGCTTTGAGGTTGATATCATGGTTTCTTTTGCCGATAAGTCCGGGACGAATTCGGCTAACTGTAAAAAATTAGGAAAATGGCTGGAAGTTATGGGTGCCGGTATGGTCCATCAGAATGTTTTCAAGGCGGTGGGCTATCCTTTGAGAAAATGGCAGGGTTTTGCCTTTGGTCTTGGTTTGGAGCGTTTGGCCATGCTTAAATACAAAATTGACGATATCAGGTTATTTTATTCAGGCGATTTAAGATTTTTGAGACAATTTTAAAGATGAAATAGCGTCATCAGATGACGTTATGGATTATGTCCAAAAAATCAAATAATAAAATTCCTAAAAGTTTTAGATATCTTCTTTGGTCATATAATTTTTCAAAAATTGACCCAGAAGAAGATGCGGAGAGAATTATTATAAATACCATTAACTATGGCAATTGGGAACATTGGCAATGGCTTGTTGGTTATTACGGGGAAAGGGGATTAAAAGAGATTATAGAAAATACTCCGGCCAGTGAATTTAGAAAAAGGGCACTTAAACTCATTTCGCTTCTTTTAGATATCAAATCAATAAAATATGCATCTAGAGGCGCTAAAATCAGAGCGGAGAAGAATATTCTCCTTGCTTAAAAAATTCCCTGGATTTTATTTAGTCGGGGGAACTGCCCTGGCTTTACAAATAGGTCATCGGATTTCTGTTGATTTTGATTTATTTTCAAAAAAAGATATTCCAAAAAGTTTGTTGCCTAAAGTAAAAAGAGTTTTTAATGAGCTTGAAGTAAAGGTTTTAATTAATCATTCAGAACAATTAAGTGTTAAAATCAACGAGACCAAGATAGATTTTGTTAAATATAAATTTCCTTTAATATTAAAACCCATTGAATTTAAAGGGGTAAAAATTTTACCTGTTAAAGAAATAGCCGCTACGAAAGCTTTTGTTTTGAATTACAGAGGGACGCTGAAAGATTATATAGATTTGTATTTCATATTAAAAAATAAATATGTATCCTTAAAAGAGATTAAAAAATTGGCCGAGAAAAAATACAAAGATGAATTTAATTTTAGATTATTTTTAGAGCAGTTGGTTTATCTAGAGGGCTTAAGGGAAGAAAAAATAGAGTTTTTAAGAAAGAAAGTGGGTAAAAAACAAATGCAGGAATTTTTTGAAAAAGAAATTCGGAAAATAGTAATAAAATAAGTAGATTAAGATAAGAATAAGTTTAGGAGTTTCTTACTCTTACTTTTATGAGACATAATATCAGAAATTCGTATATTCGTAAAAAATTCGTAATTCGTAGGCAATATGAAAATATCATATAATTGGCTGCAATCTTTTTTCAAAAAGAAATTGCCCCAACCGGAAAAGCTGGCTGATTTGCTGACGATGCATTCCTTTGAAACGGAGCTAATTGAAAAGAGAGGACCGGATTATCTTTTGGATGTTGAAGTTTTGCCTAATCGGGCTCACGATTGCTTGAGTTATCGGGGGCTGGCTCGGGAAATAGCCGCTCTGCTGAAATATCCTTTTAAGCCGGTTGACTACGTCAAGAAGATAAAAGTCAATCAAAAAGAATCAATTGTGAATTCGGTTCGGGTAGAAGTCAAAGACAAGGAACTCTGTCCTCGTTACATGGCCGGTCTTTCAACCAATGTCAAAGTAGGTCTGTCGCCTCAATGGCTCCAGGAACGGCTGAAGATTTGCGGCTTGCGGCCAATTAGCAATATCGTTGATATTGCCAACTACGTTATGTTAGAAACCGGTCAGCCCCTGCACGCTTTTGACGCGGATAAATTATTCAGTCGGGGGGAAATTAAAACCATTATTGTCCGTCGGGCTAAAAAAGGCGAGAAAATCATCACTTTGGATAATGATAAATATGATTTGGATGAAAATATTTTGGTTATCGCCGATGAAAAAAATCCGGTCTGCCTGGCCGGCATTAAAGGCGGTCAAGGCCCGGGCATTGACCAGCAAACCAAAAGAGTCATTTTGGAAGCGGCTAATTTTTCTTCCCAAATTATTAGGCAGGGCTCCAAGCAATTAAAGCTGGAGACCGACGCTTCTTGGCGCTTTGAGCATCAGCCGGACCCTAATTTGACCGAAGAAGCTATGGCCATGGCCGTTTATTTAATTCAAGAAATATCCGGCGGCCAGTTTGCCAAAGGAACAATTGATTTTTATCCTCATAAGATTAGGCCCCGAAAAGTAAAGTTAGAGATTAGTCAGGTCAAAAAAATATTAGGCGTTGCTCTTCCGGTTAAAGAAATAAAGAATATTTTGGAAAGATTGGGCTTTGAGATAAAAGCAATCGGTCGAAGTCTTCAGGTGACCGTGCCGACGCGACGGCTAGACGTGACTATGCCCGAAGATTTAATTGAAGAAGTTGGCCGTATTTATGGTTTTGAAAAAATTACCGGCCAATTGCCGGAGGCGGCTCTTATCCCGCCGGTCAAAAACGAGGATTTAATTTATCAAAATAAGATTAGAGAGATTTTAGTTAATCTTGGATTCAGCGAGGTCTATAACTATTCTTTTATTTCGGAAAAAGATATCGCTGCTCTTAAATTGGACAATGCCAAAATAATTGAAGTGGCTAATCCGATTAGCCAGGAACAGAAATATCTCCGGCCGGAATTAGCTGTTAACCTGGTTAAAAATATTAGGGAGAATAAGAAATATTTTGAAGAAGTCAGATTATTTGAACTGGGCAGGATTTTTTGGAAAGAAACTTCTCCAAAGAAAATTAACGAAAGAAAAAAATTGGCCGGAGTCATTTCTTTAATCAACCAGTCAAATCAAGCCCAAGAATTTTATCACCTAAAAGGAGTTATTGATTCTCTTTTGCATAAATTGGGCATTAGCGATATTTGGTATGACGATGCCTTGGATGAAAATTCGGTCATGCCGGCTTTTTGCCATTCTGAAAGGCGGGCCGAAGTGAAAATTGGCCAGGAAATTATCGGCTGGTTGGCTGAATTAGATGGGCGAATTTTGAATGGTCTGGGAATTAAATCAAAAGTAGCTATTTTCGAGCTTGATTTTGATAAATTGGTTCGGTTAGCTACTGAAGAAAGAATCTATTTGCCGCCGTCTAAATATCCGGCCGTTGTTCGCGATATCGCTCTTTTGGTTGAACCTGAGACAAAAGTATCTGAAGTTCTAAACTTGATTCACGCGGTCGGCGGCCGCTTAATTAGCGACGTTGATTTATTTGATATTTACGAAGGAGAAAATATTCCCGATGGCAAAAAAAACTTGGCCTTTCATATTATTTATCAAGCCGACGACCATACTTTAACCGAAAAAGAAATCAATCAATTACAGGAGAAAATTATTAAAACCCTGGAAAAAGAAGGTGGTTGGCAAATAAGAAAATGATCAATTCTAAAGATAACAATTCAACATACAGCGCCAAAGATATTTACGTTCTGGAAGGTTTAGAGCCGGTCCGACGAAGACCGGGAATGTATATTGGCTCGACCGGCTCAGAAGGACTCCATCACCTTATCTGGGAATGCATTGATAATTCCCTGGACGAAGCTGTGGCTGGCTATTGTAATCAGATAGAAGTAATTTTATTGCCGGATGGTCGGGTCAAGATAACCGACAACGGTCGGGGCATTCCCGTGGAAAAACATCCCCAGACCAAAAAGTCGGCTTTAGAAACGGTCATGACCACTCTTCATGCCGGCGCTAAATTTGGCGGCCAGTCATATAAAATTGCCGGCGGCTTGCACGGGGTAGGCATTTCGGTAGTTTGCGCTTTGTCTAAATGGATGAGAGCGGAAGTTTGCCGAAACGGAGCCAAATACAGCCAGGAATATTCCCGGGGGAAACCTAAGGGAAAGGTAAAAAAAGAAAATGTCTGTCAGCAAACAGGAACAACGATAATTTTTGAACCAGACCAGGAAGTTTTTAAAGAGATAAAATTTAGTTGGCGGAAGATTTTGGAGCATTTAAGACAGCAGGCTTATTTAACGCCGGGAGCAAGGATAAAGATAGTTGACCAAAGGAAAGAACCCTTTAAAAAATACGATTTCTGTTTTGACAGCGGCTTGGTTTCTTATGTTGATTATTTAAACCGGGGCGAAGAACCGAAACACGACCATATTTTTTATGTCTCTAAAGAATACGAAGATATTTTGGTTGAAGCGGCTTTGCAATATACTGACGATATTCAGGGATACGAAGAAGGATTTGCCAATAATATTCATACTGGCGAGGGAGGGATGCATCTAACCGGATTTCGAACGGCTCTGACCAGGACGCTGAACGACTATGCCCGCAAAAACGGTTATTTAAAAAATTCAGACGAGAAATTATCTGGCGAAGATGTTCGAGAAGGCCTGACGGCGGTAATCAGCGTTAAATTAAGGGAGCCTCAATTTGAGGGACAAACCAAAGCTCGTTTGGGCAATCCCGAAGCCAGAGTGGCTGTTGAAAATGTTGTTTCTGACGGTTTGGAAGAATTTCTGGAAAAGAATCCTTCGGATGCCAAGGCCATCATGGAAAAATCTATTTTGGCCGCGAAAGCCCGCAAGGCGGCTCGGGCGGCTCGGGATACGGTTATTCGCAAAGGCATTTTGGAGGGATTGGCTTTGCCGGGCAAATTGGCCGATTGCTCCAGCCGAAAGCCGGAAGAATCGGAGATATATATTGTTGAGGGGGATTCTGCCGCTGGATGTTTTTCCGCAGACATTAAAGTTGCCTTAACCGATGGCAGAAACTTATCATTTAAAGAATTGGTTCGAGAAGATAGAAAGGGGAAAAGAAATTACTGTTATACCGTTAAAAAAGATGGCGCAATAGGGATTGAGCTAATTAAAAATCCCAGAAAGACAAGAAAAGATGTTCAGGTTATTAAGGTAATTCTTGATAATAATGAAGAAGTAATTTGTACGCCAGACCATAAATTTATGTTAAGAGATGGTAGTTATGAGATGGCTAAAAATTTGACCAAAAAAGATTCTTTGATGCCTCTTTATAGAAAACTTTCTAAAAGAGAAAAAAGAATTACCATTAAGGGCTACGAAATGGTTTTAAATCCCGAATTGGCAAATGTAAAACACGAATGGATTTTCACTCATCTTTTGGCTGATGAATATAATTTGAGAAACTGTGTTTATCCAGAGGAAAACGGCTCTCATAAACATCATCTTGACTTTAATAAATTAAATAATAATCCAGATAATATTAAACGGATGGGCCGAGAAGAGCATATGGCCTATCATCGCAAAATGACTAAGTTTGGCATTCATCGAAAGGATGTCAAAGAAAAAATTAAAAAGCTACACCAGACACCAGAATTTAGAGAAAAAATTAGGGCGATAATGACTACGCCTAAAATGAGAAAAATGCTTAGTAGAAGATCTAAAAAACAGTGGCAAAATGAGGAGTACAAACAGTATATGGCAAGCAAATTTTTAGAATTTTATAATAGTTCCCCTGAATATAGAAAAAAGAATAATGCATTGTTGAATAAATTGCAGAGAGAATATTGGTCCAAAGAAGAAAATAGAAAAAGACAAGCTAGACGGGTAAAAAAATATTTCAAGTTGCATCCCGAAAAAAGAGAAGAACGCTCTTGGATAGCAAAAAAGCAATGGCAAAGCCCTGAATTATTAGCTTGGCGAAGCCAAAGAACAAAAGAGCAATGGACAGACGAATTTAGAATTAAAAGGCGAAAAACTCTTAACAAAACGTACTATAAAAAAACAGTAAAATTCTTGAAAGAGGTTTATGACAAATATGGTCATTTCAATAGCTATGACCGAGAGAGAGCAAAAAATAACGATAAAAGTCTTTTAAAGCTGACTACTTTTTGCGAAAGATTTTTCAACGGCGATAAAAAAACAGCTTATGAAAGAGTTAAAAATTATAATCACAAAATTAAAAAGATAATTAAACCTAAAGAAAGGATAGATGTTTATGATTTGGAAGTTGAAGGGACTCATAACTTTGCTTTAGCTTCTGGCATTTTTGTTCACAATAGCAGCAAACAGGGACGCGACCGGAGATTTCAAGCCATCTTACCTTTGCGAGGCAAAATTCTCAATGTAGAGAAAGCCAGATTGGACCGGGCTTTAGGTTCTAAAGAAATTAAGGCCCTGGTAATTGCCTTGGGAGCGGCTATCGCCGACGAATTTAATATTAAGAAATTGAGATATCATCGGGTTATTATCATGACCGACGCCGATGTTGACGGGGCCCATATCAGGACTCTCTTGCTGACTCTCTTTTTCCGCTATTTTCCGGAAATCATTGAGCAGGGTTATCTCTATATCGCCCAGCCGCCGCTTTATCGCTTGCAAAAAGGCAAAAAGGTTGAATACGGTTATACCGAAACAGACAAAGAGGAAATTCTTGTTTCTTTGGGCAAGGAAGGCGTGAATATCCAGCGTTACAAAGGTCTGGGCGAAATGAATCCGGGCCAATTGTGGGAAACGACGATGGATCCGGCTAATAGAATTATGAAGCAAGTAGTCATTGAAGACGTTAAAGAAGCTGACAAAATTTTTGATGTTTTAATGGGCAATGAAGTTTTGCCTCGCAAGAAATTTATCCAGACTTATGCCAAAAAGGTTAAAAATCTGGATGTTTAGTAATCAATAATAAGGGCGTTCCTTGAAAGACTTGAAAGAACTTGACACTTTTATCGGGCCGAGATAAGATATAATAAACAAGCCCGTCGGGGCTTTTTAAAATCCGCCAGAGGCAAACAGAGATTGGCTGGTGGCGTAATCAAAAATGAAATTTAGTCAATTACCTAAAAAAGCGATAACATTTCTTAAAGAAGTCCGGGTAGAATTAAAACGGGTGACTTGGCCGACCCGGCAGCAGACAATTAAGTATACTTTAATAGTCATTGGCTTGAGTTTGGTCGTCGCCGCTTTTTTAGGCAGTTTGGATTTTTTCTTCACTTGGCTGTTAAGTAATTTTGTTATTTAAGAACTAGCCGTCTTAGACGGCTAAAGGTTTTAATTTCCGGTCCATTTAACGCATTCCGGATAAAATAGTTATGCCTAAACAAATACAACAGGGGAAAAATTGGTATGTCCTTCATACATATTCCGGCTATGAAGAGGCGGTTGCCCGCAATCTCAAACAGAGGATTGAATCGATGGGCATGGAAGACAGGATTTTTAATGTTTTGGTGCCAACCGAGAAAAAGATTAAAATTAAGGGAGGCAAGCGGCAAATCGTTGAAGAAAAAATTTATCCCGGTTACGTTCTGGTGGAAATGATTGTCACCGATGATTCTTGGTATGTTGTTCGGAATACGCCTCGGGTAACCGGTTTTATCGGAGCCGGGACTTTGCCGACGCCCGTTTCAAACGAAGAAATTCAGTCGCTTCAGAAGCGAATGGGGATTAAAGAACCCAAATACAAATTTGATGTGGCCGTTGACGAACCGGTTAAGATTGTTGACGGGCCCTTTAAGGATTTTGACGGCAAGGTTTCAGAAATTGATGAAAAGCGGGGCAAGATTAAGGTTTTAGTTTTTATGTTCGGTCGGGAAACGCCGGTAGAATTGGATTTTTTACAGGTGAAAAAATTGTAGTCTTGGACCTTAAAGGCCCAAAAAGGGCTCAGAAAATATGATTAAACCAATTAAAACTATAATCAAACTACAAATTCCGGCTGGTCAAGCCAATCCGGCGCCGCCGATTGGTCCGGCTTTAGGCCAGCACGGCTTGAATATTCAGGATTTTTGTAGTAAGTTCAATGAAGCGACCAAAGAGATGACCGGCGATATTATTCCGGTAGAAATTACTGTTTATGAGGACAGAACTTTTGATTTTAAATTAAAGACGCCGCCGGCTTCTGATTTATTAAAAAAGGCGGCCGGTTTGGAAAAAGGTTCCGGCGAACCGCTTAAAAATAAAGTGGGCAAAGTAACCAAAGAACAAATTCGGCAAATTGCCGAGAAGAAAATGGTTGATTTGAACGCCTATTCATTGGAACAGGCCGAAAAAATTATTGAGGGAACGGCCCGGAGTATGGGCATTGAGATAAAATAGGTTTTAGCCGCCATTGCGGAAGTCCGATAGGACAGCTTTGCTGTAATGTCCGGGAAATTATAGGTGAAGAAACAATCTTATTGAAAAGGAGGGTAAGATGAGAAAGAAAAGGACTTGGTTGGAAAAAGTTTGGCGGAAATTCGCCAGGAAATGCAGTTCTGGACAAAGCCAGGCGGGTATTCCCCGGACATTTTCCAAAAGAGTTAGCTGGAGGGAGGCAAGATAATCCCTCCTTTTATGTTCATTAAAAATTAAAGAAAGGAAGGTGATCAGAATGGAAAAGATAGGTGCCTTGTCGGATGAAATGATAGATATCATGATAAAAAAAGGGGCTATTCTCAATGCCCAGGATAAGAATAAAAATCCTGGCTCTCTGGATCTTACTATCTCCGATGAAGCTTATCGTGTGGAAGGAATTTTTCAGCCACGAATAGGGGAAAAAATTTCCGAGCTTCTGAAAATTATAGAACATTATCCTCACGATTTATTAAATCTTTTTGAGAAGGATGTCAGTTATCTTATCCGTCTTAAAGAGAAATTTTTGCTCCCAGAGGACGTTTATGGCTATTGCAATCCGAAATCAAGCAGCGGCAGAAACGATGTTCATGTAAGAGTTTTGGCCGATGGAGTCCCTCGTTATGACGCTCTCGTCCCGGCTGGCTTTGCTGGAAATTTATGGCTGGCCGTTCGCGCTCGTTCTTATCCGATAAAGCTATTTCCTGGTGAGACCTTATCTCAAGTAAGATTTTTTAACCAGGATACGCGATTTGACGAGGGAGAACTCCGGGTTTTTTTGGAACAGCATAAGCTTTTATGGCATCAGGATCATCTCGTTGACCATAGAGAGATTAAAATTCGGGATAATGATGGTTCACTTATTCTTACCTTAGATCTTTCCAGTCAAGAAATCGTTGGTTACGAGTGCCTTGGCACTGATCGAGTTTTCGATTTTTCCAGAAGGGATTACCAGATAGAAGATTTTTTCAAACCCTTGTACCGGCCCAAGAAGCATCTTTATTTAAGAAACGGGGCATTTTATATTTTCTCTACACGAGAAGCAGTCCGAGTTCCACCGGATTTGGCTTGTGAGATGGTTCCTATGGACGAAAGAAGCGGAGAATTCCGTTCTCATTATGCTGGCTTTATTGATCCAGGGTGGGGTTATGGTAAAAACGGTGAAGGGAAAGGCAGGCCTTTGACTTTAGAGCTGAGGCCGTTTGAAAACTTGATAGTCAGAGATAATCAGCCAATTTCTAAAATACGCTTTGAACGAATGATTCAGCCACCTAAAGTATTATATGATAAGAAAAGAGACTCTCACTATCTTGACCAATCTGGACCTCGGTTGTCTAAACAGTTTAAGAAAGATCAAAAAACAAGGTGATCAAAGTTGGCTTGAAAACAAAATCTATTATGGAAGGAGAACGGAAATGGCCAAAATGTTGTTTAAGAAAGGGGAATTTAGAATATTGTCGGACGATCTAGGAAAATTATCTGCGGCGGAAACTAATCAGTTGATTAAAACAGCCGGGACAACCTGTTATCAGACTAGAGAAGTCAGCAGGAAAACTCCGGAACAGTTTGTCCAAATGCTTCAGAATAGTGGTCATTACGCTATGCTTGAGCATAGCTGGCGGACAGTTGAAGTATCTTCTGCGTCTGGACGTTTTCCTAAGGAAGAGATAGGTTTTCGACTTTACAAAGCCAATAATCTTTTTTGTATTACCGAAAGACCATTTTCTCTTTTGATTTCTGGCAATCTTCGCATGTTCAGCGAGGGGTGGATAAAAAGCGGCGATGTTTTTATCTGTTCAATACATCATTTGTTAGCCCAAGAGAATCCGGTTATCTTTCGGCAGAGCTGGAACTTCAAATTGCCAGAAGACGATTTCAGGGTTTTAATTAATCCGGAACTGGGAAGCAAGAAAGAGATACTTGTTCATCGGGCGATGACTGTTGAGTTTAATAATCATTCACGAGGGATGACTCACGAAACAGTCCGTAGCAGAAGCGGCGACGAGAAAATAACCTCTTATGCTCAAGAGAGCACTCGTTATGTCGATTACGCTAAAAGGGGAATGGATTTGGATAAATTTCAAATAAGATTTGTCTTGCCGTATAATGGCCAATTTGACTTTAGTCAAATTATCAGCTTTTCAGTCGATGGGACGGAATATTCTTTTACGCCTCAACGGTTTACCAACCTAATAGAGGGTTGGTATCGAGAGCTGAGAAAAAAAGGATTAAAGCCGGAAGAAGCCAGACAATGGCTGCCGATTGGCCTCAAATCACAAATTGTTCAGACCTACAATCTCAACGAATGGCGGCATTGGTTCTTTATTAGGACTGGCCAGAGAGCTCATCCAGAAATTAGGTTTTCCGCTGTTCGGCTCTTGAAGGAAGTTCAAAAACGGATTCCTGAATGTTTTAACGATTTTGAAATAAGCCAAGATGGCCAAAGCGCCGTTTATAAAGGAGGAGATCCGCTGGTTTAAATTTAAAAAGCTCTATTGGGAATTATTCTCAATAGGGCTTTATTTTTTTCCATTGATAGGGTAGCATTAAAGTATGAACAAATTACCGGAAAAGTCCGATAGCCGGATTTTTAATTTGATTGAGCAGGAACATGACCGCCATCAAGAGGGACTTAATTTAATTGCCTCGGATAATTATGCCAGTCTGGCCGTTCGCCAAGCCGTGGGCAGTATTTTAAGCGCTCGTTATGCCGAGGGCTATCCGGAAAAAAGATATTATTCCGGCCAGCGCTATATTGACCAGATTGAGAAAATAGCGATTAGCCGAGCCAAGAGATTATTCCGAGCTAATTACGCTAATGTCCAACCACATTCCGGCTCCAATGCTAACCTGGCCGTTTATTTCGCCTTGCTTAATCCCGGCGATAAAGTTTTAGCCATGCGCATTGACCAAGGCGGTCATTTGTCCCACGGCGCGCCGATTAATTTTTCCGGCCGTTTCTATAATTTTGTTTTTTACGGGTTGACTAGAAAAACCGAACGGATTGATTACGAACAGGTCAATAAAATCGCCCAGAAAGAAAAGCCCAAGCTGATTATCGCCGGCGCCTCCAGCTATCCCCGCCAAATTAACTTTGCCGAATTTGCTCCTATTGCCCAAAGAGTCGGCGCTTATTTAATGGGCGATATTGCCCATACAGCCGGTTTGGTCGTTGCCGGACTTCAGCCGTATCCTTTTCCGTATTGCGATGTCGTTACGGCGACTACCCATAAAACATTAAGAGGCGCCCGCGGCGGCCTGATTCTTTCCAAAAGTAAAGAGATAGCCGATAAAATTGACCAGGCCGTTTTTCCCGGTTTGCAGGGCGGTCCCTTGCAAAACGAAATTGCCGGCAAAGCGGTTGCTCTGAAAGAAGCCAGTCAGACAAGTTTTATTAAATACCAAAAACAGGTGCTTAAAAACGCCCAAGTTTTAGCCGAGACGCTTTTGGAAGAAGGATTTGATTTGGTTTCGGGCGGCACGGAGAATCATCTTATTTTAATAAATTTAAGCAAACTTGAATTTTCCGGCAAGAAAGCTCAAGAGGCCTTAGAATCGGCCAATCTTTATGTTAACCGCAACGTTGTCCCCAATGAACAACGTTCAAAATGGGAAACTTCAGGAATTAGGATAGGGACGCCGGCCGTAACAACCAAAGGATTAAGAGAAAAGGAAATCAGGCAAATCGGTCTTTGGATTAGCCAAATTCTAAAAGACATTAACAATCAGTCACTACAGCGGAAAATTAAGAAAGAGGTCGTTAAATTGGCTAAAAAATTTCCTGTTTTATGAATTTACGAACAAAGGACATGCCTTTCGACCACGTCCTTTGCTTCGCAAAGGGCGTGGAATCTCGATGCACGCCCTTTATTCGGACGCTTTTTGCTCGGAACCATGTCCGCTTGTATTTCTAGGCCGCTGAAAGACACTCGCCTTACTTTCTTAATCGCTTGGTAATTAATAAATGAAAATTATTGACGGCAAAAAAATAGCCGACCAGATTTTGGACGGTTTAAAGAATGAAATTGACCAAAAAAACCTTCAGCCCTGCTTAGCGGTTATTTCAATCGGCGATGAGCCCGCCTCTCTTTTATACGTTCAGAAAAAAGAAGAGGCGGCTCAAAAAATCGGGATTAAAATTAGAAAGCATCATTTGCCCGAGCGAACCTTAGAAAAAGAAATTTTGGGCCTGATTGATTCTTTGAATAAGGATAGCCGAATCAATGGTGTTTTAATTCAATTGCCTTTGCCAAATCATCTGGCGGCTGATAAAATTATTCAGGCGATTGAACCAACTAAAGATGTTGATGGTTTTATTAAAGAAAGTCGTTTTGAATCGCCGTTTATTTTAGCTATCTGGCAGGCGCTCGTGGCCACCGGACAAGAATTGAAAAACAAGAAGATTGTTGCTTTGGTTAATTCCGATATTTTTGGCCAGGCCTTGAAATTATACTTAAAAGGACTGTCAGTTGATTATCTGATTGGTTTCAAAAATGAGTTTATTGAATATCTGGAAAAAGCTGATATTGTCGTTACCGCTCTTGGCCAATCGAATCTGATTAAAGGCGAAATGATTAAGCAAGGAGCTATTTTAATTGACGGCGGCATTAGCCGAAAAGATAACAAAACAATGGGCGATGTTGACAAAGAAAGCGTTCAAGAAAAAGCCGGCTGGCTGACGCCGATACCGGGCGGAATAGGCCCTTTGACCGTCGCCTTTTTATTGAAAAACGTTGTTTTGGCCGTTCAAAGGGCGTAGTCGGACGACCCTTTAAAGAGCGTATAAAAAATGAACGCCCCGGAAACAAATTATGGAATACCAACCAGTCATCGGCTTAGAAATTCATGCCGAGTTGAAAACAGCCAGTAAGATGTTTTGTGATTGCCTGAATGATCCCGAAGCCAAGGAGCCGAATATTAATATTTGTCCGATTTGCTTAGGCCATCCGGGCACTTTGCCGGTCATCAACCAGAAGGCGGTTGAATTTGTCATCAAAACAGCCCTGGCTCTAAATTGCCAAATTCCTCAATCGGCCAAATTTGATCGGAAAAACTATTTTTATCCTGACTTGCCCAAAAATTACCAGATTTCCCAACTCTATTTTCCCTTAGCTGTCAAAGGGTTTTTGGAAATTAACGGCCGAAAGATTAAAATCAAGGAAATTCACTTGGAAGAAGATACCGGCAAGCTGATTCATCCTCAAGGCGCCGAGTATTCCCTGATTGACTTTAATCGGGCCGGAGTGCCCTTAATGGAATTAGTTACCGAACCGGCTCTCAATTCCAGTCAGGAAGCACGTCATTTTGGCGAAGAATTGCAGTTAATCCTGCGCTATTTAGGAGTTTCCGAAGCCAATATGGAAAAGGGCCAGATGCGTTGCGAAGTTAATATTTCTTTGAAGTCCAAAAAGGGCGAGTTAGGGACTAAGGTAGAGATAAAAAACCTTAATTCTTTCCGGGCAGTTGAGCGGGCCGCTGATTATGAAATTAAGAGGCAGGGCGAGTTATTGGATTCCGGACAAAAAATTATTCAAGAGACCAGAGGCTGGAACGAAGCTAAGCAACAAACTTTTTCTCAAAGAACCAAAGAAGAAGCTCAGGATTATCGTTATTTCCCCGAGCCAGATTTGCCTCCTTTAAGCAATCCAGCGTCTGTCGTTCAGCGTTTATCGGCTGGTTTGCCGGAATTGCCTTCGGCTAAACGTCAAAGATTTATCCAAGAATACAAATTGCCGCCGACTGACGTTAATGCTTTGGCAATCAACAAAAACTTAGCCGATTATTTTGAACAGATTGTTTCTGAATTAGAAACGTGGTTGAAGATAAAGTCGATTAGCGAGAAGCAACCCTTAATCAAACTAACGGCTAATTATCTTTTAACTGAATTGCAAAAATTATTATTAGCCAACAAGGTTAGAATTGAGGATTGTCAGATTAGTCCGGAAAACTTTGCCGAGTTTATTACCCTCATTCAGCAGAAAGACATTTCCAGTTCGGCCGCCCAAAAGGTTTTGGAAGAAATGTTCCAAAGCGGGGCTGACCCTTCACATATTGTTGAGGACAAAAAGTTAAAACAAGTCAGCGGCGAAGAAGAACTGACCAAAATAGTTAACCAAGTCATTAAAAAAAATTCCCGGTCGGTTAAGGATTATCAGTCAGGCAAGGAAAATGCCTTGCAATTTTTAATCGGCCAGGTCATGGCCGCCAGCCAAGGGCAGGCCAATCCGGAAGTGGTTGGGGAAATCTTAAAGAAGAAATTAAAGGTCGTAGAATAAATTTAGTTAAAAAACTATGGTTAATCCGGAAAAACAAATTAAATTAGGGGAAATTGATCCAGATTATAGGCGAAAGCTTAAAGAAGGTCAATTTAAGTTTTCCGAAAAAGAAAAGGCAAAAAAAATGGAAGAGGGGATGAACGAAGAAGAAATAGAAGAGAAGGAAAAAAATGTTATTGCGAGACAGGGATTAGAGCATCAAGGAACGCCAAAAGAATATGAGATAGAATCTGAAAAAGGACAAGCGGATAAGAAGATGTCTTTTGAAGAATATAAAAACCAGCAGGAAAACAAATTTCAAGAAGCGCTGAAAGCGGCTCGCAAAGAGAAAGATGCGGCTTATGAGGACAAGGAAGAAGAGGAATAAAGAGCGGCCGCTTAAAGAAAATCAGCAATTATTTTTTTAGCCTCGGGGTAACTTTTAACCCAAATAATTCTTTTGTCTCTTTTGAACCAGGTCATTTGGCGACGAGTGTATTGACAGGTACGTTGTTTGATTAATTCTTCAGTTTTTTCCAGAGATGTTTTACCCTGGAGATATTGAATGGTTTCCTGATAGCCAATACCCGATAAAGCCGGCCAATGGGGAGAGTAATTTTGAATTAATTTTTCAACTTCTTCAATAAGACCAGCCTGAATCATTTTTTCCACTCGCTGGTCTATTTTTTTATTAAGCGTTTCTTTGTTTAGTTTCAAACCGATTTCTAAAACATTAAAAATGGGTTGGCCCTTTTTCCTTTGTTCGGAGAAAGATTTTTTGGTGAGCAGACAAACTTCCAGAGCCCGGATCAACCTTCTTTTGTTATTCTGGTCAATCGTTTTGGCGGTCAAAGCGTCTAATTTCTTCAGTCGGTTAAAAAGTTGTTGGTTGCCCAATTTTTCTAATTTGTCCCTTATTTTTTTATTTGGTTTGACTTGAGGAATTTGCAGATTATCAACAACAGCTTGAATGTATAGTCCGGTGCCGCCGACCAAAAAGGGAAGCCGGCCTCTTTTCTGAATATCTCTAATAGTTTTGACGGCCAGTTTTTTGTATTGAGCTAAGGTGAATTCTTGATTAGGCTTAACGATGTTAATCAAATAATGGGGAATACCGGCCATCTGTTTTTTAGTCAATTTGGCTGTGCCGATGTCCGTTCCTTGGTACACTTGTCGTGAATCAGCGTTGATTATTTCGCCGTTAAATTGTTTGGCTAATTTAACTGCCAATTCGGATTTGCCCGAAGCGGTCGGGCCAAGAATGACAATTAAATTGTTCTGTGGATAAATTGTTCTTGACATGAATCTGGCGATGCAATAAACTTAATATATAATAGTTCTTTTTATGACTCTTTAAAGGACTTTCTAAAAGAAAGTGAGCGAATAATCCGCTCATAAAACATAGAGAACATTTTTATTTAGCGCAGCCGGAGCCCCCGCTTCCAATAGGGTCCCAAAATAAAAGCGTCATTTGCTAGACAAAATTCATTAAACAAATTAGACGCTTTTTTTATTTGCGGAAAATTTCTTCGGTAATTTTATTAGATCTAAAATAATCCTTTTTCTTCTTTTCTTTTCTTTGGACGGGACATCATCTTTTATTTTGAAGGCGGCGGTCCCGGGACGAGGCGAATAGACCGCCGCATAAATTTGAGAAAAACCGATTTCTTTGATTAAATTAGCCGTGTTTTGAAACTGCTTTTCTGTTTCGCCGGGGAAGCCGACGATAATATCGGTTGATATTTGGGCTTGAGGCATAGCCCGACGTATTTTTTTAATTAATTTTTTGTAATAACCAATAGTATAGCCCCGGTTCATTTTTTTAAGAATCTGGTTATCGCCTGACTGAACCGGCAGATGAATTTCCTTGGGAATCTTATTGCTTTGAGCGATTGTTTTAATTAATCTGTCGGACATATCCTTGGGGTGACTGGTTAAGAATTTTATCTGGAATTGACCGGAAAGACCATCGATTAGTTCCAGCAATTTAGGGAAATCAACTTTTTTGTATTCCTGATTATCTATTGTTTGCCGTTTGCTGATATAGCTGTTAACGTTTTGACCCAATAAAGTTATTGCCTGACAACCTCTTTTGACCAAATTTTTTGTTTCTTCAATTATTTCCAAAGTTGGTCGGGAGTATTCCCGTCCGCGGGTATAGGGGACGACGCAGTAAGAGCAAAAATTATTACAACCGGTCATAATCGGCAGCCAGGCCTCTTTCGGGGATTGGTTTTTAGGCTTAATTTCTAAATCAGCTGCGGGCCAAATTTCGTCAACTTGCCCCCGAAGCTGTTTTCTGTCTTTAAATAGAAGGCAGCCGGTTAAAACAAGCTTAGCCCGAGGGTTGGCTAAACGAATTTGTTTCACTTTGCTATAGACGCGGTTAACGGCCGATTGCCTGATTGAACAAGTGTTGATAATAACTAAATCAGCCGCCTCTGTTTGATCGGTCGGCTGATAGCTTCTTTTTTCCAGTTGAGCGGCTATTCTTTCCGAATCGGACTTATTCATTTGACAGCCGTAGGTGATAATCTGATATTTCATCTTGTTTTGTATCTTATCTGAAAATATTGTATAATACAAGCAATGGAAAAACCTTATTTATCAGTAATTATCCCGGCCTACAATGAAGAAAAGAGAATAAGCAATACTCTTTTAGAGATTGACCGTTATTTGTCCCGCCAAGATTATTCTTCGGAAATTATTGTGGTTAACGACGGCTCATCGGATAAAACCGCTCAAGTCGTCAAAAATTTTACTAACCTGATTAAAAATCTTAATTTGATTGACAATCAGGAAAATCACGGCAAAGGTTGGGTGACGAAACAGGGCATGCTGGCCGCTCAAGGCGAATATCGTATTTACGTTGATGCGGATAACGCTATTTCCTTGGACCAGATTGAAGGTTTTTGGCCCTATTTAAAGGAAGGCTATGATGTCATTATCGGCTCAATCGAAGTCAAGGGGGCCAGGGTTGAAGAGGAAGCCGCTTGGTACCGGAGAGCGCTTGGCAAATGGTCAAAATACCTTATTCGTTTTCTGACTATTTGGGAAATTCATGACAGCCAGCGCGCCTTTAAGCTTTTTCCGGCCAAAGTAGCCGAAAAAGTTTTCGCCCGTCAGACCCTTGAACGTTGGGGATTTGATTTTGAAATATTGGTTATTGCCAAGAGTTTGGGTTATCGCATTAAAGAATTGCCGGTAACCTGGATAAATCCGGGCGAAAGCAAGGTTACTCTGAAAAGTTACTGGCGCACCTTTAAAGAATTGTTGAAGGTTAAGTGGAATCTAATTAGGAAAGTTTATCATAAGTAAATGATTAAGAAGAAAAAAATTCCAACTGAATTGAGAATGGATTTGGTTTCTAATGACTGGGTCGTTATTGCTACCGGCCGAGCTCGCCGGCCGGAAAGTTTTATTAAGCATAAAAGGATTCAGGAAACTGTCTCGCCCAAAGATTGTCCTTTCTGCCAAAAAGAAATTTTGGAGAAAGCCATTGCTGTTCATAATAAGCCGGACGGTTCTTGGTTTGTTATTTCCATCCCTAATGATTTTCCGGCTTTTGCCAAAGGATTCAGTCTCAATGAAAGGAAAGATGGTCCTAATCGAATCATGGACGGGGTAGGCTATCACGAGGTCATTATTACGGCTGACCACAAAAAACAAATGGCCCAATTTACTCCTCAAGAAATAAAGATGGTTATTGACGTCTATCAGGAAAGATATTTAGACTTGATTAATAAAAAATTCATTAAATACGTTTCCATCTTTCATAATCATGGCCGCGAAGCCGGCGCTTCGGTGGCTCATCCTCATTCGCAATTAATCGCTATTCCGGTAATTGACCCGGATTTGAGAGACAGTATTGACGGCGCCGAATCATATTATCGCAGCCAGGGCGAATGCGTCTATTGCCGGATGCTTAATTGGGAACTTAAAGAAAAACGGCGGATTATTTATCAAAACGAAAAATTTGTTGTTCTTTGTCCTTTTGCTCCGCAGGTCTCTTTTGAGGTCAGGATTTATCCTAAAGAGCACCAGCCCTATTTTGAGAAAATGGGCGAAGACGATAAAAAACTTTTTGCCCAAGCCCTTCAAAAGGCCTTAAGCAAAATCCATCGAGGCCTGAAAGACCCGGCTTACAATTTCTATATCCATACAGCCCCAATTGATGGCGAAACCTATAACCATTATCATTGGCATTTGAACATTTTGCCGAAAACAGCTGTTTGGGCCGGTTTTGAATTAGCCGTCGGTATTGAAATTTCAACCATTGAACCGGAAAAAGCGGCCGAGTTCTTGAGAAAACAATAATTGAATTATATGGAATCTCTTTTATCAATCGTTGGCTCTTTTATTATTGAAACCATCTCAAGGTCCGGCTATCTCGGCATAACTATTCTGATGGCTTTAGAAAGCGCCTGCCTGCCCATCCCTTCGGAAATTATTATGCCTTTTTCCGGTTTTTTAGTCTTTGAAGGCCGTTTTATTTTCTGGTTGGTTGTTCTTTGGGGGGCTGTCGGCAATTTAATCGGCTCCGTTATTGCTTATTTAATCGGTTTTTATGGCGGCTGTTCTTTGATTAAAAAATGGGGCAGATATTTTCTGATTTCGGACAAGGATTTAAAAAGAGCTGACCTTTGGTTCAATAAATATGGCCAGACAGCTGTCTTTTTCAGCCGTCTCTTGCCGGTTGTTAGAACTTTCATTTCTCTGCCGGCCGGCATCAGCCGGATGAATTTTAAAAAATTCTCTTTTTACACTTTAGCCGGTTCTTTGCCTTGGTCTTTTGCTCTGACTTATGCCGGCCTGATTATGGG
>Ga0210057_1000351_pt1 | contig 76675 bp, 76 predicted proteins | sample CryGeyCG2114_010_2_FD_183968 | JGI IMG/M metagenome (GOLD analysis project Ga0210057, IMG submission 183968) | Groundwater microbial communities from aquifer - Crystal Geyser CG10_big_fil_rev_8/21/14_0.10 (SPAdes) (version 2) | ecosystem: Environmental > Aquatic > Deep subsurface > Groundwater ... | reverse complement strand
TTGACTCTTTTGATTATCTGGTCTTTGACCTCTTTAGACACGGCTGGATGTCCTTTGGGCATAATGTTTTTTCCTTTCTGTATCCATTATACCTCATAGACTGAGTTTACAAATTTTGGGGTACCTGCCAAAGCAAGTCAGCTACGGCTGACTGCAACCGGCAAGCCGGTCAGACATGCGCGCGATGCGCACGACGGCCGTCGGTCCCGGCGGCAGGCTTATCGCCTGCTACAGCACGGCCCTCTAAGGGTCACGCTTCCCCGTCTTCCTGCCCGGACGCATTTGTAGTGCGCGTCCGGGCTTTGTTTTTTGAAAACTTTTGTCGGGGTGACAGGACTCGAACCTGCGACCTCACGCACCCCATGCGCACGCGCTAGCCAGCTGCGCTACACCCCGGTAATTATAATTCTTCTTCCAAGTGAAATAATTTTCGCAAAACTTTAGAAAGTGATGAAATCTTTCCGCTCAATGACTTAGTCCGCGTTTTATTCATGTAGTGTTTTTTATTAATTTCAATCATGCAGATAAAAACGTCGGGAAAATGCGTATGTAGCCACCACAAAATATAACCGTGAGGAAATGGGCTGTCAAACGATACGCGCTTAAATCCCCCGGCGACCAATTTTTCTTTCATCGTTTGAACTATCGGCATATAAAAAGGTGGAGCAAGTTCTGCCAATAAACAAATGTCGGGGCGGTTATTAACATCTTTCATTGAGTGCCCGTCTAAAATAATATTAAAACGGTAAGTGTCAACCAACTGCTCTAAAGTAAAATAGAACTCATGATATCCTTCCATTAGCCACTCGCGTTGGGTTTTAGCCAGTGGTTTTTGCCAAAGCTTATCAACCCACTCTTCTGACTTGTCGCCGTAAATTGCCTTTTCTGGCGCCCGGTTATAATCACAGGCAAACCGAGATAGCTTGCTATCAATCCAAATGCCGGCACCTTGCAACACAATATCGGCATAAATTTTATCAACATCAACATCTTCTTCTAAATAACGATCTGCCGCGGACAAAGTTTGTTTTTTGGCGATATGGTCCGGCACCCAACTGCCCGAATGGGTCGTGAATAATAAAGCATTAAATTGATTTTTCTTGTAATTGTCACAAATAATAATTCCCCATTTGGAAATGGTTAGCCTAACAGTTTTATTTCGCTCGTAAATCCAATCTAATTCAGCTTTTACTAACCGATACAGCTCGTCACTTAAAAAGAAATGTTTAAAATAAGATTTATTGCGGTCGTGGTGTAGTTCACGGATGGTGCCGTGTAAAAACCGACCCAGCACTTTGTAGTGTTTTAAAACGCTAATGAAATTTAGGTAAGGGTTGTCTTCAATCCGATTTAATATCATCTGCATTAACCGAAACAAAAAAAAGCGGTTCGATAAGCTGACAGTTAATGATGAACGAGTTGGACTAACAATAATTGGGCTAACCTGTTCAAAGAGTTTGATAATTTTTTTGAGACTCTTGTTATTCCTTGAGCGCATTAATGTATTTTATGCCATGTGACTTAATGGCATTCCTGGTGTTTCTATTTCTTCAGACCTGCCTTCTAAGTAATCTAATGTCGCTTGAATCATGGCATCAGCTTCGGCAATCTGTGCTTTAGTCCTCATACCTTTTGGATTGTCATTAAGCATAGTTTGTATCTCATTCGCGAAATTATCAAGTATTACCCTGGCTTTTGGATCGACAATCTCCTGATATATAAGATCATCAAAAGTAAGAACTAAATTGCTCCACCAATTAGAACGGCATTTATAGCGACGGTAATTATCCAAATCTTGATCATATGCCTCGCGTTCCTGCATGAATTTCTTTTCAGCCGCCGCGACCTCATCAGGGGACAGATTAGTAATATTGACTGGCTTTGGCTCAACCGGGGGCTCAATTCTTGCATCAGGCAGTTCATCGGTAAAATCGTTCAAATAATGGCTAAGCTTATCAATAAAATGGTCACGTCCTCTTTCTGGATTGCTGCTTTTTTCAGCGGTAAAGTTTGTTCGCTCACCCATAAAAAAACACAAACTATTAATATTTTTATTATACTACATGATAACTCTGAGTGCAGGGGGGCAGACTTTACCAACTCTTCCCGTTAGTAGACCAATCTTCATCGTGTATAGATTCTCGCCATGCGGTGGGAGAGGGATTCGAACCCCCGGTACTGTTGCCAGCACAGCGGTTTTCGAAACCGCCCCGTTCGACCACTCCGGCATCCCACCTTGTTCAACCCTTGCCCCTCATTAAGCTTGCTTTAGTGCGGGGGCTCCGGCACCCCTCCGGGCAACTAACCTATCCTATCAAGATGAAACCTTGACGTCAACTGTGAAATTAAGCTTAACTTAGATATAATTTTCTGTTATAATTACAAACGTACATTTAATTTTTTAAGCTCAATGGCAAAAATAAAAAAAGTGATAATTCCTGTGGCCGGGCTTGGTACGCGCTTTTTACCTGCGACCAAAGCCCAGCCTAAAGAAATGATTACTATAATTGACAAACCATTAATTCAATACATTGTTGAAGAGGCGGTAGCGTCTGGAATTACGGACGTTATCTTAGTTACCGGGGAAACCAAACGGGCAATTGAAGATCACTTTGACCGGAATGAAGAATTAGAAAAAGTTTTGCGCGGCAAGGGTAAAAGTAGCATGGCTTCTGCGATGAAAAAAATCGCGACTATGGCAAACTTTATCTACATTCGACAAAAAGGGCCGTACGGCAACGGCACGCCGGTGATGAATTGTAAGCGTATTATTGGCAACGAACCATTCGCTGTGCTTTGGGGAGATGATTTATTTATCGGCAAAGAACCAAGATTGAAACAACTAATTGATGTTTATGAAAAGTACCAAGACCCAGTCATCACTTCGGTTAAAATTGACGATCAGGGGACTGAAAAATACGGCGTAGTTGATGGCACGGAAGTTGAGCCAAGTGTTTTGCAAGTTAAAACTATTGTTGAAAAACCGGGACCCAAAAAAGCGCCGTCTAGAATCGGGGCATTTGGCGGCTACATTTTAACCCCTGATATTTTTCCGATTTTAGAAAAAACCAAGCTTGGCAAAGGTAATGAGCTTTGGTTAGTTGATGCCATTTTTACCCTAGCTAAAAAACGGCCGATTTATGCTAAGCTAGTTGATGCCAAATATTACGATATTGGCTCACCTCTCGGTTGGCTGAAGGCAAACATTAATTTAGCCTTAAAACACCCAGAGATAAAAACCGAGCTCAGAAAATTTATCAAAAAAGAATTAAGGGGAAGATCGTGAAACTAAAAACTAAATTTTATTTTCTACTTCTTTTAGCCGCCGCCGCGGTTACCACCGGCTTTGGTTGCACGCCGGGCAGCGGTGGCGGAGCGGACGGGCTAGAACCAATTAATTTATCTTATTGGAGCGTTTTTAATCAAAGCGACTTTGTGAGTAACGTTATTAATGACTACCGCGCTATTCACCCAAACATCAACATTGAATTTAGGCAGTTGCGAGCTGAAGAGTATGAAAAAGAATTACTCAACGCCCTAGCTGAAGATCGCGGTCCGGATATTTTTTCTATTCGCAACACATGGCTACAAGAATATTTACCAAAAATTGAACCGCTACCGGCCCAAACCACCCTCAAGGTTCGCTACACCCAAACTAGCTTAGGCATTAAAGAAGAGGTAATTACCGATACGGTAACCGAAAATTCAATTACGCCAGGACAGGTACGCGATAAATTTTTAGAGGTAGTTTACGATGATGCGATTTTTAATAATCAAGTTTACGGCCTGCCGTTAGCGGTGGATACTTTAGTCATGTATTACAACCGTGATTTGTTTAATAGCGCTGGCATTGCCACGCCTCCGACAAACTGGCAAGAAGTACAACAAGCCGTTAAACAATTAACCTTCCTTGACCGGCAAGGCAATTTAGCTCAATCAGGCATTGCTTTAGGCACCGGTGAAAACGTTGAGCGTAGCTTTGATATTTTATCTTTAATTATGATGCAAAATGGTACTATTATGACGCAGGGAACGAAAGTTACTTTTAATCAAGGCATTGGCAACACTGATTACAATCCGGGCGTGGGCGCGCTTCGTTTTTACACTGATTTTGCGACCCCTTCAAAAGAAGTGTACAGTTGGAACAGCGGCCAAGCCAATTCTTTACAGGCTTTCGTGGAAGGCAAAACCGCCATCTTTTTTGGCTACAGCTACCACATGCCGCTAATTCAAGCGCGCGGTTTGGGCCGAGTAGAAGTTGGGGTCGCGCCAATGCCGCAAATTAAAGATAGCAACCAAGTTAACTTTGCTAACTATTGGCTTGAAACTGTATCGAAAAAAACATCAAATGTTGATGCGGCATGGAATTTTATCCAATTTGCGACCACCCGAGCGGAAGAAGCCAGAAAATATTTAGACAGCGCTAACCGGCCGACGGCATTGAAGGAGTTAATTGAAGAACAAAAAGACGATGACTTTTTGCGCTCTTTTGCCGGACAACTGCTAACCGCTGATAATTGGTATCGCGGAAAAGACGCGGAAACAGTGGAAACAATTTTTGAAAATATGATTGATTCAGTCACGCGCGACGGGGTTGGCTACGAAAATGCATTAGAACTTGCCGCTCAACGAGTGCAACAAACTTATTGACATTGTATGAAAAAATTAATCATCATCGCATCATTAATCGCCATTATCACCCCAGCTACAGCTTCGGCTTCCGTTTGGACAGATGTTTTTGGAGATTCTTCAAACAAAGGAAAAGGCCTAATTGGCGCGATTGATTGTGGCGCGGATAATGATTGTGACTTAAACGATGCCTTGGAATTAATTTATGTTGTTTCAAGTTTAATCTTAGGTATTGTGGGTTCGCTAGCGTTACTGATGTTTGTGTACGGCGGGGTAATGTACATTATGGCCGCTGGTAATGACGAACAAATTAAAAAAGGCACCGATGTATTAAAAAACGCAAGTATCGGAATAATTATTGTGCTTTTAGCTTGGAGCTTAGTGAATTTTACAATCCTCGCTTTTACTGGCGGAGAGTTTGGAAAGCCAGCCACAATATTTGAAGGCAGCAACCCAACGCCGTTTAATCAGCCAGGAGGGTAGTAGCTTGCTAAATTACTGCTAAATTGAATATACTTTAATAAATATGTCTTTTTCCCTTCTAAGCCAAAATCTAAAAATTAGCTTGGTTTTAGCTAGTTTTTTACTATTTTTGTTTATCCCTTTATTGGTTGGAGCTGAAGACCCATTAATTAAAGGTGGCTTAGAACAAACTATTGATAAAGTAAATGAAGGTGGCGATAATATTCCTAAACGCGCCGGGAGTGACATCCCCGAAATTGCCGGTACCATTTTAAATTACATCGCCTCGCTTATTGGTGTAATTATGGTGATATTAATCTTAGTCGGTGGATTTCGCTGGATGACCGCTGGCGGCAATGAAGAAAAAGTCGCGGGCGCTAAAAAAATAATAATTTCAGCCATTGACGGCTTGTTGGTAATCTTTTTAGCTTATGCGGTGGCCTACTCAATTGTTTACTTTTTGATTAATGCGGTTAATCAAACTTAACGAAAAGGCAGTGAACATTTCAAATTTATTTTCTAGCCTTAAACAAACAAAAATTCTTTTGGCTTTAATTTTAATTTTGCCTACACTTTTAATTTCAATGCAAACCTTAGCCGTTGATAATAATTTAATACTAAACAGCTTAGAAAACACTCGCTCAGGGGCCGAAATTAAACAAATTACCAATAAGGATAATCCGGCGTTGTCGGTTGCAAAATTTTTGTCTGATTGGGCAAATGGCCTGATTGCTATTATGGCACTACTATTTACAGTGATAATAATTTATGGCGGTTGGCTTTGGATGACTGCCCAAGGGAATGAAGAACAAGTTACCCATGCCAAAAATTTAATCATCACTGCTTTTATCGGTTTTATAGTAATTTTTTCTGCCAGACTAATTGCCACATTAGTAATTGCTATCATAGAAAATGCTTACTCTACCTAAAATAAAACAACATATTATTTTATGGTCGGCAACTTTATGCTTTGGTATTACTTATACCGCTAAAGCCGCCGGGGGGCCGCAGGATAAAAAAGGATTTATGGATACAATATTAGGCAGCGTAGAAATTACCGGAAAAAATTTAACGGGATCCGACAAATCTCCCGACTTATTTCCCTTTATTTTAGTCAGGGTGCTTAACGCGCTTTTGGCATTTTTAGGAATTGTATTTTTGGGATTATTTATTTATGCTGGATATCTATGGTTAAATGCCCGAGGCAAAGAAGAAACCGTTGCCAAAGCCAAGCGCTTAATGTTTGACGCCACAATTGGACTAATTATCATTGTAGCTGCTAGAATAATTACAATATTAATATTACACGCCTTAATTGAATCGGGGCTAAAAAATTGATATGTATAGAAAAAATCTTACGATATTATTTGCTATAGCTTTAATATTTTCATTTACTCTTGGGCGCCATGCTTTAGCCGAAAACATTTTTGGGAATGCGCTGGATTTAATTTCTAAATCTGACATTGGCGTTGGCACTGACATTACCTCTGAAAATGCCGAAGCTCGGGCGGCTAGACTAATTGGCGGGGCTATCACTACTTTTATTTCCGTTTTAGGAGTATTTTTTGTAATCTTGGCAGTCTATGCTGGATTCGTCTGGATGAACGCGAGGGGCCGAGACGAAGAAGTACAGCGTGCTAAAGACATTTTGCGAACTGCAATTATTGGGCTAATCATAATTTTATTAGCGTATTCAATTACTAACTTTATAGTCAGCGGTATTTATAGTTCAGTCACTGAATCAACTCAAGGATAAATCATGAAAAGATTAAAAAAATCAATAACTATAGCTATTGCCTTACTCTACATAGTAGGCGTAGGCGCGCCGGTTTTTGCAGCTATTGAAGACGAAAAAAATCCACTTAATTTGCTTCAAAATGTGGGTCAAAATGTACCCGCGTATAAAGATTCAGCCGTGCCTGGAGATGAAGGCCAAATTTTCTCACAAATCGGTGCTGTGGTAGCAGTGTTTTTCTCCATTCTGGGAATATTTTTTGTTATCCTGTTTATCTACGGCGGGTTTATTTGGATGAATTCACGCGGCAATGAAGATGAAGTTAATCGTTCAAAAAATATTTTACGTGCAGCAGTAATTGGTTTAATCATTACATTGTTAGCATTTGCTATTTCTAATTTTATTTTTTCCAGTATTATCAATGCAAGCGAATTAAGCGCCTAGTTTATGAGAAAAGTAGAAGTCTTTTTATTATCAATTATGCTACTTTTTAGCCTTACTTTTTCAACGGTTAATGCCGGATCGCTTGATCCGCAAGAAAATCTTGACCAGTTTGGGCAACAAATTCCAGCCTTTCAAAACCAAATCGGCGATGACGCAGGCGGTAAGTTGGCGAGCACCATCGGGCTTGTGGTGAGAGCTTTTTTGTCTTTGCTTGGTATCATTTTTGTCATTTTGTTTATCTACGGCGGGTTTATTTGGATGAAATCAGCTGGCAATGAGGACGACATTGGGCGGGCTAAAAGAATTTTAGGTGCCGCTATAATTGGACTTGTTATTACTCTACTGTCTGCCGCTATTTACGTCTGGGTGAGAAGCGCAATTTATTTTGGCAGCGGGGTGTCACCATTTTAAATTTATGAAAAAACTATACTTGTTAATTTTTGTCGCCCTGTCTGGATTTTACCTTTTAACTTCTCCCGTGGTTTTGGCGACTTCAATTTTTGAAAAGGATTTGAAAGATGATGAGCTAACCAATACCTTTATTGATAAATCAAAATTACCCTTTGAGCCTAACACTGCCTCGCCTGGTGAAATTGCGTCGCGTGGCATTAAAGCTTTCTTAACTATCTTGGGTGTTATCTTTATTATTTTGATAATTTACGGCGGGTTTATTTGGATGAAATCAATGGGTAACGAAGATGAAATTGAACGGGCTAAACGAATACTCCGCGCTTCAATTATTGGTTTAATTATAATTCTGGCTGCCTATTCCATTACTCTGTTTATTTTTGACACTATTATTGAATCAACGTCCGGATTTAACGGTTAAACATTATGACTGGCTGGCAAAAAAAATTGTTACTCTTGGGATTAGCTGTTTTATCATTTAGCTTTATGCAGCCAGCCTTTGCGTCACACGGCTTAATCCATGACATTAAAGAAGAACTAGAGCCGATCGGCGTCAACGCTTACGGTATCCAGGAAGGCGACGCCGAAGAAGATCCGCGCGTTGTGGCAATTCAAGTGGTAAGAGTATTTTTTTCTATTCTTGGCGTTGTATTTATAATTTTGCTAATTTGGGCTGGATTTACGTGGATGACTTCTGCCGGCGATGAAGATAAAATTGCAACAGCCAAAAAAACTATAAGTGCGGCGGTAATTGGATTAATTATCATTTTTGTCTCTTACGCCTTAGCAACTTTCATTTTAGATACCATCATTTGTGGAACAACTGGAAGTTGTTAATAGCCGAATAATTTTTCGGTATGGTTAACTTCTTCTCAAAAAATCAGGGTAAAATTTTAACCCTGATGATTTTTTTATATGCCGCGCTATTTAGCACATTAAGTTTAATTAAACTTAGCCATGCCGGCTATAACGCGTTAGATTTAGCTATTATCAACCAAGCTTTTTTTAATTCAGCCCACGGCGAGTGGTTTAAAATTACTATTCATTCCCAAAGCTACTTAGGCGATCATTTTACGCCAATTTTACTTTTGCTTTTGCCGCTTTATTATTTTCGGCAGACGCCTGAACTACTTTTAATTTTGCAATCATTAATTATTGGCCTTGGCGCCTGGCCACTTTGGAAAATTGCTAAGCTTTATTTAAACGACAAATGGTCATGGGCGATAATCGCGTTATATTTGCTTAACCCGATAACACATAATATTAATTTATTTGAATTTCACTTTTTGCCATTCGCAATTTCCACTTTACTTTGGACAATTTATTTTTTTGCACAAAAAAACTGGCGCTGGTTTTTGTTTTGGCTTGCGGTAAGTTTGCTAATTCGCGAGGACGTCAGCTTAGTTACTGCTATGTTTGGTGTGCTTACTTTTAAGGAAAAAAGAGATAAAAAATGGATCTTTACACCGCCACTAATATCTATAATTTATTTTGGATTAGCCTTAAAAATAATATCCGCTTTTGCCGTTAATGGGAGTTATAAATTTTTATTTTATTATTCATGGCTAGGAAATAATTTACCAGAATTGCTTTTAAGCCCCATAACCAAACTGCCGCAAATTTTAATTCGATTTTTTGGGCTTTTAAACATTGAATTTATTTTGGGTAGCGTTTTTTTATTATTATTTTTACCGCTGCTTAAAAAAACTTATTGGTGGTTACTGCTTTTAATTTATATTCAATTCTTCTTAGGTGCCAACGGGCCAAGCGGATTGCTTTTGCAAACCCATTATTTTTCTCTTTTTTATCCCGCGCTTTTAGTGAGCGCTATTTTAGGGTTAGCAACAATCACTCAAAACAAATCCCGATTGAAAATAGTAAATTTTTTATACGCTAACAAGGGTTTTGGGATTATGGTTTTTATGGTTGGTTTATTATATTTAAACATTACACTTGGTCCAGCAATTGGATATGTTAAAGCTTTTAGCCAAAGCCTGCCGGCAAAAACAGTCCAAAGCCTAACAGATCAAATTCCTAAAGGGGCTTCCGTGCTGGCCAGTTACGGATTTTTAAGTAATCTTTCTAGTCGAGAAAATGTTTACTCTTTAAACTACGCTTATATTGGCCGGCAACAATTTAATGCCGGACCTTACTCAATTCCTGACAATATTGAATATTTATTGATTGATTTTAAAGACATTATTAACTTACAAATTCAATATGACAATCCGATTTTTAAAAAATATTTAACCGAAGCCGACAATAATTTACGTCAAATTATTAAAAACGGGAACTATGGAGTTATCGAAATTAAAGGTACCTCTGTATTGTTTCAAAAAAATAGTGCCGATAAATTTATTTTATATAAACAGTATCAAAATGTGCCAAGTATTGATTCATTAGTTAATCAAACGATTGGCAAAATTAATTTTTTAGGCTATGAACAAAGTATGCCAAATTGCAAAAGCGACCAGTGCTACGCCAAGCTAAAGCTTTTTTGGCAAGCAAAACAAAATTTGAGCAACAATTATGAACTGCTCGCCACCACCTCTAAGTGTAAATTTATTAACCAAACATTTTTACTGCCGCAAGCTTATGGTATTTACCCAACTAACGAATGGCAAACCGACGAAATTATAGAAACTAATTACGTCGTTGCCATCCCACCAACCGAAAACCAATGCGCTAATTGGTTAGAGTTGGAACTTGTGCGCATTGCAAATAGCGATAAAATTGGTAGCTATGTTCGCGAATGGAATAACTATCGCTTAGAAGATTTTGAGCTTGAAAAGATGGGCGAAAAAATTATAATTTCCCTAAACTAACTTGGTAAACTGTTGAGTTGCCTTGTATAAAAACCTGAGTTAAATAATTTTTTTGGTCCGGCTCAAATTCACCAAAAGCATCTTCTCGAAATCCAAAAAAAACATAATCAATATTGTTTTCTTCAAGCCAATTTTGCTTGGCTTGATCTTCTTCATTGCTGCCAAAAAACCAAAGCATTTGCTTAACCTTGTCTTCATAGTTGACAGTTTCGTGTCCATGAGCGATAAAGGCTGGCTGGCCAGAATAGCCGGGAATCATTAGGCCGTTGTAAACTGACGATAGCACGATTTTGTTTTTACCCACACCAGATAAAAAACGCATAGCGTCGACGTCATTTTGGGGTAAGTAAAATTTTGAACTTAAGCTTGGATCAGTGCTACTAAAATTGTAAAAATCACGGGCATAGTTTACAAATGGCGTTAAACCAAAAAACATTATAAAAACAAATAATAAAATTGGCGCATTAACTTTTAATTTTTGACTATCAAAATTGTAACGGTCAAACAAATAAAAAATAGCAACTATAGTTAAGAGTGTCAAAGGCATTTGCCAACCTTGAATCATGCGGCGCTGCCAAGGAATTGGTAAATAAAGCAAAAAGAAATTTGTTACCGCCCAAACCGCCAAAAATAATCTTTTGCCATCGTGCAATAAAATTTTCTTTTTATGGCTAACCACAATCGCAATGCCGGCGCCCAAAATCTGGCCTGCCAAACCGATAACAATAAAAATTAACGGCGGCGTTAAAGTCACGTTTTGCAATGCTCGAGCGCCGATAACCGGTTCTTGCAATACAAGCCAGGCATGATACCAAACTGAAGGTAAAGATAAAATCAAAAAAATAAAAAAATGGATTATGGCAATCCATTTAATGTGTCGATCTAAAATAAATTTTATTAACAGATACATTCCCCAAATGCCCGATAAATAAAACACATAATACGGATGAAAATTAAACAGAACCAACCCTAAGGCTCCGGCAAGGATGGCATAACTAAATTTTTGCCGCTCTAATCCCAACAATAACCAAAGCAAAATCAAAAGATTAAAAGTCCAAGATAAAATAAAGTGGGGGCTTCGCAAAAAAGATAAATATAAATGCGCTTCAGGAAGCCACATATCAATCGGAAATTTCTCCACTGGTAAATTCGGAATAACGCTTAAGGGGCCAGCAATATAGGCGCCGAGCCCGCTAGCAAAAAGTAAAAAAAATAAACTCAATACTCTTTTTTTAGGCTCAGAAAAAAAATAACTTATAAAAATGTAAATCAACACAAGGCTTGGCACAATTAAAATCAATCTAGCTAAGTGAAATATCAATGGGTTTGATAGTCCAGTTAACCGCTTAAAAAACCCGAGCGTTGCCCAAACAATATTGAAGGTGCCTAGCGTTTGAGGTTCTGATGTAAACAAATCATATGCCAAGTATCTGCCGGCGGCCGCTTGTGTTATATAGGAATAATAAACAGGTGAATCGCCCGGCGATAAAAAATTTACCCCGTTATAAACAAAATCTTTTGGCGTTTGTAAATAACCGAATAAATAAGGAGCGCCGGTTAATAAAATCAAAAGGGCGCCTAAAACTAAGACAAAGCGCCACTCATTTTTGTTAATTGATTTGAGCAAAGACTGGTAAATCATAAAACCTGATAAAGCGCGCTTTGCCCGCTTGAATAAATTAATTTTAAATATGGCTTGGTGCCCGGCTGAAAATTACCGGCCTGCGCTTCTTTTTCGCCAAAAAAAATAATATTTATGTCATTGTCAGATAAAAATTCCTGCTTGGCAATGTCTTCGCTATTTGACTTATAAAACCATTCTGTTCTCTTTAACTTAGCTAGCGGGTTTAAAGTCTCGTGGCCGTGCCCGGCAAAAACTTTTTGACCACTATAGCCTGGGATCATAATCCCGCTCAGCCATGAGGCCATAACATTTTGATATTGAGGTAGATGGCTTAAATAGTCCATTGCCGCCAAATCATCAAGTGCGACATAAAATAAATCGCTTCTAGTCTGACTATAATAATAAAAGGTGTCTCGCGTTAAGACATAGGCGCTGGTTAAAAACAAAAACAAAATGCTAATTAAAACCATCATTGGCCGGTAACGCAACCAAGTAGCCGTTTTTCCGCCACGGCTTAAAAGCCAGGCAATATACCAAATGCTTAAAAGCACCATCGGCAATTGCCAACCTTGAAGCATTCGGCGCTGCCATGGAATTGGCATATAAACTAAAAGCAAATTCGCCATAAACCATGAGCATAAAAATAAAAGCTTAGAATTTTGTTTTATTTTACCTGAGTTCACGGCTTGATAAATAGCCAAGATCGCCATAATGAATAGCAGGCCGTACCCAGTCATTACCCAAATCAAGCCCGGGGTTAAGGTCACATTTTGCATCGCCCGCGAACTAATTGCTGAGTCCGTTAAAATTAACCACCCGTGATAAATAAGCACAGGCGATGAAATTAAAAAAACGATTAAAATCATTAAAACATTTTTCCAGTTAATCTCATGGCGAACGGCGAATAAAATAAATAAATAAAAAGCAAAAATACCAAAAGCGTAAAAAACATAGTAGGGATGAAAAGAAAACCAAATTAAAGCCGCAATTCCCCCGCCAACGGCGTACTTAAAATTTTGGTTTTCAATAGCAAGCAAAGTTAAAAGCGTAACTAACATTAATAAACACCACGAAATAATAAAATGAGGCATACGGTAAAGTGATAAAAAAACATTTGCTTCAGGTACCCATAAATCAATCGGCGCGGAAATGGCAGAACGATTTGAAAAAAATAGCAACGGCACGACTAACCAGGCGCCAAGGCCAGATGAAAAAACTAGGGCCAACAAACTTAACTTTCTCTGCCATACTATCTCAAAAAAATAACTGACAAAAAAATATGCTCCAAAAATTAAAAAAATGCTAAATACGTTTCTGGCCAATTGAAAAGTCAATAGGCTTGATAGGCCAAACACCTTAGAGGCTAGGCCCAGTGTCGCCCAAACCGGATGAAAAACTCCATGAGATTGTGACTCTAACGTAAATAAATTAATTGGGATAAGGTTGCCCTGTGCCGCTTGAGTTATGTAAGAATTGTAAACTGGCGAATCAGAAGAGGACAATAAATTAATGCCGTTGTAAACATAGCCAGATGGAGCGGCAAGCCAGCCGTATAAGTAAGGGATATTTAAAACTATTAACGCTGTCAAAAAAACAGCCGTCACAAATTTCCATTCTGCGTAAGTTATGGATCGATAAATTTTCGTCAAGCTCATAAAACTGAGTATATCTTTACGAGCGAATTTTCAAAAACTAATTTTAAATAATTCTCCAAATTCGGATTAAAACTGCCCAACGCTTGCTCACGAGAACCAAAATAAACGTAAGTTAAGTTATAAAAATCTAAAAATTCTTCGCGCGTTTCTGGGCTTTGATTACCCCCGTAAAAATTTGCAATATCAACTTTTTTTTGAGCCGCATTAGGCGATTCAACGACGTGCCCCGCAAATACTGTCACCCCAGCCAAGCCGGCAATAATTGTACTGTTGTCAAAATGACTAATCACTCTTACGTCTGTATTATCCTTTTGCTTTTTTAACCACAACATGGCCTCAGCTTCTTTTTGATCAATATATAAATGGCCGGCCTTGGCTTCTATCATAGAGCTATCCAAGCTCACGCGAGAAAGAGGAGTTAAGCAAAAAATTAAAATTAGCAAACTAGCCCGGATAAAAATAGATTGGCTTCCTAGTCGCGGAAAACGCTGAGTTAAAAAAACAATCCCTAAAGCCGCTAGCATCGCTAGCGGAATATGTAGCCCTTCAATCATACGCCGCTGCCAAGGTATTGGCAAATAAACAATAACAAATTGAGCGGCGGCCCAAACAATTAAAAAACTATGCTTAGGATTAAAGGCTTTGGCTCGTACCAGCTTCAACACGCCTAAGCCCGCGAAAAAAATCAAAGGCAAATACCCAATTACTGTATTGCTAAATGGCGGCATAGGCGTTAAGTTTTGTGATGTTCTGACACTTGTCACCCAATCATAATTAACTAAATACCAATAATACAAAACTGCCGGAGAACTTAAAGTGCCTAGCAACAAATAATGTTTGGCATAACGCCAAATTTGTTTTTCGCTAATAGCACGATACAAAGCAAATAATCCCAAGACAGCGACTATTGAAATAATGTTAAACGGGTGAAAAGAAAATAAAACCAGGGCAGCTAAGCCGGCGATAAAACTGTAACGCCAAGCATTATTCTCCCAGGCTAAAAGCATTAAAAAAATAATTATTAGAAAAAGTAAAATTGACGCGGCGAAATGAGGCGAAAAATAAAGCATCGAAAAAGTGTTTGATTCAGACACCCATAAATCAAGCGGCCATTGAGGCGAACCGTTATGAAAATTTTGCGGGTAGGTAGCAAAATGATTTATTAACAAAACCCCCCAACCGGCCGAAGCCATCAACAAAAAGAAAGCCAGCTTTCTAATCTTTACCTGGTTAAAAAGATAACTAATAAAACCGTAACCAAAATAAGCAAAAGCCGGAATAAGTAATAAACGCGATAAGTGAAAGCCCGCCCAAGCTGGCAATTGAAATATTTTAGTTAACCATCCGACCATTAGCCACAAAATATTGAATAAAAGTGTTTGCCCAGACTCAATGACGAATAAATTTTCAAGCCGAAAAGCGCCTGCGCGAACTTGTTCGATGTATGAAAAATAAACTGATTGATCGTCTGGTGCAATTAATTTACGGCCCAGATAAAAACTGCCAAGCGGTAAGGTAAAATAATCAAAAATTAATGGCAATACCGTTGCAAACATTAATACTAAGGTCAACGCCGCTACAAAATACCATTCTGATTTTGAGATGGTGGAGTAAATTTTTTTAAAAGTCATGGCCGCACACGTAATTGTAATACCCGCCAAAAACTTTCCAAAATTATTTTTAAATTAAATTTTGAAGAGCCTTGGTGGCGCTCAAAAAATATTATCGGGACTTCGACAATTTTAAAACCTTGCCGAAAAGCTCGATAGGTTGTTTCAATTTGAAAATTGTAACCAACCGAGGCTAGCCGATCAAGATTAATAGCCTCCAAAACTTTTCGCCGGTAACACTTAAACCCACCGGTTATATCATGAAAAGACAAGCCTAAAATAAAACGCGCGTACCAATTACCATAGCGACTTATAATGCGTCGCAACCAACTCCAATTTCTAGTGCCACCCCCCAAAACGTATCTTGAGCCTAAAACTAAATCATATTTTTTAGCCGCTTCAATTAGCTTGGGTAAATATTTTGGATCATGCGACCAATCGGCGTCCATAGTGCAAATCAAATCATAACTATTCGCCAAGGCGTACTTAAATCCAGCTACATAAGCCGGGCCAAGTCCTTGTTTTTGAGGCCTAAGTAAAAGGTTGATTTGATGATGATTTTGTTTATAATGGTTTACTGCGTCAAAAGTTTTGTCCGGCGAATTATCGTCAACCACCAAAATGTCTAAATTAACATCCAGCGCCAAAATACTATCCAGCAATCTGATAATGTTTTTAGCTTCATTGTAAGTTGGGATAACAACAAGGCTTTTCATTAAACTACTTCAACTTAAAAACTTTAAACACTACTTCCCCTTTATAATTCTTGATCTCCGTAGCCGGTACTGTGGCTGCGGATTCTATATTTTGAGCTAGGGTATCGGCGGCAGTAAAGTTATTTTGATTTGTCGGCAATCCATCTGGCACAGCGTAAACAAACCACAAGCTCTTGGCTCGAGTAGCATTAAAAAAATCCTCCACGCTAATTCGCTGACCTTGGGTCAGTTGGCTAAGGCTAGTAAAATCTAATATCGGCACATCATAATAAACCATATAACGGGTAAAGTACCACGTCCTGGCAAACCAATTTGCGCGCTCATCAATTAATATAATGTCTCGCGAGGTACTATCAACGCCCAGTAAATCTTCTAATGTGGTCGGACGGCTAGGTGATGCCAAGGGTTCATAAATTTGGTGCCGCAAATACTCATCAAGATCATAAAATCCTGTATCAAAAAATCGATCAGTGGCGTAATGCGTGCCAAGCTGACCGGCTGGATTTTTAACCAAATTGGTATTTATCGCGTAGGCAAATTCAAGAGTCAGACTGGATAACAAAAAAGCCACCAAAACTACCGCCGCTAACATTGAACGACGAACTATTCGCCAAACCTGATTAGCAATGACGGCTAAACTGATTGTAAAAAACGGTAGCACTATTGGTAAAAATCGGGGGCTAGCTTGATTAAAGAAAAACATAACTATTAAAAACAATAAATTCAGCGCCAAGAAACGTTTAAAAAATGAAACCTTACGGTCAGTGGCTTGCCAAATTATTACTACCGCCGATGCAACAAAGGCCAGCAACAGCGGCAAAGACATCATCCCGCTTAAGGTGTTCCCAAAAGCATACAAGTTACCCAAAATGTCAAAGCCCGAACCTCGGCTAGATAAAACGGCATAATCGTCTGGGCTCATGCCCACAATTGAAGATAATGCCGCGTCAAAGTGGCCGCGAGTTTTAAATACCATCACATTATAAACAATTACCGGCGAAAGAACAGCTATAATAATTCCAGCCGCTAGTAGCATCCTCTTTTTTATAAACAACGCCGGCTTGTAAAGCAATATAAAAACAAAAACAGCCGGCAGTAAAAAAAGCGCGGTATACTTACTCATCAACGCAAACCCAGTCGCCGCGGCCCAGCCATACAGATAGCCCCTTTGTTTGGTTTGCCAATAAACCAAAAACCAATAAATGCTTAAAATGATAAAAAATAGCTCCACGGACTCTAGGTAGCCGGTACGGGCAGTCCAAACCGCGTATGAACTTAAACTAAAAAAGCCGGCCCCCATTAAAGCCTCCGTTTTATTGCGAAACCGCAAAAGTATCAAATGAATAATTATTGTGGCGCCTAGTCCGGCGAGCAATGAAGGTAGTAAAACGGCTAAACTGCTTTGTCCGAACAGGCGCATAGACAGATGCATGAGGGCAAACACAAGCGGCGGTTGGTCGTGAAAAGATAAATTGCCCCACCAAGGAATTTGTCCAAACCAAATTATGGGTGAGCTTTGGCCACCACCCAAATAATCAACCCAGCCCAAAGCTCGAAAGGCATATAAAGCCGCATCGCTTGCGACCGCCGTAGTTGAAATGCCCCAAAATCTCAAAACTAAAGCCATTAAAAAAATAAAGATAAAGATTTTATGTTCAGACCAAATTTTTTTAAGCATAAGCGACTATGGCTGTTTAAAAATTTTTCTTACCCGCCACAACTGTTGGACGTATTCTATCACTAAGTTTACCACATTTACTTTGCTGGCTTGATTTTGATCATCAACCCAAGTAATCGGAAGCTGTTTAATTTTCAAATTATGGTGTTCGGCCCGCAACATAAGTTCTGAGTCAAAAAACCAATCCCGGCTTGAAACTTGAGGCACAATCTTATCTAAAACTTTTTGATTAATAGCTTTAAAGCCACAAGGTAAATCATCTATGTGAGTTTGCAATAACAACTTTGCTAACTTGTTGTAACCAAACGAAAATATTTTACGCGTACTGCCACGTTTAACTTTTGACGAACGGTGATGCCGGTTGCCAATTGCCAGGTCATAATTTTCTTTGTCAATAGCATTAATTAATTTTGGCAAAGCCTTCAAGTCGGTAGCTAAATCAGCATCCATAAAACAATAAACATTGTTGTCTGAAAATTTACTAGCGGAATGTTGCCACGCATCTTTTATCGCCCCGCCCTTGCCCTGCGTCGGAATGAACAGGTATTCCACCGGCTTTAAGTTAAAAGCTAATTTTTGACCTATGGCCTGAGTTCTGTCTTGGGAATTGTTATCCGCGATAACAATAAACCAATTTGTTAAATTTTGTTTACAAAAATTATTTAGCTTTATGATATTTGCTTCTAAAATTTCTTCCTCGTTAAACGCCGGTATGACAATAATAATCATAGCCTATAAAACTTGATAAACAGCACTTTCTTGATTTTGAAATACCCGTTTAAAATGAAAATTGTTTTCTATATTTTGTTGCATGGCTTGATGGCCTAAACGATCGATAAACACGTAATCAGCGTTAAAACTTTGACTAATTATATCATACAAACGCTCGGTTGCCCCGCCGGTTGTAACTTGTTGCCAATCCCAATATTTATCCGGATTGGTTTGAAACAAAAACGTTGGGTCAAGGCCAACCAAGTAATAATTATGGTGATTGTGATAAAAAAGAATCGGAAACTCATCCCAGTCGCTATGAAATACAATTGTTTGGGGTTTTGAGTTATGCTCTAACCAGGCTGACGCTTCCTTAAACTTATCAAAGTTAAAAGAATGGTGATATTGCGTGGAAATAGTATAAACATCGCGCGTAATTATATAGGGCACGCTCATGGCCAAAAAAACTACTGCCAACATTGAGGCTAGTTTGTATTTGCCAAAAAATTCAGCCAGTAGTTCAAATTCGCCGGCAAAACGTTTTTCTTTAATCGCTTGAGAAATGACCCACCCCGCCCAAAAAATTGCAAAGGGTACAAAATATTCAACATTGCGCCTTGATTTTAATGTCAGAATATAAAACACTATCATAACCACAAACAAAAACCATTTAATATCTTTGGCTTGGCGAACCGTAGGGAAAAAAACCAGCGCCACAATCATAGTTGAAAAAACTAAGCTAATATTACTTAACAAATTAAGCGGCTTGTAGCCGTACCACTCGCCGCCGACGCCGATAGTCGATTTATAATTAATGACTGCGATTTCCCAAATTTGGGTTAAATAAAAATTAACATTTTGGGGAAAGTAAGGGTTAATTATCAAGCCAGCAGCTAAGCCTAAAAAAGTTAGGCCCAAAGCTTTAATGGCTCGCTGTAATGATTGACTGTCGCGATTAACAAATACCATCACCGCCGAATAAATTAAACTTAGCAATAAAAGTATCGGCCAACCGCCATAGAGCCAAACATAAATCCAACTTAGCGCCAAAAGCCAAGGCCATTTTTGTTTTAGTAACAAATATAAATAAATAAATAAGAAAATGAAGGCTAAATTTTGAGCTTTAGCTAAGTTAATCCTAAACACAAACGAATTTGCGGCCAGCAACAAAAGCGTAAACCAAAAAGCGCCAATAACATTAAAGCGTTGAAGCAACCAATAAAAAACTACTATGACTAAACTAGCGAACAGTATGGAAGCTATTTTCATGCCGACTAGAGGCGGAAAAAATTTAACGAAAGGAATCAATGCGACATGATACAGTAAATGATGGTCGGTAAATTGACCGGCTAAGCTAGTCGCCGAAAGCCACGGCAAGCTATTTAAAGGCCCAAGTTCTGATGTCAAAAGAGAAATTTTGACGTGATAAAAAGAATCAGGATCGGCAAAATGAGGCGAGGCTTGGAAAAATGATGATAAAATCAAAGCTACTAAAAACACCGCTAGGTAAGATAGAGGGTGCCGGTTAAACAGTTCAAACTCTAAAAAAAATTTTTTGACTTTTGGATACATCAACTTAAACTAAAAAGGTCTTTGCCAAGCATGGGCACAAAGACCTTTTGTTTTGGTTTTAAAAATTAATTAACTCGGCCAAAATCATCTTCAAGGCGCTCAATGTCTGCTTCGTCAAATTGTCCAAAGGCAATTTCTAAAATTTTAACGTCTGCGTCTTTGCCAAAAAATCTATGCTTTGCCCCGGCCGGGATAAAAATTTCTTCTCCGGCGCGGGCTTCAAAGTCTTCCTCGCCAACTGTCGCCACCCCTCCGTCATTTAATGGCACCCAAAGTTCGGATCGGTTTTTGTGAGTTTGTAAGCTAAAACGCTTGCCTTTTGCTACCTCTAAAATTTTAACGGTTGTTGGCTCATTTAAAGTAAATTGAGAAAACCCGCCCCAAGGTTTATTGGTGTGCGATGTTTGACCTTGGCGTTTAACTTCTGGCATACAAAAAACAGCCCTTTTGCGACAGGCTGCTTAGTTAAAAAAATAATTAAGCAATGTGGCAGCGCTTAAATTGGTATTTGTTTTTAGCATAGACTCATCTTAGACTATTTATTTGAATAAATCAAGGGTTTAAAAGTAATTATTTATCTTGAAAATTAAGGGTAAATATGCTATAGTATCAATTGTTTTAAATAAATTTTTGGCATGTCCGGTCATTCTAAGTGGGCAAAAATTCATCGTCAAAAAGGTGCGGCTGACGCAAAGCGAGGCGCCCTTTTTACGCGTTTAGGCAACGCGATTACGGTTGCCGCCAAAGAGGGCGGAGGCGATCCGGACATGAACTTTAAGCTGAAATTAGCGATTGATAAAGCTAAGGGCGGAAATATGCCAAAGGACAATATTGAACGCGCCATCGCGCGCGGCACCGGCGATAGCGGCGGAGAAGCTTTAGAAGAGGCTTTATACGAAGGTTTTGGCCCGGGTGGATCTGGCATTCTAATACAAGTCGTAACCGACAATAAAAACCGCACCGTGGCTGACATTAAGCATATTTTAAGTAAGCACGGCGGCAACCTAGCGACTAGCAATGCGGTGGCTTGGCAATTTGAAAAGGTAGGTGAAATTGAACTCAAGCAGCTTAGCGACGAACTTGAATTGGAACTAATTGATCAAGGCATCAAAGATTTAGTTCACCACGATGAGGGCGTCACAATTTACACTCAACCGAATGATTTAAAAAAAATTCAAAACTTTTTAGCTGAAAAAAATATTGGCGTTGAAGAAGCTGAAATTGTTATGCGGCCAAAGGACTCAAAAAAAATTGAGGACAATAAAGAAGCAAATCAGCTAGAAAAATTATTCGCCGCCCTTGACGACAACCCGGATGTCAATAATGTTTTTACGAACGTGGAGCTTTAACGCATGCCCACGGGAACAAAAATCATTTTAGGCGTTGATCCGGGGTTGGCTAATACCGGTTACGGCGTAATTAGTGTCACTGGCAATAAATTAAATCATTTAGAGCATGGCGTAATAATAACCAAAAATTCCGACTCCTTAGCCAAAAGACTTTATCAAATTGCAAGCGGCGTTGAAAAAATTATTATTACCCATAAGCCCAAGTTACTGGCAATTGAAGAAATATTTTTTGCCAAAAATGCCAAAACGGCCATGCTCGTCGGACAAGCCAAAGGCGCAATATTATTAACTGCCGAACGGCACCAGCTAAAAACAGTTGAGCTTACTCCGCTTCAAATTAAAATGGCTTTAATTGGTTACGGCAAGGCCGACAAAAATCAAATCCAACAAATGATCAAAACGCTATTAAAACTAAAGCAAGTGCCAAGCCCGGACCATGCGGCTGACGCTTTGGCTTGTGCGGTGTGCGGTATTCATAAAACTAAGACATATGACTCAAAAAATTAAAGACCTGATTGCCAAAAGCCGGGAGATTTTACTTGACTCGTCTTTATCCAACGGCGCTATCATTGCCGCCAACTCTGATATGGAATACTATCCGCGCCAAGCCAAAGACTACCACTATGTCTGGCCTCGAGACGCCGCTTATATTTGTGTTGCCGCCAAACTGGCTGGCATTACTAACATTCAAGAACCGTTTTTCAAGTGGCTTGAATATCGGCCCCAAGATTTTAAAAAGCGGGGAAAATTATACGCCAACTACTCAACTAACGGTAGAATTAGGGTGCGACAATATCAACCGGATCAAGCCGGCTCAATGCTTTGGGCCATTTATGATTTTTACTCTGAGCATTTAAGTGAGGCCGCCAAACAAGAAAATTTAATTCGCCGATTAGCGGATGGCATTTCTGACAGCTGGAAAAGAACTTACTTTTTTGATAACACCGTTGACCTGTGGGAAGAAGGGCATAGGCAAACATCAACCAAAATGGAAAACAATCACACTTATAGCCTGGCCGCCTGCGCCCGGGGATTACTTTGCGCTGACATGATGCTAAAAGGTGATCGCTGGAAAGAGACTGCCCACCAAATGATTGAACGAATTAATGATGCTTATAACGAAAAACATAAATACTTTTTACGAACCCACGGTAAAATTGACGATTTAAACGTTGACGCCTCAATGCTTGGCATCGCTTATCCTTTTAATATTATTCCGGCCAATGACCCGCGCATGCTAAATACCGCCAGTGCCATTGAAAATAATATAGTGGTTAATGGCGGCGTGCATCGCTACCAGTTTGATTACTACGACGGCGAAGGCTCGGCTCAAGAAGGTGGCGGGGCGTGGCCGCTGTTAAATTTTTGGTTAGCCACTTACTATCAATTAGCCGGACAGCCAAAAAAGGCTGAACAATATTTCAATTGGGTAATTAACCGGCTCGACAACGACCTGTTAATTCCAGAACAGATTTTTGAAGATTTTCGCAAAGGCATTAAGCCGCTCGCCTGGTCTCACGCTATGTTTATTATTGCCGCCGCCAATTTAGGTTATTTAAAATCTGATGGCCAAAAATAAACTTTCAATTGTTCACATTACTTCCGAAGTTTCTCCATTTTCGCAAACCGGCGGTTTGGGGGATGTGGCCAGGTCGTTGCCCAAAGCAATTAAACGGCTTGGGCATGAGGTCATGGTCATTACGCCTTTATACGAACAAATTATTGACGCCAAAAAACAAAAATTGAAATTGTTGTTTGAGGAGGTGGCGATTACTTTGTCTGAAGGCATAGAGACAAAAGTTAACTTTTGGGTAGGCGAACTTATGCCCGGGCTGAAAGTTTACTTCGTCGCCAACAAGCAATACTTTGGGAGGAAAAAAGAATTGTATGGTTCTAAGCACGAAAACGCCCGCTTTATGCTGTTTGATTTGGCGGCGCTTAAGCTGTTGCGGCTGTTGCAAAAAGAGATAGACATTATTCATTGCCATGATTGGCCCACCGGGTTAGTGCCTTACTTTTTAAAAAAGCGATACCAAAAAGATCCGATCTTAAAAAACGCGGCTACTATTTACACTATTCACAATATGACCTTTCAGCTCGGTCAGCCGTGGTGGTTGATACCGCGGCGCTACCGCGATGATGGGTACGGCCGCATGCCGCCGTTTAAACATGGGCCAAAACTTGAGCGCGTTAATTTCGCCAAACGCGCAATTATTAACACTGACATGATTAACACCGTATCCGAACAATACGCCAAAGAAATTTTAACTAAAGATTTTGGGCAAGACTTACATATTATTTTGAAAAATAGAAAAGATCGTTTGTTTGGCATTGTTAATGGCATTGATTACAAAGATTATAACCCCAAAACCGACCCTGGGCTTTACCGCAACTATGACGCCAAAAGTTTAGACAAAAAATATCTCAACAAAACTTACCTGCAAAAATACTTTAAGCTACCACAAAATAAAGATGTGCCATTGGTCGGCATGGTTACTCGGGTGGCTGAGCAAAAAGGTTTTGATTTGCTATTTAAAATTATTGACACGGTGCTAAAAATGGATGTGCAAATTTTTATTATGGGCACGGGCGATAAAAAATATGAGGCCACGCTAAAATCACTAATGAAAAAATACCCAAATAAATTTAGCGCCAATTTAGAGTTTGACGCCAAGCGCGCGACTTTAGCCTATGCCGGATCCGACATGTTTTTGATGCCGTCACGTTTTGAACCATGCGGACTCGGCCAACTTATTTCGTTGCGTTACGGTTCGGTGCCAATTGTCAGAGCCACCGGCGGGCTGGTTGATACCGTGACTGACTTTGACGCCGCTACCGGGCATGGCGATGGCTTTGTATTTATTGATTACAATGCCCAGGGGTTACTAGTTGCCTTAACTCGCGCCTTAGAAACTTATAAACATAAAAAACAGTGGCGTAATTTAGTGCTAAACGGCATGGCCATTTCGTCGTCTTGGCAGGTACCGGCCGAAAAGTACGTCGAACTTTATCGTCGAGCGATTCGATTTAGCCAGCATAACGGCAAATCAAACGGTAAAAAATAATATGTATTGGGCCAACTTTTTACATTTACACCAGCCGCCAAATCAAACCAGGGACGTGCTGCGACAACTGGTTAAAGAAAGCTACCAGTTTATCATCAAAACTTTAAACAAAAGCAGCCAGGCCAAATTGACCGTTAACATTTCCGGCAGTTTAGTTGAACTACTTGTTAACTACAAATTTAACAAAGTTCTGGAAGGTTTTATTGAGCTTGCCAAGCAAGACAAAATTGAACTCACGGGCACTGCCAAATATCACCCCATCTTGCCGCTTTTGCCAAGCGAAGAGATTGCGCGGCAAATTAAACTTAATGATAAAACCCTGCAGACATACTTTGAGTCGGCTTACCAACCGAAAGGATTTTACTTACCCGAAATGGCATACAGCAAAGAGGCGGCCAAAGTGATAGCTGACCACGGCTTTGAGTGGATATTGTTAGATGAGATTTCTTACAATGGCAAACTTGGCGCGGTTGACTTTGACCAAAAATACCAAATTAAAAATATTGGGCTAACAGTTGTTTTTAGAAATCGCAACTGGTCAAAATCATTTCCGCCCACAACCGTAATTGATTTAAATAAACAAGAGTTGCCACCCCGGTTTGTGGTAACCGCCACGGACGGGGAAATGTACGGCTATTGGCATAAAGATGACTGGAAAGCTTGGCCGTACGCCTTAGGCTTGCCCAACGTTAAATCAATAAGCATGTCGCAGCTAATTAGGTTGTATAAAAATAGCGAGAAAATCACCCCGGTTAAAAGCAATTGGGAATCAACCGAAGACGAACTTAAACGCAATCATCATTTTGCTCAATGGGACGACCCGCACAATTTAGTTCAAGTTAAATTAAATGAGCTGCGAGAGTTAGCGATTAAACTGGTAAGTAAACACGAGCGCGACAGCAATCACGATTGGGCCAGGCGGCATTTGGATCGGGGGCTGTGTAGCTGTGCTTGGTGGTGGGCGGCGGGACGACAATTAGATGCTTTTAGTCCCGTCAGCTGGAATCCAGACGAAATAGAAAAGGGGTTGCAAGAGCTAATCAAAAGCGTTCGCTCGTTAAAGGGTGCTTCACCCTACGAAAAAATTAAAGCGGAAAAATTGTATCATTCAATTATTACTTTGGTATGGCAACGGCACTGGGAAAAACAATCCTAAAAAACAACTTTAAAGTTGACACATTTTTTGATCAGGCTAAAATGCTGGATTATTTTGATCGACGCTTAAATGACGAGACAATTGCCGGACCGCTAAAATTATCCTTGAAAAGGTTTAAAAAATACAACCGGCGGGCGGTCGTCAGATATGAATTATCCAATGCGAACAAACAGCAATTAATAGTATTTTGCAGTGCCGCGGGGGACGGTTCGCGCAAAAAAACTTTTGAAATTTTAAAATACTTTTTTGATCATAACATTACTACCCAAAAACCGCTATGGTATGACAAGCGCCTCAAAGGGATGTTTTATATTTCGGCTGAAGGGGATAATTTGTACCAGTATATCCAAGGGCAAAAGAACATCGACGCTTGGGTTGAGAAAGCTGGGCTTAAGCTCAGCCAAATTCACGGCTTAAAGCCGTTGCGAAAATTAAAATTGAAAAAGATAGATTTTAAAAATCAAATTGACCCGGAAAATGTTTTACGACGTTATAAAAAAAATTGGCCTAAAGAAACATCGCAGGCCATTGCCTTTAAAAAAAGGCTATTTGCTGAAATTGACAAGATCAAACCGGAGAAAAAAACTTTATGCCATGGCGATTTTCATCCCGAAAACATAATTATTCAAAAGCAAAACCATAAAATCATAGACGTGATTGATTTTACCGACACTGGACTGTGCGATCCGGCCTACGATTTGGGGTCATTTATGCAGCAGCTTGATTTTATGAGCCGAATTTACACGCCTGCCGCTAAAATAGAAAAATTACAACAGCAATTTTTTAACACCTATTTAAGCAACCGGAATATTGCGGCAAGTGATGAGCTAATTTACAAAATCACGCTGTTTCAAATTTTAACGGCGCTAAAAAGTGCCATCTTTTTTATGCCGTCTTTAAAAAAGCCAAAAAAAACGGCGATTAATTTTCTGCTCCAAGAAATTGAAATTTTATTTAAAAAAATTAGTTAGCCCTACCCGATTTAAGGCGAGCGTTGTATAATTTAAAAAATATGGCAAGATCAGAAATTTATTTAGGGGTTGATGTCGGTGGCACAAAAATCCACGCTGGCTTAGTGTCTCAAACCAAAGTAATCAAACAAATACGCGTTGCTACTGGCGTTAACCAAGGCCGCCCAGCCGTGATTAACAATATCAAAAAAACAATTTCCGAGCTTAACTCAAGCCAAGTTAAGGGAATTGGTGTAAGCATTGCCGGCTCTATATCGGCTGATCGCGGGTCTGTTTTATTTAGCCCAAACTTGCCTAAAAATTTTAAAAATGTGCCTTTAGGAAAAATTTTGAAAAAAACTTTTAAAAAAGAAATTAGAATTGAAAACGATGCCAATTGCTTTACCTTGGGCGAAGCGATTTTTGGGGCTGGTAAAAAATATGACAATGTTGTCGGCTTAACCTTGGGCACCGGCGTGGGCAGCGGCTGGGTGATGAATAGTAAAATTTACAGCGGGGCACAACACTTAGCCACTGAACTTGGCCACACGACAATTGTCGACCATGGCATTGAGTGCAACTGTGGGCAAAAGGGCCACTTGGAAATTTACGCCTCAGGTTCGGGCATGATTAAACTGTACAAGCTAGTCGCCGGCAAAAAAGCAGACGCTTATGAAATTGAAAAAAAAGCCAAACGGAAAGACCGCCAAGCCACACAAGTTTTTCATATCATGCAAGAAGCTTTAGCGGTTGGTTTAGCAAATATTATAAACGGGTTAAACCCTGGCATTGTCGTGCTTGGCGGCGGCCTAATTCGTGTGCCTTTATTTTGGCGCCCAGCCATTGCTTTAGCGCGCAAAAAACTAATTTACCAACCTTCAAAAAGGATCCCGATTGTCAAAGGCAAGCTCGGCGAAAACGCCGCCGTGCTTGGAGCGACATTATTGTTTAAACAATAACATTACCGCCGTGCCCATTCCTCAACTGTCAACTAAAACTCATTCGCCTAAAAACTGGAGCAAAAAACCATTGCGCTCCCGAACTAGCCGCAAGCTGCCAAAAATCACCGGCCATAAGCCCTTCAAAAAACCGCCTAAAATTCCCACGGAATGGTTGGTGTTGGCCATCAAAGGCGCAGCAATACTTTTTGCCGGAGGAGTTATCCTGTTAATCGGCGCATTTATTTGGTACGGCAAGGATTTGCCTCCGCCCGGTGGAATTATTGACCGTGAAGTTCCGTTATCTACTAAAATCTACGACAAAACCGGCGAAACCGTTTTGTTTGATATTTTCAAAAACCAACAACGCACCCAAATTGAACTAAGCGATATTCCAGACTACGCCATTGAAGCGACTATTGCCGCAGAAGACAGAGATTTTTATACTCACTCTGGCTTTAGCGTCCGCGGCATAGTTAGAACTATGATTACTAACATTTTACGCAATGAACGCGCCGGCGGATCAACGTTAACCCAACAGTTAATTAAAAACGCGATATTAAGCCCGGAAAAAAAGTACTCCCGGAAAATTAAAGAGTTAATATTAGCCATCCAATTGGAGCGAAAATTTACCAAGGATGAAATTTTAAGGTTGTACTTTAACGAAATACCTTACGGCTCGGTTGCCTACGGTATCCAGGCGGCGTCTGAAACCTACTTTAACAAACAAGCTAAAGACTTAACCTTGGCCGAAGCGGCAATTTTAGCCGCCCTGCCTCAGTCGCCAACTTATTATTCACCTTATGGCAGCCATTACGATGAGCTAATTAGGCGCCAACATTATGTTTTAGATGCCATGGTCGACGAAGGCTATATTGCCAAGCAAGAGGCCGAAGCAGCTAAAGAACAAGAGCTTAGCTTTCGCAAACGTGAGGAAGGGAATATTACCGCACCGCATTTTGTAATGTATGTCCGCGAATTATTAACCGCTAAGTATGGTGAACGACTAGTTGAGCAGGGGGGGCTTAAAGTAATTACCACCCTTGATTTATCCAAGCAAGAAAAAGCCGAAAAAGCGATTGAGGAGGGAATTGAAAAAATACGCAACTTAGGCGGATCAAATGCTGCGCTGTTGTCGCTTGATCCAAAAACCGGTCAAATTGAAGCCATGGTAGGCTCGGTAGATTTTTTTGACGAAGAAATTGATGGCCAAGTTAACATTACCACCCGCTTACGCCAACCAGGCTCTTCTTTTAAACCAATAGTTTACGCCGCCGCATTTAAAAAGGGCTATACCCCCGGCACTATTTTGTATGACGTTGTTACGCCATTTTCAACTGACATTGAAGGCACATATAAACCTAAAAATTACGACTTAAAAGAGCATGGGCCTGTCACTATCAGAAAAGCCCTGGCTGGCTCACTAAATATCCCGGCCGTTAAAGCAATTTATTTAACCGGAATTAATAATGTGCTGGATTTAGCCGAAGATTTAGGTTACAGCTCGCTTGATAACCGATCTCGCTTTGGCTTGTCGTTGGTACTTGGTGGAGGAGAGGTGCGCATGATAGAACATTTAAATGCCTATGCCGCCTTTGCTCGCGAAGGCATTCAACACGAGGTCAGCGCTATTTTAAAAGTTGAAGACAAGGATGGTAATGTGCTTGAAGAATGGGAAGATAAAAACCAACGTGTTTTAGAAGAACAAACTGCCCGCCAAATAAATAACATCTTGTCGGACAACAACGCCAGGGCTTACGCTTTTGGTGAAAACAATTATCTTACTTTAGGTAGTCGGCCTGTGGCCGCCAAAACCGGTACCACTAATGACTATCGCGATGCCTGGACTTTGGGCTACACACCATCAATTGCCGCCGCGGTTTGGGCTGGTAACAACAATAATGACGCGATGAACCTTGGTGCGGCAGGCGGAGCGGTATCAGCGCCAATTTGGCGAAACTACATGCAATTAGTGTTGGGCGACACGCCCGTTGAATACTTTAAAGAGCCTAATCCGGTTGTGACTGGCAAAGCTGTTTTGGACGGAGAATCATCATCTGGCCCTGGAATTCCGGTTAAAATTGATAGATTTTCAGGCAAGCTTGCCACCCAATACACGCCTGAACACTTAGTCATTGAAAAAAAATTCACCCAAGCTCACAGTATTTTATTTTACATCAATAAAGACGACCCCCAAGGCGATACACCGCCAAACACCAATGACCCGCAATTCGCAAACTGGGAAGGGGCGATCCAACGCTGGCTAGACGAGCAAGGCTTAACTAATGAAACCCAACCAACCGAATATGATGATGTTCATCTGCCAGAATACATTCCCTCAATTATTATTGAAAGCCCAACTAACAACAGTAAAATCTCGAGCCGAGACATAAATGTGCGAGTTAACGCCAGCGCGCCGCGAGGAGTCAGCCGCGTGGAATATTATTTGGAAGATCATTTAGTTGGCACTTCACGTTTACACCCATACGAACTTGACACTTATCTTGGCGCCCCGGCGATAACTAGCGGGTTTTACACCTTAACCGCTAAAGTCTTTGACGATGTAGACAATACGGCTAGCGACCAAATTAGCTTGAATTTACTTTTGCCAAGCCTGCCTGTCACAATTAATTTAACTGAGCCGGCTTCCGGCACGGCCGCAACCGAATCAGACTTCCCGCTAAATATTGCCGCGACCTTATCTAGCCTGGGCGGCATTAAAGAGGTTACCTTCTTTTTTACTAAAACGGGCGGCGCACCGTCGTTTATTAACACCACTAAACAAGTTTCCTCAAGCCCGGTTAAAACTATTTGGCAAGAGATACCTCCGCCAGGGGGGTATGAAGTGTATGCCGTGGCTTTAGACGAACAAGGCCGCCGGTTTGAAAGCCGCCGGGTTAATATTACAATTTCTAAACCTGAATAATACTTATGATATCAACCATCTTTTTTGACTTTGATGGTGTTTTGACCACGGATAAAAACGGCTGGTACACAACATGTAAAAATATTCAAAAGACAATCCCCAAAACAAAACTTCAATCCATTATTGATTGCTATTTAAAGCATACGCCAAATTTGAGTCGCGGTGAAATTAGCCATCAAGAAATGTGGCCAGACTTTTGCGACTGTGTGGGCGAAAATATTGATATTAATATTTTACCTCAAGCCTTGGCCAACGCGCCTAAAAACGAAAAAATGCTTGGCTTGTGTAAAAGGCTAGGCCAAACCTACCGGCTTGGAATTATTACTGACAACAACTTGGCGCGCTTCAATTTACTCAAAACAAAATGGGGCTTATCAAGACTATTTAAAGTTATTTGCTTGTCGGCCGAGCAAGGTGCGCTTAAGACAGACCAGGACTTATTTGAAAAAGCTCTTGAGCTAGCAGGCGTTAAAGCAAAAGATAGCGTGTTTATAGATAACCACGAAAAAAATCTCACTATTCCAAGGCAAATGGGCTTTAAGACTTTTTGGCATGACCATGAGAAAAATGATATTAATCTTTTGGTCACTCGACTTCAAGCCTGGGGTATAAAAATTTAACCTAAAACAAAAACAACCTGCGGATACGTCATCCCCGCGAAGGCGGGGATCTAGTTTTAAATTCTGGATTCCGGCCCACAGGCCGGGATGACAATGCAGATTGCCTTTGTGGTGGCTCTGAACGAATGACTGTCTAAGAGCCGTTGTCCTCGGTCTCGGCCCTCCTAAGCCGATACTGAGAGCACGCGTCAACCACGAACAGCAACGACGCGATTTGTTGAATTGCCAGCAGGGGTTTGTCTTGAATGGTCATTAGAACAGCGTTAGAACTGTTCATGACCATAAACCCGAAGAAGCCTCTTGGGTTTTGGTGCGCGAGTAGGTAGGTGCCAGTCAAAAATCCTACTGACACTCCCAGCTCCAGCCACTGTGTAATACTTGTGACCCCACCAAAGTCGTACAGACTAGAGGTAAAAGCTACCACCCCAAAACTGCACCTAATCCATAACGTACCTCCTCTCAGGTAGCAGACCCCGCATCATAAAATAAAAACTCCCCGCTGTCAACTTAAACAAAAACAACCCAAAAAAGTAAAGCCCCCTGTTAAGGGGGATTTAGGGGGTTCAATTAACGCCCCCAACCACCACTTTAATTACTCTTGAGAGATCTCTCGGCTACGCTCGAGATGACCGATAGGCTGCTTTTTATCAATTATTGCTTAATCGGCATGATGATATAAATGTATTGCTCGTCGCTGCTTGGCCTTACTATGACTGGGCTTGACCCATCTATTACCTCCACCACAACCTCAGAAGTGTCAATTACCTGCAGCACGTCTAATAGATAGCGATAATTTAACACGGTGGAATTACCCTCTCCGCTTACTTCTGTGTTAATATCGGTAGTGTTTTCGCCCAACTGGTTATTAGACGAGGTGATAGTGATTTTGTTGTCTTTGGCTGAAAAATCTAAAGAGATATCAAAAATACCAGAGCGGGTAAATAAACTCGCGGCCTTAACCGCTTTAATTAGATCCACCCGGCTTACAGTTGTCTTGGTTTTACCCTTGTCTGGGATAATTTGTTTATAGTCAGGATACTGCCCTTCAATTAACCGTGAGGTGATATCAATTTCGCCAACATTAAATAAAATCTGGTTGTCGTTAAGATATATTTTCACTTCTTCCACCTCTTCAATTGCGATATCGCTTTTAACACTACCTAAAATGCGAAGTAACTCTAGTATGGTGCGTACCGGCACAATCACCGATTTATTACTACCCCCTTTTTTAACTTCTAAAACGCGTTCTGCGAGCCGATAACTATCAGTCGCGGCTAAGGTTATGTTTTCTTTACTAAACTGCATAAAAACGCCTGAAATTTCTGGCCTGGTTTCATTCACGGTAATAGCAAACGCCACTTCTGACAAAGCTTGACGAAGATCATCAATACCTACAATTATCGGGTTTTCCTTTACCACGTCAGGGATAACTGGAAAATCTGTTGCTGATAAGCCTTTGATTTTAGTTTTATTTTTTTTACATTGGACCGATAAGGTATCCCCCCCAACCACCTCCAGGGTAATATTTTCCTTGGGTAAAAAACTAATGTAGTCGGTTAATAGGCGTGACTGGGTGGTAGTTTCGCCCTTAGACTCTACCTTACCGCGCACCTGGCAACTCACCGCAATCTCTAAATTTGTAGCCATTAGTATAATACCGTTATCAGTGCTTTTGATTAAGACGTTATTTAGGATTGGCAGGTTAGCGCTTTTGGCGGCGATATGCCCAGCTATGGATAATCCGTAGAGCAAATTTTCTTGGGTACATATTAATTTCATTTTATCGTTTATTTATTTAATAATATTAATAATATAACTTGTGGAAATATGGATAAGTTTAAAAATTGTTAAATATACTTCGGATAATTTTAAAAAACCACTTTTTTAATTCCGGACAAACTGCGTAAACATGTGTGTGAGAAGTGCGGGTGGAATGTGGTTATTTTTAAGAGTTTTATTTTGGTGTTGATGAGCTGTTGAGTACTTTTTTTGTTTTTAATAATGTGTGTGTAGTTTGTTAAAGGTTTATACCTAAGCCATCCACATTATATCCAAAAGTTTTTTAACTATAAAGACGTTCGCGGATAAAAGTGATGTCTTGTTTTATTTTTTCATCCTCATTAACCGCTTTGGATATTTTGGAATAAGCGTGCATGGCGGTGGTGTGGTCACGATTGCCAACAAATTGTCCGATCGACGGGTAGGAGGTGTTAATTTCTTCGCGCATTAAAAACATGACAATTTGGCGTGGGACGGCTAAGTTTTTTTTGCGGCAATCACCCAATAAATCATCTATTTCAATGTCGTAAAAATCAGATACCGTATTAATAATTTGCTTGGGCGTGACAGTTTTTTTGGCTGGAGCGGCGGTAAGGCTAGCTAAAATAGTTTTTGCGCTTTCTTTATCTATTTTTTTCTTATATAGCTGTTGGTGGGCCATTAGTTTGTTTAACGCACCTTCTAGTTCGCGAATATTATTTTGAATGTTAGAGGCTAAAAAGTTGATTACCTCGTTAGACAAATTAAAATTTCTTTCTTGGCATTTGGTTTCTAAAATCGCGATACGAGTTTCAAGGTCGGGGATGTTGACATCAGCCATCATGCCCATCTCAAAGCGTGAAACTAGCCTATTTTCTAGTCCGGGTATGGCTTTGGGGGGGCGGTCTGACGACATTACAATTTGTTTGTTGTTTTGGTGGAGTTCATTAAAAGTGTAAAAGAAGGCTTCTTGGGTGCCGTCTTTGCCGGCTAAGAATTGGATGTCATCAATTAAAAGCACATCCACAGAGCGGTATAAGTCTTTAAATTTGTTGGGGTTAGTTTTAACTGATTGAATAAAATCATTGGTAAATTTTTCGCAAGTGACGTATAAGATTTTTCGCTTGGGACTTTGCGTTTTTAAAGCGTTGCCGATAGCTTGCATTAAGTGAGTTTTACCAAGCCCCACGCCGCCGTATAAGAATAAGGGATTATAAGAACCGCCCGGGCGTTCAGCAATTGATTGGCAAGCGGCGCAAGCCAGTTCATTGGATTTACCAACCACAAAGGCAGAAAAGTTAAACCGAGGATTTAATCCGTCCTGTTCAATAACGGTGGCGGTGTCAGTAGCGGTGGCAGAGGAAGCTTCAACCGTCGCCACCCCTGCGTCGCCGTCTTGTCGAGGCATGGTGTTTTCGCTGAATTCTGGTTTTTGGGTTTCAACTTTATAAACCACTTCTCGTACCTCATTGTTAGTGATTTTTTGAAGCGCCCTGATAATAACCATGTGATATTTTTTCTCAAGCCATGCTTTAGTAAAGGTATTGGGCACTGCGACAGTAAGCCGGCCGCCGTCGTAAGCGGTGATAAATGTATTTTTAAACCAGGTGATAAAATTAGCCTTACTGAGCACTAGCTCCAGCTCGCCCAGGGTGGCTTGCCAGAGTTGTTTTTTATTCATGGTCATAGTTAATATAGGCTAGACTTAGCAAAATATTTAGGGGGTGTTAGATGATTACACAGTATAGCATGTGCATACGTTTTGCAACATATCCCCAGCGACTTGTAATGTTATCAAAGTGTTGATAAATTGTGAATACCAATTTAAAATAAATATAGGTAGTGGCAAAAATGTTTTGGATTGACGTTAACGCTTAATTTTAGTACAATTGACCGCACTTGATCATTTGATTATGCCTAAACGAACATACCAACCAAAAACCAGAAGACGCAAGCGTAAACATGGATTTAAAAGCCGCATGAGCAGCCCGGGCGGTAAGCGCGTATTAAAAAGAAGACGCACTAAGCGCCGGTCCAAGCTAAGCGCTTAGGTTCATGTTGGAAAAGGATCTTCGGTTAACGGCGGATAGAGACTTTAAAAAAGTTTTTGCTCGTGGCCACGGGGCGAGGGGCAAGCATTTAGCCATAAAAGTATTGAAAAACAGCCTGGCGGCAAGCCGTTTTGGTGTGGTTGTATCAAGCAAAGTGGCTAAAAAGGCGGTTGCTAGAAATAAATTAAAGCGGCAGTTGCGGGTAATTATTTATAAGCATCTAACACAAGTAAAAACAGGCTTTGATGTGGTGGTGGTAGCCAGGCCGAGCGCGGTAAGCGAGCCTTATCAAGCTTTAAGCGAAGAGTTAGAATATTTATTTGCTCGCGCCAAGTTAGTTAAATGATTACTTTTAAATTTACTTCTCAATTTATCGCGTTAAGGGCAATTCGCCTTTATCAAAAAACATTATCTTTTGACCATGGCTGGCTTCGCGGCTTGTATCCGGACGGGTTTTGCCGTTATTACCCCAGTTGTTCGGAGTACACTTATCAAGCGATTGCTCGCCATGGAGTTTTAAGGGGGTCTAAAATGGGTTTGTGGCGGATTTTAAGATGCAACCCATGGTCACACGGCGGGAATGATCCAGTAAAATAACATGTTTCAAATTTACCAAACATTTTTTTATCAACCCATATTTAACCTCCTGGTATGGTTAGTAAATGTTATTCCGGGCAACGACATCGGAATTGCCATTATTTTACTAACCATCATCATTAAGGGGGTTCTATTTCCATTTTCATTAAAATCTATCCGGTCGCAACGCACGTTACAGCAACTCCAGCCAAAAGTTGAGGCGCTGCGTAAAAAATACGGCAATAAAAAAGAAGAGATGGCTCAAGAGCTGATGAAATTATACCGGACCGAAAAAGTAAACCCGCTATCCTCGTGCTTGCCGCTTCTAATTCAACTGCCTTTTTTTATTGCGGTTTACCGTGTGTTTATTAGCGGTTTGACTAACGGTAGCTTTGATTTGCTTTATCCGTTTATTGAAAATCCAGGCACAATAAGCCCAGTGACTTTAGGATTTTTTGATTTGTCTAAGCCAAATATTATTTTAGCCTTAATTACTGGCGCGGCTCAGTTTTTCCAAACTAAAATGATGGTTGGTAAGCGCCAACCTAATATCCCTGGCGCCGGGGACGAGCGAACGATGGCGGCGATGAATAAACAGATGACTTATATGATGCCGGCAATTACGGTCATTATCGGAATTAGTTTGCCGGCTGGTTTAATTTTATATTGGTTTGTAACCACCTTGCTAATGATTGCGCAACAACATTACACTTTTAAAACCCATCCAGCTGAAAAACCAGCAGTCGTTGAGGGCGAGGTAGTTGAGATGGTGGAAAAGAGTGAAGGGAAAGAAGAATAATATGTTAGAAAACCAGGACTTAGTGAATTTGCCAGTGGAAACCCAAAGCGGTGAGAGCTTGGGGCATATCAACCATTTTGAAATTGATCCGGCTACGCAAGAAGTTGTAAAATATTACGTCAAAGCCGGGCTGATTAAAAATTTGTGGAAAGATCAGCTTGTGATTGACCGGTCGCAAGTGATTTCAATATCTAAAGAAAAAATGGTGGTTGAAGACACAACCTCAAAAGTCACTCAAAGTAACCCAAAGCTAGCGCCAACAGGGTAAAGAGTTTTTATACATCATAGAGCTATACAAAATTCCGGCATAAATATGCACGATTTACACAAAAAGTGGGCACATAGATGGCTGAATCCGCAATCAGAGGCACGTCCTTCCCCTATACAGGGAGTTGGGGTTTTCGCTAAGGATAAAATTTTAAAAGGAGAGGTCGTGGGTGTGCTGGGCGGTGTTATTGTTCATAGAGATGAAATTGAGGAGTATAGATCGATCATGACTCAGGTAGGTATACAAATTGATGAGGATTTTTTTATAGTTCCAACAACTCGCGAAGAGCTTGAGCGCTTTGGAGTTTTTAATCACTCCTGTGAACCAAATGTTGGTTTTTCAAACTCCATCACCCTTGTGGCAATAAGAGACATAGAGCCCAAAGAAGAACTTGTTTTTGATTATGCTTTTTGTGAAACGGCGGAGGAGAATTTTAACTGTAATTGTGGTTCCTCGTTTTGCAGAAAAGTAATTTCTTCTCAGGATTGGAAGAACAAGGAAGTTCAAAATAGATACAAGGAGTATTATTCCCCTTACTTAAGGGATAGAATAAGCTAAACTAATTTTAAAGCTTTTTCCGCTAAAGCTTCGGTTTAGATTGTCAGATTTGGCCTTATAGAAATAAAAACCCCCGGCTGAGGGTCTTTTATTTTTTATCATTAATTAAAAATCTCTTTTTTTGCTGACGATTATTTTACAAAAGATAAAGAGAGCTGGTCAGGCTCTCTCTTGCGTTATTGCGCATGTTTTAAGACCGCTTTTTTGCAGCTTTTTTCTTAGCTGGCTTTTTGTCTGTTTTTTTGGTGCGGCCCTCCGTTAGCTTGTATAAGCTTAGAGATCCTTTCCTGCCGACGCAACCATCACCGTCCCCCATGGCGGTCATCTGTTCCATGAACCGCTCTGGTTGTGAATTACTCCCTCAAGCTCTGTGCCCTTGGCGCAACTCACGTCACCTGGGCCAGCGGTCAAGAAGCTACATGTTTTGCTTGGGTCATCACAGCCGAACTTGCAGACTTCTTTGACATGTTTGGCGGTAAGCTGTTTATTTGCTTCCTTTTTTACAGCTTCGTAGACACCTTTCTTCTCCAGCAGGGGGACGATGGCATCCTTCATTGGTTGATCGAATCCTTCGTAGCCGGAGCAAGCCGACGCAATGTCAGCCAACCGTGTTGGGCTTAAGGATTCGAGCAACCCTTCAGGGAGGTCGTTTTGGCAGGCCATTACTGCCAAGGTAAACCCAATCTCCCCTGCGAGCTTATCAAGGTCGGCTCCGATCCTTTTGACAACTTCCACGGGGCCATGCCTTACATCTCTGTAGAAGAAATCTTTTGTGCCGACGGGGCACAGACGTAGCAGTACACCCTCAAAGTAGATTGCCAAGACGCATGCCGTCACCTCTTTTTTTCACTTACATCTTGACGAGTTACTTTGACGAAGTCGCCGACGCAATACTCTTGAGAGTTTTTCTTTGCTGCATTTTTTTTGGCCACCCAGTCCACCTCCTTCTCTAAATCTAGATGCGTATGTCACCACACCATTATGATGACAGGTTATTTTTATTAAAATTTATTAAAGTGTAAATATGATGATTCATTATTTATAAGAGAATTTATTTAAAATAAGCCAATATTTTTATAATAAAAATAAAGTGTAAGTAATTATTGACACAAATTAAGGATTGTGCTACAAAAAGCTTAGGCGTTTTTATTTATACATTAAAGTAGTTATGAAAAATTTAGTAAGCGATTCAGGTCTGGATGATAATGAAGCTAAGATATATCAGGCGCTGTTAGAGCTTGGGCCTTCAACAGTTAGTCAGGCAACTAAAAAAGCCGGCATTACTAGAACTTTTGGCTATCAAATATTAGAACAGTTAAGTGTCTATGGTTTGGTTAATAAAGTTTCTAGCGAAGGCAAAAAGATACGGTATAGCGCTGAGCACCCTCGACGCTTAGTCCAATTTGTACAAAACAAAAAAAACCAATGGGAGAAGAGATTAGAACGAGTTGAACAAGAACTGCCGGAGCTGGTTTCTTTATATAAATTAATTGATAAACCAATTGTTAGGTATCAAGAAGGCATTGAGGGGTTAAAAGCGATTTATAGCGAATCGTTGGAGACAAAAGATGAAGTTTTATCTATTGCTGACATTGAAGGCTGGAACATGCCTGAATTTAGGCAATGGGGTAAGGACTATAATAAAGAGCGGAGTCGGAGAAAAATTCATGAACGTATGCTACTGCTAGATACGCCTCAAGGACGAGAATGGATGAAAGATTATCGCGGATCTTTTACTTACACTCATTATAAATGGATCAAGGCAGAGCAGTTGCCAGGTATAAAAGAGTTTAGGGGTGAGATTAACGTATATGAAAATAAGGTTGTATTAGCATTGCACCAACAACCAAATATTATGGGCGTAATGATAGAAAGCTTGGCCCTAGTTAACTTACTTAAAGGTTTGTTTAATTTAGCTTGGGAGCAAGGAGTGTCCCCAAAGAAAAATTAAAAATCTCTTTTTTTACTGACGATCATTTTTATTTTTTGGGGAGCGGCTTCAATTTTGACTGGAGTTTTAAAAATTTTTCCGCCATCAGCGGTAATAGAGGCGGTTTTAGGGCCGCGGATAAAAATTCTTTTGAACGGAAAAATGCTTTTAGCAAATTCGGTTCTAAACATGCCTTTGCGGCTGGCGGTTTCTACGAGTAAGTCTAAATAACCATCTTGCGGGTTGAAATGGTTTTGGCCGGCGGCTACATGGGCCGGGCGTAAATTGCAGACATTAATTTTACTGCCGGCATGCTCGGTAGAAACAGCAAATTTATCGTCAAATTCAATTACTGCCTGGCCGTCGGAAATGGTAGCTTGAGAAACAAAATAATCATTATTAATTTTGCCCAAATCAATTTTTTGAATAATTCTAGTGGAAATAGTTTTGGTTGCATCTTCTACAGAGTTAATGCCTAGGTCATGAGCAATTGTGTTGTTTGGCCCAAACGGAACAATACCAAGCACTACTGGCCTGCCAACGATGGCGTTGATGACTTGGAATAAGGTTTTGTCGTTGCCGACCGCTACCACAGTTTTAACGCCGACGCGAACCTCTTCTTCAATTAGTTGTTTGAGGTTTTTTAAGGGCGACAGACGACTAATTTTCCCGCCAATGCCAAGATCTGTCAGTTGCATTTCCATTTTAATAAGTTGCCGCTGATATTTTTTTTCACTCAAGAGACTGTCGTATAAATAAAGATACATAAATTACAGACGCCCGGATTTTAGGCAAGGGGGTCGGGAGGGGTGGCTTCAGCCGCCTTGTTTGTTTTCGAAGCCTTGCCTTTTTTAGTTTTGCCAGAAGTAATTTCACTAGCCTCAGGCTTAGATTTTTTTTGCTCCCCGATTTGGACCTTGCCGTTGACTACCGCCCCGGAAGCAATTGAAGCGGTTTTGCATTTAATATCGCCGAAGACTCTCGCAGAGTTGCTTAAGTCAAGGGAGTCTTGAATCTTAACATTGCCTTGGATTTCCCCGGCTATGTTAGCACTGCCGGCCGACACATTGGCAAAAATTTTAGCATTACTGCCAACTTGTAAATTTCGGTCAGTTTTTAAATTTCCGGTTACTTGGCCTTCAACGACAACATTGCCGGCGGCTTCAAAATCGCCTTCAACTTTAACCGAAGGGCCGATTACGGTATCGACCTCGCGACCCGCTTCATCACCTTTAAACATAGGAGTACATTTAATAGTAATTTTATCTTCATTATTGTAGGCGTTCAGTCATTTTCTGTCAATTTGGTGTCTTGACCCCGTCAGACGGGGTTGACGCGGCGGGCTAGCTGTGATAGCATGCGGTCACTAATAACTAAGTGAAAATAGTGTGCCAGTAAAAAAAGCAGCCATGAAAGATTTGCGCCAAAGTCAAGCTCGGGCAAGCCGCAACAAACAGGCAAAAGAAAATATTGCTTATTTATTAAAGCGTGTCCAAAAATCAGTTGAGGCCAACGACCTTACTAAGGCTGAAGAATATGTGAAGCAAGCGGTCAAAGCGATTGATAGAGCGGTTCAAAAAGGCGTGATGAAAAAAAATACCGGTGCCCGCAAGAAGTCTAGATTGATCAAGTCAGCCAAGCCGCAGGCAAAAAAGTAATTACATTTCAAGCCCGCTATCCGGCGGGTTTTTTGATTATATTTAAAATTATTTTTCCCCCTCACGCACAGTGGGCAAGCATTATTAAAATAAGTGCTAACGTATAACTATTACGCCAAAATGAGCAGATCAAGTAATGCTTGCGGTGAAGTGGCACTGTTTTTTAGGGCTTGGTCGGTTTCTAGTAGCCGATTATAAATAAGCTTTAATTCTTCCAAGCTAAAGTTAGATACTTGTTGGAGTGATTTTTTTACCACAAACGGGTGGAGCTTAGTTGTTTTGGCAATAGCCTTTTCATTTAGATTTTCGCCCGCGAGAGATTTTACGGCCAATAAATTTTTAAATTGCCAGGTGATGGTAGCAAGTAGCGACAAATGATTTATGCCTAAGTGGAATTGGTCTTCTAAAAGCTGTAAGGCTAAGGCGTGCTGACGCTTGCCAATAGCGTCGGTCATATTAAAGACATTGTCGTCAAAAGAACCTATGCTTAAAAGCTCAATTTCGGTTTTGGTTATTTTCTTGCCAGCTGCGTAAGCTTTAAGCTTTTCCATTTCATTAACCAATCGCCACAAATCATTGCCAACCCAGTCAAGCAATAAATCTAAAGCATTAGATTCAATTTTTAAGTTTTTATCTTGGCAATATTTACTGAGCCAGCGTTTTAGCTCATGGGGCTCTAAAGCGCTAAATTCTTGGCTTAGTTTTTCATTTTTTAAATTGTTTAAAAGTTCTTTGCCGGGCTTATGTAAAGGGGTTTTAATTTCTCCGTCCCAAAAAATCAAAATGTTTTCGCTTTGCCGCCGCAAGGCATTTAGAATAGCTTCACAATTTTCCTTGTTTGGCCTCAGGCCAAAAAAGTCCTCCACAATTATCATGCGGCGCTTAGCTAAAAAAGGCGCGGTTAAATAAGATTGTTGGATTGTTTGAGCTGTGGCATTTTTTCCAATTAAAATATCAATATTTAAACCAGACTTATCCACGTCGGCGATAAATTTAGCTTTAAGCTCGTGTAGTTTTTGGCGCGACCGGTAAGTGTCTTCGCCGTATAAGAAAATAAGCATAAAATAACAAATGGCTTAGCAAATAGTATTATAAGCGTTTTTCCATGTAAATAATATCGCCCATCTTTCTAGTTGTGGCAAACCCATTTTTTTCATAGAATTTTATTGCACCGCTAAAAGATTCTGTTGTGTTTAATTTAAGTGTTTTTATTTGTTTTCCTGACAATAGTGAATGACTGCATTAAGAAGGCTTAAGCCCAATCCCATACCACGACAATCCTTGTCTACGTATAGCCTTTCAGTTCTCCTTGGGCGCCTTTTTTCTTTAGGGCTACCGTCCCAATAATTGTATTGTCGTTCGGTATGACCCAAAACATACCTCCAGTCTTCAAGTAGTGTTCTGTTGGGTCGTCCAAGTCTTTATCAAGTTTTTTGTTATATTGATAGCCATATTCTTGAAGCACTTTGGTCACCAGACTAGCCACACTAGGTTGATCAGAATCAGAATATTTTTTTATTTGATACTTTTTCATTGTTTAATTTGACAGCAGGCTCCCTCTCTTTAAGAGAGAGCTCGCCCGACCTAATGGCTTCATAACCACCCTGGCGGGGGAGTAAGAGCGAGGTAATGCATTATACCCCCTCACCTTTGTCCTCTCCCTCCAAGGGAGAGGAGACTATTTATCTACTTTAATTCGCCCCAATTTTGACCTATTTGAACGTGCGTTTCGATGGGGCAACGGAGCTTATAAATATTTTCCATTTTGTCGGTAATAAATTCAGTGACTTTGGTAAGATCATTGTTTGGCACCTCAAAGACTAATTCGTCATGAACTTGAAGTAACATTTTAGCGTCGCGGCTGATTTTGGGCAAGCCTTTGTATATTTCTATCATGGCAAGCTTCATTAAGTCAGCGGCGGTACCTTGAATCGGGTGGTTAACGGCGGCGCGTTCAGCGGCGGCGCGAACTTGGTTTTGGCTGGAACTGATTTCAGGAAAAAATCGTCGGCGGCCAAAAATAGTTTCAGCATAACCTTGTTTGCGGGCAATTTCTTTGGTTTCTTCTAGATAGTTGTGAATGGGCGTGTGCAAATTAAAATAGCGATCAATAAAATCTTGGGCCTGTTCGCGGGGAATGTCTGCGTATTTGGATAAACTTACATAACCCATGCCGTAAATTATGCCAAAGTTAATCGCTTTGGCGGCGTAACGATCTTTTTTGGCCACCTTATCTAGCGGTATTTCATTAATGTCGGCGGCAGTTCGCGTGTGAATATCTTCCCCTTTTTTAAATGAATTAATCATTTTGGCGTCGTTAGCCAAAGATGCGATAATGCGAAGTTCAATTTGGTTGTAATCAGCAGATAATATTTTTTTTCCGCGTCCGGCGACAAAAGCTTTACGAATTTCACGGCCGATATCGGTTCGCATGGGGATATTTTGTAAATTGGGATTGGATGAAGATAGCCGGCCGGTAGCAGCGATAGTTTGATTAAATTGCGTTCGTACTCGGCCGTCGTCATTGACTAGTTCTGGCAAAGCGTCTAAATAGGTGTTTTGCAGCTTGGTTAATTCGCGATATTGGCTAATTAAATCTATAATCGGGTGCTGGCCGCGCATTTTTTCTAATTCAGCGGCCGCCGTAGAGATTCCAGTTTTAGTTTTGCCTAGCCCTTCGGTTGAAATTTCAAGTTTTTCAAAAAGGATTTCTTTGAGTTGCTGCGGTGAACTAATGTTAAATTTAGTGCCCGCCATTTTATAAATTTTAGTTTCTAAGGTTGCAATTTTTTTTGAAAAGCTGCTCGACATTTTTTTCAGAAAGCCGACATCAATTTCAATGCCAACGCGTTCCATGTCCGCGAGTACGCGCACTAGCGGCACTTCAATTTTGAATAAAATGCCTTCGTTATTGCTTTGCCTGAGTTGTTTTGCCAGAGGTTTAATTAAGCGATATGTAAAATCAGCGTCCTCACAAGAATAGTCAGACATTATTTCAATCGGCACAACCGATAAATCTACAGTTTTGTCTTTGGGCGATAATTTTTTACCGGCGATTTCTTCAAGCGTAATCATTTGATGGCCGAATTCAGTAAAAGCTAAATTATCAAGTTTTAATGCGCGGTTACCCGGGTTGGATAAATAGGCGGCAAGCATTGTGTCAAAATGCACTCCTTGCACTTTAAGGCCATGGCTTTCAACTACTTCCAAGTCGTATTTAATGTTATGCCCGACTTTTTTAATTTTTGAATCGTTAAAAATTTTATTTAGCGCGTCTAAATTTTTTTGGATAATTTGGTTGGTCAGATAATAACCTTTTTTGGCTTGCCATGAAAAACTGATGCCTAGCAGATCGGAGAAAAAAGGATCAAGGTAGCTTGTTTCGGTGTCAAAAGCAAACAATTTTTGCCCGGCCAGCTCTTTATAAAAATCATCAAAGTCTTTTTGGCTGTTAATTAAAGTGTAGTCAAACTGTTTAACCCGCGACTTAGTGTCAACCATTTTACCGAGCATTAGTTGGGTTTGCCGTGTTTTTGGCTGGCTAGATTTAGGCAGTTGATTAATTAATGATTTAAACTCAAATTTTTGAAAAATTTTAACTGCCTTATCAACATCAAAATCTTTAGTAATAGTTTCATTTAAAGAAAATTTTATCGGCACGTCGGTTTTGATGGCTGCCAATTTTTGTGACAAGTAGGCATCTTTTTTGTACTCTTTTAAAAGCTCGCGAACACGGTCTTTGATTTTAGGCGAATCAATGTTTTTATAAACACCGTCTAAATTTTTAAATTCGCTAAGCAAAGTAATGGCAGTTTTTTCGCCAATGCCCTTGACGCCCGGAATGTTATCAGACGGATCGCCCCGCAAAGACTTAAAGTCAATTAATTGTTCAGGGGCAAGCCCGCCATATTTTTCTTTTACTTGTGTTGGCCCGTAGTCAATGGTGTCGGTAGCGCCTTTTTTCACGGTCATTACTGTGGTTTCGGCATCAACTAATTGCAGCGCATCCATATCACCGGTGACAATTATTTTGTGAATACCTTTAGTCTTGGAGTGTTTAACAAGCGTGCCGATTAAATCGTCTGCTTCAAACCCCTGTTTTTCAAAAATGGGTATATTAAAAGCGCGGACAACCTCGCGAACCAAATCAAATTGGGCTATTAGCTCGTCGGGCGGGGCTTCCCGATGCGCTTTGTATTCTTTATATTCTTCATGTCGATGCGTTGGCCCTTTTAGATCAAAAGTTAAAACTAAATATTCGGGCTTGATGTCTTTGATAACTTTAAGCAGCATGGCGGTAAAGCCATACACAGCATTAACTAGCGTACCGTCTTGAGTGGTTAGTGGCGGCAAGACATGCCATGCCCGGTGAATTAAGGCATGGCCGTCAATTACCACGAATTTTTTTATTTTCGCCATTCCTTGTAGAAGAATTTCGAAAAGGGCTATGCCCTTCTCAATTATTTAATCCTTTCAATAAAACCATATTTATGTGTTTTTTCTCCCTGTAACATTTTGATCAAAGCATTCGAAATTTTTCTACAGGGCATTGAGTTATTATAGTACACCTGTCATTCCCGCGAAAGCTTGTCCTCGTGAAAACGGGGGCGGGAATCCAGTATTTTTTGGGGTCCCCAATCGGGGTCTGAGACGACATGGAAATATGGTACAATACTACTGCTTTTAGCAGCTATTTATTTTTTCTATGTATTTAAAGAAATTAGAAGCTCACGGATTCAAATCATTTGCTAACAAAATCACGCTTGAATTCCCTAAGCCTGAAAAAAAGCCGGGCGGAAGCCACGGCATCGCTGCGATTGTTGGGCCAAACGGATCGGGTAAGTCTAATATCGCTGAGGCGGTACGGTGGGCTTTGGGTGAACAAAGCATTAAAGCGTTGAGGGGCAAAAAAGCTGAAGATGTGATTTTTTCAGGTTCGGACAAAAAATCGCGTATGAGCATGGCCGAAGTGTCATTGTATTTTGATAATGCGGATAAACAAATCCCAATTGATTATCATGAGGTTGTTCTTACCCGGCGCGTGTATCGCACGGGCGAGAGCGATTACATTATCAACAAGAACAAAACTCGGCTTTCAGATATTCAAATATTGCTTGCCAAATCTAATATTGGCCAGCGCAGTTACAGTATTATCGGACAGGGCATGATTGATTCAATTTTAATCGCCACGCCAACTGAACGCAAGGAATTTTTTGACGAAGCCGTTGGCGTCAAAGAGTTTCAGATGAAACGCGACCAATCGCTCAAGAAATTAGAGCGCACATGGGATAATTTAATGCAAGTGGAAGCGATTTTAAATGAAATTGAGCCACGCTTAAGGTCTTTAACTAGGCAGGTTAAGCGGCTTGAACAGCGCGAAGAAGTTGAAAGGAATTTGCGTTTGTTTCAGCATAGTTATTTTGGTGCGCTTTGGAGGCAGCTACAAAAAGAACGATCTGAATTATCACCGGACGCAAAAAAACATGCCGAGGGATTAAAAATAAAACAGGCTAAGCTGGATCAGATTTCAAACAAACTGCAGCGGTTAGAAAAAGCCGACACCCCAAGCGACGCGATTATGAGTTTACAGCAAGAGTACCAAAAGAAGCTAGAGTCTAAAAATAAATTACGCGAAGAGCAGTTAATTTTAGAAAATAAGATTGTAATTGCCAAAGAGCGGGTTAAGATGGAAACGTCCGTTATGCCAACAGCGGAAATTATTTCACACTTGGAAGAAATTGAAGCCGAGCATAAGTCGTTTTTGGCCATAGCGTCAGATAAAACCCCGCTGCAGGCGATAAAAGAAAAGGTTGAATCAATATATTTTAAAGTCAGCAATTTATTAAAGTCCTTAAAGAACCCAAAAGCCAAAGCCGTTAATGGCGGCGTGGACCCGGCGTTAGAAAAACAGAAGCACAAAATTGACGCTGAGTTAAAAATCCTAGAGGATGAGTTAAGCAGTTTCCAAAAGCAAATTGATGAAGCCTCAAAACAACAATCTTCAGACAAGGGCGCTGTTTTTGATTTGCAACGAGAGTGGCAAGTGATTCAGCGAGAATTAAATTCGCTTAATGCTAAAGCGTCTGACGTGCGAGTGGCATTAGCCAAAGTGGAAACGAGGATTGAAGATTTGGAGCGAGAAATAAAAGAAGAAACCGGAAGTTTAGATTGGCTAAAAAATGAAGGTTCAACCACGCCGAAAGAAAGCGAGCTTAGCGAAATTCATAAATTGAAGCATCAATTGGAACTAATTGGCGGGATTGATCCGGAAACCGTTAAAGAATATAAAGAAATTAAAGAGCGATATGATTTTCTGTCTGGCCAAGCGAACGATTTGAAAAAGTCGTCTAATGAATTAGAGCAGGTGATTTTGGATTTAGATGATACTATTCACCAACACTTTAATAAAGCGTTTAAGACAATTAATGAAGAGTTTAATAAATTTTTCAGAACGCTGTTTAATGGCGGAAAAGCAGAATTACGATTAATTAAAGAAGAGCCGTCAAATAAAAAGACTCGCTCAATAGGCTCCGGGCCAGAAGCCGGGGAAGATGAATTAGAAGACAGCCAAGCGATAGCAGTAGAAGGCGATGATGAAGCGAACGAGATAAAAGCGTTTATTAAAAAAATTCAAAGCGGTAAAACCATTAAAGGCATTGATATTATAACTACGCCACCGGGGAAAAAATTAGCCGGCATTGCGATGCTATCCGGCGGCGAACGGGCGATGGCGTCAATCGCTTTAATTTGCGCGATAATTTCAAACAACCCGTCTCCGTTTGTGGTGTTGGATGAAGTTGATGCGGCGCTGGATGAAGCCAATTCAATTCGTTACGCCGCGATTTTAGATGAGTTATCACATAAAACCCAATTTATAACTATTACGCACAACCGCGCCACGATGGAAAAGGCAACCATGCTGTACGGGGTTTCCATGGGCGAAGACGGTGTGTCTAAATTACTTAGCATTGATTTTGAACAAGCTGAAAAGCACGTGAATCGATAAATTAGACCCTCTCCTAGCAGGAGAGGGTTAGGGTGAGGTAGAAAATAATTTATTCAACCCTCACCTTCTTCCTCTCCCAATCATGGGAGAGGATTATTTGGTAAATAATTCAATTAAAACAAAAAGGCCTGTTGATAACGCAGTGGCCTTGAACTGCGTTGGCGGCCTACTCCTTGGCCACCTCGTACTCGATCACGACGCCCGTGACCACACCCTCTGAGTTGGTTAGCGGGCGAACCCGACGGCCCGACACCGCCGGACTGGCGAGGAACTTGTTGGCGTCATTCTCCACGCTTCGAGGGCTGCTTGAGTGATGGATGATTTTGATTTGCAAAACAAAGCCTTTCCGCGCCCCTGAGGACGTAATTTTTGCCGCCAACCATTTGGCGACATATCATTATAGCTCTAAATTAACAATGCGTCAATCGTTAATCTTGACATTTATCACCTTATCCATTATTCTACGCGTACCGCCTTGCCCCGTTTGACGGGGTCTGGCAATTCATCACGCTCTATTAGATGATAATTAAGAATTTCACATGCTAGTAATCAGATTCAGCCGCATGGGTAAGAAAAAACAACCGACTTACCGTATTGTGGTTTCGGAAAAAACCAAAGATCCCTGGGGCGACAATTTGGAAATTCTAGGGAATTATAACCCCAGATCCAAAGTCACTGAAGTGAAGAAAGATCGGATTTTGTATTGGATTAGCAAAGGTGCTAAACCCTCCCCGACCGTGCACAATCTTTTAATTGATCAAAATGTAATTGAAGCTGAAAAGCAAGTCGCGAGTTCCGGCAAGAAACGCCGCAAGAAAGCGGAAGCTGAAAAAGCGGCTGAGGCGGCAAAGAAACCGGAAGGCGAAGAAGCCAAGCCAGCTGATGACAAAGTCAAGACTGAAGATAAATCAGCAGAAGACAAGCCTGCCGAAAAAGCACCTAAGGAAGAAAAGAAAGATGAAGCGCCCAAAGAGGACAAGCCAGTTGAAAAATCAGAAGAGAAAAAGGAAGAATAATAATGTCATTCCGGACTTGATCCGGAATCTCTATTCAGATAGAGATCCTGAAACAAGTTCAGGATGACAATTGTCTTGACAAACAAATTGTTTTTAGATATCCTGTAGGGTATTCTTTTGCTGAAATGGTAAAGGAAGCACATTAATAAATAAGTACATACACAAATCGTATGGCTGAGAAAGACCAAGAATTTGTTGAATACATTGTCAAAGGTATCGTCGGACACCCTGGTGATGTAAAGACAGAACGCACCGTTGATGAAATGGGCGTACTTATTACCTTACATATCAATCCAGAAGATATGGGGTATGTAATTGGCCGACAAGGCCAAACCGCGCGAGCTATTCGCACCTTACTCAAAATTGTAGGTGCCAAAGCCAACGCGCGAGTTAACCTCAAGATCGCTGAACCAGAAGGCAGCACTCGTCCGCAACGAGCAAAAGCTGACATTTCAGCCGACACGGAGACTTCAGTTGTAGATAATCTTCAAATCTAATTTCTCTTATAAAGAGTCTTAAAGCCCCGCTTAGCGGGGTTTTTTAGTTTATGGTATAGTTTAGCTATGCCAAAAAAGAAGTCCATTCAATTTGACATTGTTACAATTTTCCCAAACGTATTTAGTGAATATTTTAATTCAACCATTTTAGCGCGGGCACAGAAAAAAAAGTTGATTAAAATTAACATTTTAGACTTGCGAAAGTTCGCTAAAAAATCTGATCCGCATAAATCAGTTGATGACCGCCCGTACGGCGGAGGGCCGGGGATGATTTTAATGTTTGAACCAATTGCCAAGGCGCTAAAATCAATTAAGCGCACAAAGAAAGCGCGAATAATAATGACCGCACCAGAAGGCAAAAAGTTAACCCAAAAAGAAGCTAAGCGCTTGTCGCAATATGACCAGCTCATAATTTTATGCGGGCGATACGAAGGTTTTGATTCGCGGGTAGAAGAATTAATTGATGAAAAAATTTCCATTGGAAAATATGTGCTGGCTGGCGGGGAATTGCCGGCCATGGTAATTACTGAAACCGTCGCGCGGCACGTGCCCGGGGTGGTTGGGCACGATGAGGCGTTGACCGAAGAAACGTTTTCCAAAGGTGATGATTACGTTGAGTACCCCCAGTACACAAGACCTGAAACCGTTAAGCACGGCCGAAAAAAGCTAAGCGTGCCAAAAGTGTTGCTTTCAGGCGACCACGCTAAAATAAAAGACTGGCGGGATAAGAATAAGAAAAAATAAAAGTGTTGTCATTCCGGCCTTGAGCCGGAATCTCTATCTATTAGAGGTTCTGTAACAATACTCAGTCAAGCCGAGCGCATGGTTTGGGACGACAAGAGAGGGGGCTGCTAAAATACTGTCGTCCTGAATTTAATTCAGGACCCAGTTGTTTTCATCTCCGCTTAGGTGAGGATTTTAGTTAAAAATTCTTTGCCACAGTGATTTGAAGAAATTGCCTATACCATGGGCGATTTTTTTTAATGAGATTGTTTTTTCCGCGCTTGATATTTCTTCGGCGTACTCTTCCCCTAAAACTTGAGAGATTACAATATCGTCGTTACTTCTGGGCAACAGACGAAAGCCGGAGCGCGTTTTATCTACAATGCCAGTGATAGAAACCATGTCGCCAACCTCTGGTTGTTGTGTAATGTTAGTAGTGGATTTTATAACCACTCGAATTTCGCCGGTTTCATCGTCAACCCAAAATGTGCCTTTTTTACTTTCTACTACCTCGCCGCTAATTGAAATTAACTGACTCAATAAGTTTTCTTCTATATCAATCACCTCAACTAAATTTGGTTCAATCAATCCATTTGATGAAATTACCCCAATCGCTTCTTTGCCTTTTAGTTTTATTCTAGTTCCGTTTTGAACAATAGAAATTTCGCCTTGGACTTGAATTTCATCGCCCAAATCAATTTTTGGCCAATCAGCTTTATGCATATACACTTGCAATCCGTTTATATACATAATTTTGGAACCAAGTATTCCGGGCGGAACGGTAACTATGCCAATTGTTAATATTTTGTCGCCAGCGGTAAAGGCATCAGCTTCGCTTGTTACGGCTTGAGTAAAATCCAACGATTCATCAATTTCTATATTTTCAGTTATAACGTTTGGCTGTCCAGGAGTAGGCGTTGAGGTTTGCTGTATGGCGTTATCGATTTTAGAAATCGCTATGCCTGTGTCAAGTTTGTCGTATTCAATTAAATCAACCAACTCGCTCGAGGGATTAAATAATCTAACCGAGTCGCCGTTATTGTTTAGCGTTAGTCGAGTTGTAGGGGCGAAAAACACTTTATAGCTAAGGGCTTCAATTTCACCGGTTGCAATTTTGAACGGTCGACTGCCGCCCTCAGCGTCATCAAGTTGCCAGTCTATCAAGCTGACCGTTGTAGTATTAGGGTTGAATAGCTCGATAAATTCCAATTCATGGTCATTGCCTTCAGGGTCAGGCAAGAATTCGGAGATTTGCAGAGGAGGATATTGGATAGGTCTTAATACTGCGGGAGTTGTTGTCGGTTGACTAGATTCAGAGCGAGTCTCCGCCAAAGGCGGATTAGCCTCTGGCTGAGAGGGTTTTTCTTCTGGCTTAGTAATGTAATTAGCTTGTCCTTTAGTCGGAGTTGCGGTAATTTGGTAATTATTTTTATCCTGGCGCCGTTGAGTTGCATGTTTAATTCGCGCGACTGAAAATGGGTCACTTGCTACCGGCCCATTGTCTTTAACATTGCCGTCATCCCATTCGCCATACGTCAGCTCAAAAATGATTTTTTCTTGCGGATCTTTAAGAATTATTATGTCGCCTTTGTTATTGAGATTGCCCTTGAGTTTTTCTACTACAAAATAAGTATAAGCGCCTAGCGTACCGGCGAGTTTAGTTTTTGCACCAGACCCTTCTTCAATTGCCCAGCCCGCAAGGTCAATTGGATAATCATATAATGAATATAGCTCCACCCATTCTTCTTCGCCGTCGCTAGGGTCAGATACAAACTCGCTAATCACAATTTCTCCTGGTTGCGGCGGGAGAATTTTGGGCTTGCTGCCATTACTTTCTGGGCTTATTTCTTCTTCGAGCGGAGTTGAGTTGTCTTCAGGGGCTTTGGGGTCCTCAGGTTCCTCGATAGGCTCGGACAATAAATAATTTGAGTTTTGTTCTCCGACAGTATTGGAATCAGCATGTTCTTGCCAATTGCTGGGGGTGTAATCAGCCAATAATGGATCTTTGCGTTCAAGGGAAAAATTAGGCGCTTCAATGTAAGTAAATAATTCAACTACTTTTCCGTCGTTGTCTTTAAGCCCAACTTCTTCGCCACTTTCTTTTAAAGTGCCCCACGAGCTGTCAATAATTGTTCCATTAAAACCAGAATGATCGGTTAAAAATATATCGGCTTTTTGGGCAATGATGGCGTATTCCCCAGGCTCAATAATAAGGTCGCCTTGAGATTCGTTAAGCCCATGGTTCGTGTCGTTTTCCCAAAATTTCCAGCCGGTAATATCGACCTCCTCCGATGACATATTATAAATTTCTATCCATTCGTGATCAGTCGTTTCATATGCGCCGATTTCATTGATGACAATTGTCGATGCCGCTTGGGCTAAATTTGCCCAAACAAAAAAACTGCTAACTAGCAGCGCCGTTACCCTTACGCGCCGTCGCGTAAAAGTAAGCATAGGATTTTCTTAATGATAAAAGGCGCCCAAGGCGCCAGTAAAAACAGTTTAGTTTAAGCAATAGATTTTGTCAATAAAAGAGAACGCCCCGTCGGACACAGACCGGCGGGGCGCGGGAGGGATGAATTGGTTTCATCAGCACTTCTCCGCGCTGATGATTTCGAGCAAGCCATAAGGGCCATAGTCGAAGTACCATCCACCTTTGTGGCGGCGGATTTTTCGCCCACTTTGTTCGACTGCATAGACCGTCCGGGTGCGAGCGGTGACTGCCTCGATGCGACAGTGCGCCTGCCCCAACACGTCCACCTGGAGACAGAACACGTCCCCAACTGCCGCATCGTCGAGCGGACTAACCTGTAGCGCGGGCGGCATATATGCCTCCTTCTACGCGTAGACAGTGCGTAGGGTTTTCACCGTGCCAAGCCGCTGGCCGGTATCGGTGCGGATTAGGGTGGGCACGTGGTTAGGCCACGTTACCAGCGCCGGTATGGTGTTGTTGCCATCTTCAAGGGTTATCTCGTAAGAGGGAGGCGCAAGGCTACCCTCAGAGGCTTCACCCGGCTTGACCATGGTGGCCCGCCAGTGGGTTTTCGCCCCGGCTGCACGGCCAGCCAAGACGAGCGTGCGGGTCCAACGCTTTCGCCAGCGTTGAAATTGAATAATCAGTGTTCCGTCCATGATACACCTCCTGGTTGGCGGATCTAAGTGACCTTATACTTTTCTCAAGAACTAGTCAACTTGTGTTATAATGTATTCAATATGTCAAAAAATGTAATTGTAATAGATGCGCGGTACGCCAAAGTGGATACTAAAAAATTTAACTTTGGCGCTTTTAAAAAAAGATTAGCAAAGTTAGAGCTGCCATCTTTTCAAACACATAAACCAAATTATAATAAAATTGCCCGTACTTGTAAGCCGTATCAAAAGTATAAAAATATTATTGTAATTGCTAATGGTGGCTCACGTACTAGCGCTTTGGCTTATTATCAGGCCCTACAAACCAAGCGGAACAAAAAAGACGTTTTCTTTTTAAGCACGATGGAGCCGCAGTTAATTACCGAGCTGAAAAAGAAATACAGGCCAAAAGATACTTTAGTCATGCCAATTTCCAAATCAGGTACTAATTTAGATGTGCTTGAGCCCCTGACCGCTTTTTGGGATGAGTACAAAATTTTACCTGTTACTTCTCCGCATAAAGGCACATTGTGCGAGGTGGCTAAAAAAAGAAAATGGGATATTTTAGAGCATCCTGAGGTTGGCGGTCGTTACAGCGGGCGCAGTGAGTGCGCTTACGGCATTGCTTACTTGATGGGTTTAGATATTAAAGCCATTGATAAAGCCGCCAATATTGCGTACAAAGATTATGGTTATCGCGCTAACCTAAAACAAAACCAAGCTTTTTTGTCGGCCCTGTATTGTTATTTATTGGAACGCAAAGGTTATACCGAAATTTTTGCGCCGATTTATTCATTTGAGTATGCCGGATTTTTACCATTGATGATTCAGCTTATTCACGAAAGTACAGGCAAGGGCGGCAGGGGCCAAACTATTTTTGGCGATATGGCACCAGAGAGCCAACACCACACTAACCAAAGATTTTTTGGCGGTCGTAAAAATGTATTAGGATTTTTTATTGTAAATGACCGTTTTATGCAACAAAATAAGATGGCTAATAAAATCCCGGAGGATTTACGCGACGTGCCATTGCGAGACGGGATATTGAGTGATATTCATAAAGTGCCATTTGACGCCGGGTTGCATTTTGATTATCAAGGTGTGCGTGAAAACGCGGAAGCACGCGGCATTCCGCATATTGTGATGACAGTTAAAGACACAAGCTACGAATCAGTTGGTTGGTTTTTATCTTTTTGGCATTACTTTACCGTGTACTCGGCACTGCTTCGCAACCAAAATCCATTTGACCAGCCAGAAGTAGAAGCGGCTAAGCAAATTAGTTTTGAAAAGCGGATTAAGTTTCAGGCTTTAAAAGATTGATATTTAAACACCATTGTTTTTACCAAAGATGGTGTTTTATGTTTGACAAAGCAATTTGCCTGGAGCAAGATTAATATAGGAGTGTCCTCTCCTAAAGGAGGTGTTTCATGGAGGACCCGATGTTGGTTCCAGAGTGGAACCCTGAAGATGCGAGATGTCCAAGCTGCAGGGAGTATTGGGACCAGCCTCAACTGCCACCAATGAACCTTGCACTCTTTCCTTGCAAGTGTGGCGAAGCCCGCTTGGCTTTACTCGGTCTGGCGTGGCCGGTAGACGGCAAAGTCTTACTGTCGGAAGATGTAAGTACGGCAGAAAAACTGTACTGCTTGGAAAGGGCAGTTGCTGTACTGATAAAGAAACGCCTGCGCGATTTTTTTTACGCCGACGAAAGCCCAGAGGGCATTACGTGGGCAACAAAAATCCCGTCAGGAGAGATGGTTCTGCTGTTCTATGGAGAAATGGTGCCAATCGACAAGGATGCCTTGCTGCATGCCGGCAGGGATGAAGCCATAGAACACTTCACTAGCCTGATCCACAGGGGTGTGCTGGAGAGGGCGAGGGAGTATCTCTACGGCCTAGAGGAGGCCGGCAAGGCGATAGAACTTTTTCGCCTCACAGAGCAAGACGAACAGAGCGTTCCGTCGATACCAGACGAAGAGGTGCGGGAGCTTAAAGGGGCAGACCCGCACGACTTGTTTGACCTCATCATGGGCAGTGGCGGCCCATAATAAGTGTCTCGGAGGGGACACAATTCGCGGGCGGCCGATTTCCCTTCGGGGGTACGGCCGCTTTGTCACGTTTATCAATTGACACAATGTCTTTTTTTGTTTACAAATAGAGGGTTGTGTGGCATGCCGCGGTGGTGAAATTGGTAGACACGCTAGCCTTAGGAGCTAGTGCCTTCGGGTGTGAGAGTTCGAGTCTCTCCCGCGGCACCAATTAATAAAATAAATGTATGATTGAGCGAGCCAACAAACCAAACTCTGAGTTAGAACAAAATATGGATAGCCTATTCCAAGAAGCTATGATAGCAGAACAGGTGCTGAGCGATTTAATGGCTCAAGTGAAAGAAATTCAAGCCCAACATGAACCCGCAAAGGCTATGGAAATAATGGAAAATGAAGGGTTGCTAGAACAAATTGATAGAGCTAGCTCAGAGTACGGCAAGGCTTTGGCGGCTTGGAGTGAAGCTGTTAAAAAAGCCGGCGAACAGCGGAACAAAGAAGTATAAGAATGGTTAAGTTTAATGAGCAAGCGTAAGCGCCAACAAAATGCTTGGTCTGTAGACAGTGTTAAGCCGCGGCAGATAAAATCTCGGCCGCGAAATATTTTTAGATTTAAGCGGATTGTCGGTAATTCTTTGTTTTTAGTCGCCTTAACGATCGTGGGCGGTTATTTAATTTTTGTTGTTCGCGAAAGTTATTATGCCAAAAAATGCGATACTAAAATTTGTGAGATTGTTAAGTCAGTTAGGCAAAAGTATGGGCCATCGAATAATAATAAAGTGCCAGACAGCCAGCCCGGGGTATTAGCACCGTTATCAAATTGCGCTGAGCTTGGCGGTAAGGTTTGTTTAGAAGCTGATTTGTGTAATGGCGAAAGCGTTGAGGCGTGGGACGGAACATGTTGTCTGGGAGAGTGTAAATTAGTTCGGCCAGGAACTATCAAGGGAGAATTAGGCATTGCCGGAATTGTAGCGCCGTCACGGGAATTATTTCAATTTCTAAGCGGTGAAGAATTTGATGAATATTTGAATCGCAGCTTGGCGTTGATAAAAGAATCGGGCGCGAGCTACTACCGCTTAAGTGCTAGCGAAGTTGGCGGCTTTGATTTTACTTTAGCCGAAAGCGAAAATGGAGTTTATGATTTTTCACTGCAGGATAAAATAGTCCAAAAGTTTAATCAAAATAAAATTCCATTAGTTGTGATGATTTCGCCGTGGCCACGGCCAAGCGTGGTTAACTCCAACAACCGCCAAGTTTTAAATTATGATATAGATGATTACCAAAATTATGTTCAGCAATTGGTTGAGCGCTATGATGGCGATGAAGTTGAGGATATGCCGGGCTTAACTCAAGCGATAAATTACTTTGAGGTGGCGACTGATCCGGATGCTTATAATCAGTTTACTTTGGGCGCTCTTTCGCCCGGAAAATATTTTACTACCTTACAGGCCACCAGCGAAGCGATTAAAGAGGCGAACTCTGATGCGCAAATAATTTTTGGCAGCGTAAGTTTTAGTATTAGTGATAGTGCCGAGTCTAGGGAAGAAAAAATTGATTATTTAAGTCAAGTATTAAATTTTAATGCTGTCGAAATGTTTGACGCTTGGAAAGTTTCTTATTTAGGAAATAGTGCTGATGATTTAAATTCAATTTTACAAAGCCTAGTTGAGCTCGAGCGAAAACCAATTTACGTTGACCATTTATGGTGGGATGACTCAATTGAAGGCGAGTCAGAGCAAGAAATTGATCAAGCGGATGCATTTTTAGAAATTTATAAGGTGGCAAAATCCTACGGGGCTAAACTTGCTTACTACGGCGTTCAAGACACGCCGCCTGATATTTTGCCTCCCTTTCGGGTGCGGGGATTGTATAGATGTCAGGAATTTGCTAAAACTAGCCAAAATATTTCATATTGCACGTCGGCCTTGGTTAAAAAGTTGGGGACAACCTATTTAGAACTTGCTAACAGATAATCCTTGACAGCCTTTTAGAATTACCCTATAATACAGGAGATATATGAAAAAACTAACTTACATGAACGGAAGCTAAGCGGGACCGCGCACTTTTAACTTGTGGGGTAAACCGCTACGAGGCGGTTTTTTTAATTTCTGACGAGTGTCCTCAAACATTTTGAAGCCACTGGCCGGAAGCTAAAGACTGCAACTTAACAATTTAGTGTCATTCACGGGCGAGCCGCCCGCGGATGACAACGTATAATTATACGTATACCAGCATCTAATAATGCACATTATGCATGCATAAGAACGTAAGCAATGCGATTCTTATGATTATATGACGTAAGGGCATATGGTGGATGCCTCGACATTAAACGACGACGAAGGACGTAGCAGCCTGCGAAAAGTCTCGGTGAGGTGGCAAGCAACCTTTGAACCGGGAATCTCCGAATGGGGTAACCCGCTTTGATGGAAGATCAAAGCATCATGCACTGAATTCATAGGTGTATGAAGAAGACCCAGCGAATTGAAACATCTTAGTAGCTGGAGGAATAGAAAGAAACAATGGATTGTTAGTCAGTGTTCGCAGATGTTTGCGAGTAGTGACTAATAATCTTCGATTCCCTTAGTAGTGGTGAGCGAACAGGGACGAGCCTAAACTTTTAGAACTAAACTTGTTGTGGTACTTCGGTATTACAATGAACGGAAGGATGCAAGTCCATATGTTCTTTAAGGGTTGTAAGGTGATTACTTTTGAGCTCTTGCAGGCTCAAGGTAGAGCGCACGAATTATAACTTCCATAGTTGAATCCGTCTGGAAAGCGGAGCCAAAGAAGGTGATAGCCCTGTAAGGCGAAATGGGTTATAGCTCTACGGTAATTTCTCTTGAGTACCACGGGTGCCGTGAAACCCTGTGGGAACCTGGCGCGACTATGCGCTAAGGCTAAATACGTTTAGTGATCGATAGTGAACCAGTACCGTGAGGGAAAGGTGAAAAGCACCCCGGTGAGGGGGATGAAATAGTATTTGAAACCATATGCTTACAAGGAGTCGGAGTCCCTCACCTTTTTTGATGACACTTTGTGGATGAATGTTTGTTGAAAGCGCAGTAGCGCCTTCGGCTCTCGTTCATAACTAACCCACATTGAGTGGTCGAAAAAGGTGAGGGATGACGGCGTGCCTATTGAAGAATGAGCCAACGAGTTTGTGCTTACTGCTTGTTTAATCCCGTAGAGGGAGAAGGCCAAGTGAAAGCGAGGGTTAATAGCCCGCCCCTATTTTTAATACTCGGTCACGCGATCGAGTATTGAAAATAGACCGCAGTAAGTACAAGACCCGAAGCCAGGTGATCTAACCATGGCCAGGATGAAGGTTGAGTAACATCAACTGGAGGTCCGAACCCACGCGCTGTGCAAAACGCGGGGATGAGCTGTGGTTAGCGGTGAAATGCTAATCGAACCTGGCAATAGCTGGTTCTCCTCGAAATAGTTTTAGGACTAGCCTTAAGTAAATAGATCACGGGGGTAGAGCTACTGATTGGGATAGGGTGGCTTTTAGCCTACCTACCCCAAACAAACTCCGAATACCGTGATTCTGTATCTTAGGAGTCAGACCGTGGGGGCTAAGCTCCATGTGTCAAAAGGGAAACAGCCCAGACCGCAATTTAAGGTCCCTAAATCCAAACTCAGTGTGAAAGGTGGTGATTTGACTCAAACAGTTAGGAGGTTGGCTTAGAAGCAGCCACCCTTTAAAGAAAGCGTAATAGCTCACTAACCAAGTTGGGTTGCGCCGAAAATGTAACGGGGCTTAAGTTTGGTACCGAAAATGCGGATTCATTAAATTTATTTAATGAGTGGTAGAGGAGCATTCTGTATGCGCTGAAGTGAGACCCGCGAGGGATCGTGGAGCGTACAGAAGAGAGAATGTTGGCATGAGTAGCAAAAAGGCAGGTGAGAACCCTGCCCACCGTAAGTCTAAGGTTTCCTGGGCAACGCAAATCGACCCAGGGTTAGCCGGTCCTAAGGCGAGGCCGAAAGGCGTAGTCGATGGACGAGCAGGTTAATATTCCTGCGCTACAGCAGGTTTTCGATGGGGTGACGCATCGGCAGAGATTAAGCGAGCTATGGGATGTTCGTTGCTGGCTAAGGCGTGGTAATTGGTAAATCCGTTACCGCAAGCGCTGAGGTTGGCAGAAGAGGAAGGTTTTACCGGACTCAATTTAGTTAAAGCAGGTGACTAGAAAAACCTCTAGAGTTAAGCTTGTTGTAACCGTACCGTAAACCGACACAGGTAGACGGGCGCAAATGTGCCAAGGTGTACGAGATAATCATCGTTAGGGAACTCGGCAAAACAGTATCCGTAAGTTCGCAATAAGGATTCCCCACACCTTTCTGTTTATAAGCAGGATTATAGTTGAATGAATTTAACTTAATTCCAGTTTGTAATTAGAAAGGTGTGGGGCGCAGCGACTGACTCCAAACGACTGTTTACCAAAAACACAGGTCCCTGCCAAAGCGCAAGCTGATGTATAGGGGCTGATGCCTGGCCAGTGTCCGAACGTTAAGGAAGGGGGTTATTTAAACTTCGGTTTAGAGAAGCTTCCGACTGAAGCGCGGATGAACGCCGGCGATAACTATAATCGTCCTAAGGTAGCGAAATTCCTTGTCGGGTAAGTTCCGACCTGCACGAACGGCATAACGATTTGGAGACTGTCCCAACGATGAACTCGGCGAAATTGCAAGTCCAGTAAAGATGCTGGATACCCGTAGCCGGACGAAAAGACCCCGTGAAGCTTTACTACAACTTGATATTGAATTAGTGTTTCACCTGTTCAGCATAGGTGGGAGTCGCGTCTAACGCGACGACAGTGAGATACCACCCTTGTGTTATGTTAATTCTAACGTACCCCCGTGAATCCGGGGACCGGACAGTATCTGGTGGGTAGTTTAACTGGGGCGGTTGCCTCCCAAAGAGTAACGGAGGCGTTTACAAAGGTTGGCTAGCTCGGGACGGAAATCCGAGTGATAGTGTAAAGGCACAAGCCAGCTTTACTGCGAGTCTGACCAGACGAGCAGTTGCGAAAGCAGAACTTAGTGATCCGACCGTACGATATAGGACGGCGGAAGCTCAACGGATAAAAGCTACTCCGGGGATAACAGGCTAGTCACGCCCAAGCGCTCATAGCGACGGCGTGGTTCGGCACCTCGATGTCGGCTCGTCCTATCCTGGGGCTGAAGAAGGTCCCAAGGGTTTGGCTGTTCGCCAATTAAAAGGGCACGCGAGCTGGGTTCAGAACGTCGTGAGACAGTTCGGTCTCCTATCCGCTACGGGCGTGGAAATTTGAGAAGTCCCTTCTCTAGTACGAGAGGACCGAGAAGGACGAACCTCTAGTGTACCAGTTGTTCTCCCAAGGGCATGGCTGGGTAGCTACGTTCGGTTTGGATAAGCGCTGAAAGCATCTAAGCGCGAAGCCGTCTTCAAGATTAGATTTCATTATGAGACCCCCGGGAGACGACCGGGTTGATAGGCTCTAGGTGTACGCCCAGTAATGGGTTTAGCCAAGGAGTACTAATTGGTCCATCATATAATCATAAGAATTGTGCTGCTTATTAATTAACAGTTCACAATTAACAATTGACAGTTAACAATTAAAAGTTAACTGTGGTTACAAGTTAATTGTAAATTGTTAAAAGTTGGTATACGTATACGTTAGCAAGTGGCTAATAGCAAATTGCAAATGGTATTTTAAAAACTATTTGCCATAAGCTATTGGCTATTTGCCAAAATGGGGTTCAACACCCTGGTGATTGTTGCGAAGCGGAAACACCTGTTCCCATCCCGAACACAGTAGTTAAGCGCTTCAGCGCCGATGATACTCCCTGTGGGGAAAGTAGGTCATCGCCAGGGTCTTGCACCTCATTTTTTATTTAAAAAATTATTGTTATACTAATTGAGATGCAAAAAGTTTATCATGAAGTGCTGAAATTCATTACCGTCGAAGGCCAACGCATTGTTCGGCATGGCGGAAGCATTAAAGACGTGGGAGTGACTAAAGAATTTTTAACCCAGGAAGATGTACGCATTGAACGCGGTTTGAAAAAAATTATTAAATCTCATGATCCCAGGCATGAGTTTTATGCCGAAGAAGAAAACGGCACTTTCAATCACGTAAATGATTATTGGGTGGCTGACCCAATAAGCGGTACGCGTCTTTTTATCCGTGGTTTACACCATTATGCTATAGCGGTAGCTCATATTAGCCAAGGCAAGGTGCAATTTTCGGCTATTTATGACCCGTCGGTTGATGAACTTTTTACAGCATTCCGCGGCCGCGGTGCTTTTTTGAATAAAAAGCGAATTCATATTTCCAAAGCTCGCAAGTCTAAAGACACAAGCGTAATATATCATTTATCATGGCATTGGCCGGATTTTGCATCAGGGCGCAAAATGTTTGAAGAATTATCTAAGTTCAGATTATTTCGAAATGCAAATTCTATTGCAGTCAATTATTGTCATGTTGCTTGCGGCAGGTATGAGGGGGTTGTGGCCTTGTCCAAGGATGCATTTCCTGAGTTTGCGGCGAGTTTAATTGTTCAGGAGGCTGGCGGCGTGTTTGTTAATAAAAATGGACAACCAACAATCAATTATAGTGATCGAGTTTTCATGGGCGGCAATAGAGCCATTGTGAATGAATTAAGCAAGATAGTTAAAAAAGTAAATTTATGATGGCAAAGCTTGATTTTATTGGTAATTTCGGGTATGATTGGTATTACTTTTTGAATATTTATGCCAAAATCAGAAGACAGAAATTTAGCATTGGAGCTAGTCCGCGTGACAGAGGTGTCGGCTTTGGCGGCTTCGGAGTGGATCGGCAAAGGCGATAAAATTGCTGCTGATAGGGTTGCCGTGGACAAGATGCGCGAACGTTTGATGGCGATTGATTTTAAAGGTGAAATTGTAGCTGGTGAAGGGCGCAAAGACAAAGCTCCACAACTTTATGAAGGCGAATTGGTGGGGAATGGCAAAGAGCCAGAAATTGATTTAGTGGTTGACCCGCTAGAATGCACTGATTCGGTCGCCTGGGGCCGAATGAATGCAATGGCTGTTATTGCTGCTGGGGCTAAGGGATCACTGATGCGCATGCCGGATATGTATATGCGAAAAATTGCAGTCGGACCACAAGCTAAAGGTAAAATCGATTTGGATGCATCGGTTAAAGATAATTTAAAAAAAATTGCTAAAGCTTTAGATAAACACATTGAGGAATTAATGGTAGTGGTATTGGATCGTCCCCGGCATCAAGATTTAATAAAAGAGATAAGGCATGCCGGCGCGCGCGTTATTTTAATAACCGATGGCGATGTGGCAGCTGCAATTGCCACGGCAATTCCAGAATCTGGCATTGATGTATTGATGGGGGTGGGCGCTTCAGCCGAGGGCGTGCAAGCTGCTACGGCGCTGCAGTGTTTAGGCGGAGAAATTCAAGGGCGGTTGCAGCCAAAAAATGACGAGGAAATTGAGCTATGCAAACAAAGTGGGATTAAAAAAATTGATAAGAAATTATTTAACTCTGATTTTGCCAAGGGTGATCAATTATTGTTTGTCGCTACGGGCGTGATTGACGGACCATTACTTAAAGGGATTAGAATAACTAAAGATCAAGCGATCAGCCATTCGGTGGTGATGCGTAAATTTACCGGGACAGTCCGGTTTATTGAAGCTCATCATAAGCTAGGCTATGAACCAATTAAATTATAAATATGAGCATTGATATTCAAAAACTTTTAGGCGGCGAGGCAAAAGACTTGTTAAGTTATAAGGCTAAGGTGGGTATGGATTTATTGGAATTACCCGGACCGGATTTTATGGATCGGGTTTTTTCAATTTCTAACCGATCGCGAGCGGTCATTAAAAATATGGAGAAATTTAGAAACACGGGGCGCTTGGCGGGGAGCGGTTATGTTTCTATTTTGCCGGTCGATCAAGGCGTCGAACACACCGCCGGAGCTTCATTTGCTCCAAACCCGATTTATTTTGACCCGGATAATATTTGTAAATTAGCGGTTGAAGCGGGATGTAACGCAGTCGCGACCACGGTTGGAGTATTGTCGATGGTGTCAAAAAAGTATGCCGGCAAGGTGCCATTTTTAGCTAAGATCAACCACAATGAAATTTTGACTTACCCGCAAACCTATGATCAAATTTTATTTGCCTCGGTTCAACAAGCCTACGATTTAGGCGCGGTTGCCATTGGGGCCACAATTTATTTTGGCTCTCAAGAGTCAGACCGACAAATCCAAGAGATCGCCCAAGCTTTCGAACTAGCGCATCAAAAAGGCATGTTTACGGTGGCTTGGTGCTATTTACGCAATAGCGAATTTAAAAAGGGTGGCAAAGATTATCACACTTCAGCCGACATGACAGGCCAGGCGAATCATTTGGCCGCATCAATTGGCGCGGACATTGTGAAACAGAAATTTCCTGAGGTCAATGGCGGATTTGAAGCCTTGAAGTTTGGCAAGACTCATGCAAAAATGTATACCGATTTATCATCTGATAACCCGATTGATTTAGTGCGCTATCAAGTTTTAAATGGTTATGCCGGGCGTGTTGGTTTAATTAATAGCGGTGGCGAGTCAAAGGGTGCTGGTGACTTAGAGGAAGTTGTGCGAACGGCAGTAATTAACAAGCGCGCTGGCGGGACGGGAATGATTACCGGCCGTAAGGCTTTCAAGAAATCTATGGATGAGGGGATTGAACTTTTGCACGCAGTTCAAGATGTTTATTTATCTAACGAAGTAACAATCGCTTAGTTTTCTATCCCTTCGCAAGGAGGGAGGGTCAATAAGACGATATTAGTAATTATGGCAAATCGTAAATTACGAGTCGCGATTAACGGCCTGGGCCGAATGGGGCGTATTTTTTTGCGTCAAAATTGGGATAATCCAAACTTAGAAATAGTCGGTGTGCAAAGCCGTTCAGGGCCCGATGATTACGCACCGTTAATTAAACATGACTCAGCATACAATGATTGGGATAAGCACATTTCTTTGGCCAAAAACGGAATTAGAATTGGCAAACAAATGCTGCGGTTTTACGAAAGCGAGCACGTTAGCCGAACGCTTTGGAAAGAGTTGAGAGTTGATTTAGTTTTAGAATCAACCGGAGTCTATGCCCACAAAAAAGATTCCATCCGTCATATTCGCGGCGGGGCTAAACGAGTTTTAATTACTGCCCCCGCCAAAGAAGAGGATCAAACTTTTGTGTATGGAGTTAATCACGAAACTTTTGATGCCAAAAAACATATTGTTATTTCTTCGGCCTCATGCACTTCAACTTGTTTAGCTACAACTATGCAGGTGGCAAAACAGTTTGATGTGGCAAGGGGTTATTTAACCACCGTTCATGCCTACACTAATGACCAACATTTAGTTGATTCACCACACAAAAAAGATCCCCGGCGGGCCCGTGCTGCCGCCCGGTCAATTATACCGACAACGACCGGCGCGACTCGCACGCTAGAGAAATTATTGCCAGAATTTGAGGGTAAGTTTTCTGGCTTAGCTTACCGGGTGCCGGTTAATACTGTGTCGTTACTTAATTTATCGTTAGAACTTAGAAAACCGACTTCTAAAGAAAAAGTTAATGCCGCGTTTGAAAGGGCGGTTAAGGGGAAAATGAAAGGCGTGCTAGATATTTCTTACGAGCCATTGGTGTCAGTCGATTATGAAGGTAGCCCCTACGCCGCGACTATTGATGGATTAATGACAGAAGTCGTAGACGGAAAGCTTTTAAACTTAGTTGTATGGTATGACAATGAGTGGGGTTATATCGCCCAAATCAGTAAATTCATAAATTACATCTCCAAGCGCGTTTAGCTATGCTTCAGTTTGTTATTTTGGCGGCCGGTGAGGGGAAGCGGATGAATCACTCCTTGCCAAAAGTTTTGGTGCCTATTCATGGCCGGCCAATGATCGAATATTTATTAGGCGCGATTAAAGAATCAAAAGTTAGCGATCGCGTTGCCATAGTCGTTGGTAAAGGCAAAGATCAGGTTCAGGCTGCGTTAGGTAATAACTACCGCTACATCCATCAAGCCGAACAACTTGGTACCGGGCATGCAGTTAAAGTGGCCTTGGATGAAAGCGATGTGGCACAGGCTGATGATATTATTGTCCTCTACGGAGACCATGCTTTTTTAAAGTCTGGTTCAATTGCTAAATTAGCTAAAGAGCATAAAATTTCTGGCAATGCCATTACTTTAATGACAGCTACGGTGGAAGATTTTAATGATTGGCGAGAAACATTTGTTGATTTTGGCCGCATTATTAGGGACCCTGAAAATACTGACAAAATTACTGGCATTGTAGAACGCCGCGATGCCACCGAAGAACAAAAAAAAATCAAAGAAGTAAACCCTGGTTATTATTGTTTTAATCGTGAATGGTTGCAAGATCATATTATGCAGTTAAATAATGCCAACGCCCAAGGCGAGTACTATTTAACTGATTTATTGCAAGTAGCTATGGCCGAAGGCGCAAAGGTTGGGTCAATTTCCATTGAGCCGATTGAGGCTTTAGGTGTTAATTCTCAAGGTCAGCTTAAGTTGGTTGAAAAATTAGCCACGTAATGGAAATTATCGCTGATTTACATGTTCACTCTCCATACGCCCGGGCGTGCTCGCCGCAACTAACGCTTGATAATTTAAACTTGTGGGCTAAGCGCAAAGGCATTCAAGTCTTGGGCATTCCGGACTGGACGCATCCAAAATGGCTAGCCAGCGTGAAGGCACAAATCAAAGATCAGGGCAATGGTTTGTATAAATTAAAAAATGACCCGAAGTCGGTTCATTTTTTATTTGCGACTGAAGTTGCCTGCATCTTTTCTCAAGGTGGCAAAGTGCGCCGCCTACATATTTTAATTTGGGCGCCTAATTTAGAAATTGTTGAAAAAATAAATTCAGTATTGGCTAGGCGCGGGGCGAAACTTGCATCAGATGGCCGACCGATTTTAGGCATGTCAGCTAAGGATTTATTAACTTTAATTTTAGAAGCATCACCTGATTGTATCATGATCCCAGCCCACGCCTGGACGCCATGGTTTGGGGTATTGGGCTCAAAGTCCGGTTTTGATTCAATCGCTGAGTGCTATGAAGATTTAACCGATCACATCTTTGCCATTGAAACTGGCTTGTCTTCAGACCCACCGATGAATTGGTCAGTCAAAGAGTTGGATAAGCTCACATTAATTTCAAATTCTGATGCCCATTCTCCGGAAAATTTGGGACGGGAAGCGAACGTATTTAGCTTTAGTGAACAAGAGTTAAGTTATAAGGCGATTATTGAAGCAATTAAAAACAAGGATAAGAAAAAATTTTTGTACACGCTGGAATTTTTTCCTGAAGAAGGCATGTATCATTTAGACGGACATCGCAATTGCCATATTTCGATGGAGCCACAAGAAACTAAACGACAAAAAAATGTTTGCCCTAAATGTAAACGGCCTCTGACAGTTGGAGTAATGCACCGAGTTGATGATTTAGCGAGCCGTGAAAAAATAAAAGAAAATAATTTTATTCCATACAAAAGCGTTGTGCCGTTAAAAGAAATTATTGCCGAGGTAGTTAATAAAAATAAGAAAACTAAAACTGTGGATAACTTGTATATGAATATTATTGAAAAAGGTGAAAACGAGTTTAATGTTTTGTTAAATATTCCTGAAAATAAGTTAAAAAAAATTGCCGGGGAAATAATTACACGGGGAATTATGAACGTGCGTAATAAAAAGGTAAATTTAACTGCTGGTTATGATGGGACTTATGGGCACGTGGCTACATTAAGCGACAAAGAAAGAAAAGAACTATTAAAAAAACCAGAGCAATCAAGTTGGCTTTAGTTGTTTTAGGATTGCGAATTTAATTATGATATAAAACAGTTAAATTTTCTCAAGCAAAAAACCCCGAAATTTCGGGGTTTTTTGTTTATTTTTTACGTCGTCGCTTAGCTGGCTTTCGTTTAGCTGGCTTTCGTTTAGCCGCTTTTCTCTTAGTAGTTTTTCGTTTAGCTGGCTTTCGTTTAGCCGCTTTTCTCTTAGTAGTTTTTCGTTTAGCTGGCTTTCGTTTAGCCGCTGTTTTACGTCGGGCAGTCTTTCTCTTTTTGGGAGCAGCTTTTTTAGCTGTTCGTCTTCGTTTGCGTGCTGGCATGGTGCAACACCTCCTTTCGTTAAAATGTGTTTAATGTACAATTAAATTTGCGTGTATATAATTATACATAAAAAATATTAAACAAACAATAGTTTGTTTTTATTTCTTGCACATAATTATCCACTCAAAGTTATGTTTAGTTTTAAAATAATCTAGTCTTTCTATTATTTTCTTGCTTAATTGTTTAAGAAAAATCTTTTGTAATTTTACATATAAATTTGGGTGATTAATAATTGAAATTATTTTTGTTATAGTCAAATGATTATATTCCAATTCTTGGTGTAAAGAATCGATAGTCCATAAAGCGTCAAAAAATCCTTGTGCTTCCGGCCTAAAGGCAACGGTAAATTTTTCAAAATAATAATTGCGTTGCATGTTTTTATTTAAAGCATCAAATATTAAAACACCTTCAGGCTTTAAAACGCGATTTATTTCAGCCAATAATTTATTTCTATCAGTTTGCCTAAAGTGTCGAATAAAGCGAAACGAAATCACGGCATCAAAGTGATTGTTTGGAAAGGGTAAATTAAAGGCATCAACTTTTTTTAACTTCCATTTTTTGTGATCTAAGCGGCGGCTGGCCTCAGCTAGCATCGCGCCGCTTATGTCAGCGGCAACGCCGCGATTGACGTGCTTTAAATCTTGAGTGATCCTTCCGGGCCCGCAGGCTAAATTTAAGACTAGATTCGGCTCTTGTTGTTTTAAAAAATTATTTATTGTTTTTATTTGGACATCATGTTCGGCTTGCCAAACGGGATCAGTAAAACGTTTTTTAATGTACTTTTTTGCGACGGCGGTTTTTTGGTATCTCTTTTTTAGATGTTTTTGTTCTTGGCTCATAATTTATTTTTAAAACAAGAAAAAGTAAAAAGTTTAAATAAAAATATATCTTAGATAAAGCATAACATTTTTATCATTTTATTACTTATTTAATGTCGGATATTTTGTCAAAAGTAAATTTAACGATGAGGTGTAATTTAACTTTTACTATTGACAAAATATGGTAAATATAGTAATGATTACGAGTTAAGTGACTATTTTTATGGTGTTAAAAAAGTTCAATAATTTGTATTACAAGCTTTGGAAAGAGCTTGAAAATGAAGGCCTTTTAACCAAGGATGAGTTTAAGGGTGTTTTGAAGCAAGCTCGCAATGAGCGAAAATATGTTACTCATTTACTTTTGGAAAATGTTAATTATCCGGATGATGTTTTGCTTAAAGTTTATGAACGTGTTTTTGAAGCCCCGAAGGTAAACCTGCATAAGCGTCAAATTTCCCCTCAAATTTTGAATTTGATACCCAAGGAGGTGGCAGAAATGTATTCAGTCGTTTTATTTAAAAAAGATCGTAATATAATTAATGTCGCTACTACTGCTCCTGAAAATCAACAAACAATCGACTTTATTAAAAAGAAAACTGGTTTGGAGCCGTTTGTTTTTGTGACTACGCCTAAAGATATTCAAATAGCCCTACGTCGTTACAAAAATAAATTGGCAGATGAATTTGAACAAATCATTAAATCCAGCATGAAGGAGGCGATGGACGTTGATGACACCGAAGAGAATATGGCTAATTTCGTGCCGGTAATAAAGATGGTAGATTCAATTTTAGATCGAGGTCTTTTAAATAAAGCATCTGACGTTCACATTGAACCGAATGGCAGAAAAGTGACAGTGAGATTTAGGGTTGATGGAATGTTGCAAAAAGTAGTTGAGTTGCCAAAGCAATTACATCCCGCTATTTTAGCTCGAATCAAGTTGATTGCCAAATTAAAAATTGATGAGCATAAAAAACCTCAAGACGGACGATTTAATTACAGATATGAGGATCGTGATGTGGCGATGCGGGTATCAGTGATGCCAACTATGTACGGCAGTAAAATAGTTTTAAGAATATTAGATACTACCGAAAAGGATTTTAGCTTGACAAAGCTGGGGTTGAATAAAAGGGATTATACATTTATTAAGAGTGAGGCTAATAAAACACAGGGCATGTTGTTAGTTACTGGACCTACTGGTTCTGGTAAAACGACAACCTTATACACTATTTTAAGATTATTGAACAAAGAAGATGTAAATATTTGCACCATTGAAGACCCAATTGAATATGGATTGGATGGCATTAACCAATCTCAAATTAATCCAAATGGCGGAGTGACTTTTGCTTCAGGATTAAGATCATTATTGCGGCAAGATCCTAATATTTTGATGGTTGGAGAAATTAGAGACCAAGAGACGGGTGAGATTTCAGTTAATTCAGCCATGACTGGCCATTTAGTTTTATCAACGCTGCATACCAATAGCGCTTTTTTAGCGCCCCAACGATTAATTGAAATGGGCGTTCAGCCTTACTTAGTGGCTTCTGTGGTTGATACTATTATTGGCCAACGCTTGGTTAGAAAAATCTGTAGCAGTTGTCGATCCTACGTTAGAACAGACAGTAAAGCCTTTGAAAGATATCAACGATATTTTGATTTACAAAAAATCTTTTTAAAGCTGCAAAAGCTTGGCTATATTAACGCCGATGAAAAATTTGAAAATATAAAGTTTGGAAAAGGGCGAGGCTGTAATAAGTGCAACAAGTCTGGCTACCGAGGGCGGATTGGAATATATGAGATGTTAAGAAATGATGACCACATACATAAGATGATTTTAGCTAATGCGTCGGCCGATGATATTAGAAGTTATGCTGTTGAACAAGGCGCTCTAACCATGCAAGAAGACGGTTTATTAAAGGTTTTTGAAGGCAAAACAACCCTGGATGAAGTAATTAGGGTGACCTACCAATAATTATGGCTCAATTTTCCTATACGGCTGTCGACCAAGCTAATTCGACTGTCCGCGGTCATATTCAGGCACGCAGCCCAAAGCGAGCCAGTGCTACCTTAGAACAGGAAGGATTTTTAGTAGTTAATCTTAAAAAGGAACGTAACGTTAAATTTGAAAAAATTAATCATAGCATTAACCGCGTAACCCGCTTAGACAAAATTTTTTTTACTCGCCACCTTTATACTTTGTTGGAATCCGGCATCGCTTTAGATGAAGCCGTAAAAATTACAGCTGAACAAACTGATAACTACAAATTTAAGGATATTTTATTAGACATACATAAAAATGTCCGCTCGGGCCAGACTTTGAATATTGCGCTACGCAACCACGAAAGGTATTTCTCTCCTTTTTTTATAAACTTAGTTATGGTGGGGGAGCAAAGCGGTAAATTAGATGAAGTATTATTGCATTTGTTGGAACAGCAAGAAAAAGATTATGAACTGATAACCAAAGTGCGGGGGGCGATGATTTATCCGTCGGTAATAATCGCAGCGGCTCTTGCTATTGTCGGATTAATGTTAACCTTTGTAGTACCAAAAATCGCTGAAATTTTAACTGACTATAGCGTGGAACTTCCATTGGCGACACGTTTTCTTATTGGGTTAAGTGAATTTTTAACAAATTATGGAATTGTGGCGGTGCCTTTGTTTTTGTTGCTTGCGTTTGGGTCTTTTAAGGTTTGGATATCAAAGCCACGCGGTAGAATGCAGTGGGATTTAGTTAAGCTGAAATTGCCAGTGTTGAAAAAAATTGTGACGGAATTTAACTTAGCGAGGATTAGTCGAGCTATGGGTTCGTTGCTTAAAAGTGGAGTATCAGTTGATCAGGCTATTTTGATGACCGCTTCAGTCACTTACAATACTCATTACAAACAATCCTTAGAGGCTTCGGTTGACCTGGTTCGCAAAGGCATTCCGCTGACAGAAATTTTATCCGGTTATCCAAAATTGTATCCACCTATTTTGATCCGCATGTTAGAGGTGGGAGAAAAAACTGGCAAGGTGGATAGAATGTACGAAAAGCTTGCTATTTTTTACGAGACGTCAGTCACTAACACCTTGAATAATTTATCAGTAGTCATTGAGCCGCTGCTTTTGCTATTTATTGGGGGAGTCGTAGGATTCATTGCGGTGGCAGTCTTGACCCCGATTTGGAAATTTGTGGAAACAATCTAATGAAATTATCAGATAAGCCTAAAGGTTTTACAGCTATTGAGTTACTTTTAGCCCTGGGTGTTTTGATAATTGTTTTTGTTATTGGCATCCCAGCTTTTCATTCTTTGAACAGCAGTTTAGCCTTAAAAGATGATGCTTATAAGTTAGTGAACAGTTTACGCATGACCCAAAATAAAGCTATTGTGGGAGAAGCTTTTTCAGATCACGGAATTTATTTACATAGTGATGATTTTGTAATTTTTTCGGTCGATGAAGATGAGACCTATACTTATGGCACAACTCATGATTTAACCGATGGAGTTTCTTTATCTAGCAGTGATGGCCCGGAAGTTAGGTTTGTTAGGAAAAACGGAACAGCCACAAATAATACTATTATTTTAACAGATGGTGGCGGCAACACTATGACTATCCAAGTTGACGCTAGTGGCAAAGTAAGTCTTTTATAAATGAAATTGCGTGACGAGGGCTTTGGTTTAATTGAGGTAATCATTGCGATTGCCTTGGTTGGTTTTATGGTGGTAGTGGTTGGCAGGGTGCTAAGTTCAAATTTGCGCTTGGCGCATACTAGCTTAAATAACACCAAGGCCGCCGCTTTCGCCCAGGAATCAATGGAGATTATGGTAGCCATGCAAAACGATTTTTTTGCTTGTGTTTGTGGGGTTGATGATTCTTGCGGTGATGGACAATGTACTCGCGATGGGCAGACTTGTGAGCCAGTAGGAGCTTACAATAGCTGTTGGACTACTTACCCTTTAAGTTATAGCGGCACTGAATATCATTTAGAGTTTAACGGCACGACTTGGGTATTGCAACAAAATTTAGCCGCGGTACCACAAGACAATCGTTTTAGCCGGGTGATAACAATAGAAAATGTGTGCCGCACCAAGCAGTTTGGTGAAATTGAAGATAGTGGGTGTGCTTATAGCGATGATAGCTCAAAAAATATAAGTGTGACAGTGACGTGGCAAGAGCGCGGCGCAACGCAAGCCTTTAGTATTTCAAATATTTTTACGGCGTGGCCGAATATAATATGATAGAGGATTTGCGCCCAAGGGAGGGGTTTACTTTAATTGAGATGTTAATTTATGTTGCTTTAATTGCAGCCAGTGCTGTTATTTTTACTTCTTTCGTAGTGGATGTAATAGATAATTCTGCGCGTATAATTACGGTTAAAGAGGTTCATCAAAATAGCCGTTTAATACTTGCGCGCTTGAGCCAAGAAATAAAAACCGCTAAAGATTTTTCAGGTACTTTTCCGGGCGAGTCAATTCAATTAACTCGAACCGATGATACCGTCATCACTTTAGCCTACGACAATTTAACTAATGCTGTAACTTTAGACGGAGCGCCGATTTCAAGCGATGAAGTACGTGTTACAGCCTTGACTTTTGATAACAACGTGAGCAATGTGATAGAAATTGATTTAACCGTTGAGCAAGGTAATCCGAACGCTAATGTTGAAAGAAACTATTTGATTGATTTATCAACTGCCGCAACCGTTAGGCGAGGTATATATTAAATATGTGGACTCAATTAACAAAAAACAAACAAGGCGTCATAGCAATATTAACACTTGCCGGGGTGTCGGCTTTTGCTTTGTCGGTAATGTTAACCTTGTCAATTTTGGCCATTGGAGAGTTACGCCTGTCTAATCAAGGAGGAGCTTTTGAAGAAACTTTTTATGCCGCTGAAGCCGGTTTAAACGATGCCTTGTGGCGCATAAATGGCTTTACCGCTGGTACTTATTATATTCCTTATGAAGATACTAATATCTTAGTCAACATTGGGATTGATCCTGATAATTCATTTCAAAGAATAGTTAGCTCACACGCCACCGCATCAACCGGAGAACAAAGAGAAGTCCAAGTTATTGCCAATACATCGTCTTTTGGGTCTGGCTTTGACTATGCCATTCAAGGCGGTGCTGGCGGGATAGTAATGGATAATAATAGTAAGATTTTTGGCGACGTGTATTCAAACGGAGATATTAGGGGCAGCAATAACAGTGAAATTGTTGGTAATGTTTGGAATTATTATGGTCCAAGCAACGAGAATAGAGTTAGCAATATCGGACATGCCCCTCAAGAGGGCATAGTCGGGGATGTCCACGCTTTTAACATTATTAACTCACACGTGCTAGGTGATGCCTATATAGACAGTACTCAAACCATTGATCCAGATACTGTAGTTGGAGGCAGTGTTTTGGTTGGAACTGACCCAGGGTTTAAAGATTTTCCTATCATTCAAACCGACATAGATACATGGCGTGATGAAATAACAGACGTGGTGCTGGGGAATTGCGACGATGAAGATTTAGATGGTGATTTTGATTGGTATTGTGTTCCAATTGGCGATACTTTAGGAGCCCAAAAAATTGGTCCGAGTGGCGACGGGAGCTCGGTTGGATTAAAAATGCCAGTGAACGGTGATTTAACATTGGCTGGGAATGTATATGTGTCTGGCGATATAGTATTAATTAATAATGGCACACTACGCATTCATGAATCTGTGCCGCCGGGAGCGGCATTAGTTTTTATAGCCGAAGGAATAATTAATGTTGAAAATAATCTTAACATTCAGTCGTCTTGTACAGACCCACTACCTCAATGTTACGATGAGATTGATAATGACGGCGATGGTTTGGAGGATTTCCCTGAAGACCCTGAGTGTCAAACTTCTTTTGATAACAGCGAAAGCGATCCTAATGGAAATTTAGAGTGTGATCCCAGTTTTGTTATTATGATTTCAACAAGCACTAGCGATGATCTTGATGAGCCGGCAGTGTACGCCAGCAATAACTCTACTTCTATTGTTTTTGCCGCCATATATGGCCGTTTAAAAGTAAAAAATAATGGTTTTTTAAACGCCGCAGCGGCGCTGACTTTGCATCTTGAGGAAAGAAGCGAGGTTACTTACAACCCACTACTGTCGGCATTTACTATTCCAAGCGGCGGCGGCGAGGCAGTCGGCACTTCATTAGGAACTTGGGTGGAGTTATAATGTAAAGTTGCCTTGACGTTGAGTATTGATTTTGGTATGATTAATGGACTATGCCACAGTCAGTTTCCAATAAAGTCCAAAGCCTAAGAACGAAATTAAATGTTACTCAAGAAGAACTAGCCTCAGCAGTTGGCGTGACGCGCCAAACTATTATTGCTTTGGAAAAAGGAAATTATATACCTTCAGTTTTGTTGGCGTTGAAACTTGCTAAATTTTTTAATAAGTCAGTTGAAGATCTATTTATTTATGAAAAATAAATACTTACCAGAGGTAATTTTGGGCGGAATTTTAATTCTTTTGCTCACACTTTTTCTTAATCCCTTTAAACTATATATGGCTGATATGTACTTAATGATGATAGCCGCTGGCCTGATTGTAGCTTTTGCTATTTTTGCTGGATTTATTTGGAAAGAAAAGGGGCGAGACGAGAGAGAAACATGGCACATTATGCTTTCTGGGAGAATGGCATTTTTAGCCGGCGCTTTAGTTTTGGTGGTAGCTATATTAGTGGAAAGTTTTAAGCATCAGGCTCCAGATCCGTGGCTGGTTGCGGCTTTGGGCGTGATGGTTTTAGCTAAAATAATAGGTCGAATTTATAATCAAATTAATAATTAACAAATATCTATGAACGACACACAAATGCAGCCAGAATCTATGCCTTCAAAATCGGGCAAAAAGACCGGGTTGATTGTAGTTATCGTTTTGATTTTGATAGCTATAGGTGCTGGGGCATATTATTACTCAAGTCAAAGCACGGCTCCAGAAGATGCCATGATGGAAGGCGATAAAATGGAGGGTGACGCCATGATAGACGATGGTGAGCATGGAGATGCTATGGAGGGCGACACTATGATGGAAGGTGAGGCAATGGATGAAAAGGATGGAATGGTTGGCGGGGATGCTATGGCTCCAGAAGATGCCATGATGGAAGGCGATAAAATGGAGGGTGACGCCATGATGGAGGGAGAGCCGGTTATAAATTAGTTGCAGATTTTATTGTAAAATATTAAAAAGGGGTTTTAACCCCTTTTTAATATTTTGCTAAATTGTATTGAATATGTTTTTTTAGTTAAAACAATTAAGTTGTTAAATATATGGCAAGAGAACATACACCTGCTGAAGAAATGCAGGCTTTAGCTAACAAGGAAAGGCACGCTGAAGGCCGTAGAGATGCTGAGTTTTATGGGGTGTTTTTAGATTCTGTAGCTGATCAAGTTCGCGAACATTTTAAGCAGACGCAGGAGGAAAGTGCGGATTTAAAATTGCGTGATGTAGGCATAAATGAAGAGAGGTTTAAATTAATATTGCAAAGAGCACATGAAAAAGCTATTCAGGACACAAATCATCGCCCTAAAATATTAGCGAGTTAAAAATGACACTAGATGTTTATGATATGACGGTACAAGAGTTTATGGAAAGCCTGGAACAAGAAAAAGGCTCTTTAATAAAATAGGTTTTTCAAAAAAGAGGCTAGCTTGGCCTCTTTTTTGGTTGGGCTATTTTAACGAGCCCAAATAGCGGTGTAGTCAGTGTCTCCAGGTGCACTGGAATCACCAGGGGATCCAGCGCCATCGCCATTGGTGGCGTGTAGCGGAATCGGAACATGAGCCGCACCGCCATGAGGCGGAATGGTGTAGTTCCCGTCGCCTAATGCACCGGCTTGAGGATTATGTTCACCAACTGCTTCAGCAGTAATTACCGGGCAAACAAAGCCGTCGGTTTTTTCCGGTACTTGCGCAAAAACAAATGCGGGAAGGGCTAAAACGCTCAGGCTTGCAATAACTAATGCTTTTTTCATAACATTTGCAAGTTAATATTATTAGATATATGAGTACTCATTTCGACCTAACAGTATTATAATGTTTTAAAAATCAATGTCAAGTTAACTTTACATTAAATTGTGAGGTAAATTACTAAAAAATAAAAAACCCGCACACGGCGGGTTGCAATGGTGGTGAAATACTAACCTTTGCGCGAACCTTTTTCCAATCGCGAAGCGATTGACTTTCCGCCAGAGGCGGACAGGCGCACGCGCCGCGTGCGAGGTGGCTCGAAACTGAATCGTACGCTCGGATTGCGTGGTGATTCTCTCTGCGCGCCTCGGACTCGCTCCCGCTGGTCGCGCGCGGCAAACCCAAAAATTTTCCTTTCATTTTTTTGCCTGCCCCGTAGTGAGCTTTGCTCTACTACTGGGGTGCGGCTCCCCCCAGACCCCCCGCCGCAAGGCGGAAAGAGGAGAAGGAAATTTTTGGTTTGCTCAGCCGGTGTAAATTGCCACTTGCAAAATTATTGACATTGGTATACATTAGATATATACTTAACGATATTGTTAAGTATGATTAAAAGCGATGTCAAAAAGCTAGACAGTGCATTAACAGCCCTCGCTAATGAAAAAAGGCGAAGAATTGTTTATGCACTCGGGCTTCAACCG